>Ga0209084_1000262_pt1 | contig 51320 bp, 44 predicted proteins | sample C_130820_MF_Meta_FD_187309 | JGI IMG/M metagenome (GOLD analysis project Ga0209084, IMG submission 187309) | Freshwater microbial communities from Lake Croche, Canada to study carbon cycling - C_130820_MF_MetaG (SPAdes) (version 2) | ecosystem: Environmental > Aquatic > Freshwater > Lake...
CCACCCTTGGCGGCGCCGTAGTTGGTCTGGCCGATGTTGCCGTAGATGCCCGACGGCGAGGTGGTGTTGATGATGCGGGCGTCGACGGTCTCGCCAGCCTTGGACCGATCTCGCCAGTACGCGGCGGCGAAATGGGCAGGACCGGCGGTGCCCTTGAGGTGCACCTTGATGACGGCATCCCATTCGGCCTCGCTCATGTTGGTGAGCATGCGGTCACGCAGGATGCCGGCGTTGTTGATGAGTACATCAAGACGGCCGTAGGTGTCGATGGCCTGAGCGATGAGCCGCTCCGCACCAGCCCAATCGCTGATGTCATCGGTGTTGACGACAGCCTCGCCACCGGCAGCGATGATCTCATCGACAACTTCCTGGGCCGGCCCACGATCGGTTCCCGTGCCATCACGTGAACCACCGAGATCATTCACGATGACCTTGGCGCCTTCAGCAGCCAGCATCAGCGAATGCTCACGCCCGATGCCTCGCCCGGCACCGGTGACGATGCATACCCGTCCTTCACACAATCCAGCCATCGCGCTCTCCCTGCGATCATGCGCGTCCGACGGACACGCGAAGCGCCGATTGTGTCATGTCCGACGCAACCGGCGCCGGGAAGTCGCGGTGTCGGTGGGGTCGCGGGCCGCTCAGTCGCGTACAGCCGAATCGGGGATCCAGTTGCCGTGGAAACCGACCGGTACACGACGGGGAAGGTGCACCCGGGCGACATCGCTGAGGTCCTGGGCATCGAGCACGACGAGTTCACCGGTGCCGCTGGGTAGATCGTTGACGTAGCTCATCAACCAGCCCTCACCCTCGGCCGCATCTGCGCTGGCGGGCACGAAGACGAACTCGCCGCCGATACGACCCTTGCCCAACTCACGACGCTGCGTGGTTCCGGCCACGAGATCGTGCTTGAACACCGAGCCGCCCACTTCGACATCGGTGGACCCGAGCGTGGTCAGACTTGCACCCGCCGACCAGCCATAGCGATGACGCAGGCCGGTTAGCCGTTCGTCGACGCGGGGGAACTCCTGGACGGCATCGTCGATGACAGTGGAGGAGAACGAGCGTCGATCGAGATCGAACACCCAACGCTCGAGCCAGGGGTCGCCATCGTTGGGGCCTTCGAGTTCCTCACGGAACATCGTTGGATGACGCACCACATCCATGACGACATTCGCGCCATCGTCATAGGCATTGAGCGGATGAAACACGTAACAGGGGTCGATCTCGATCCAGATGGTGGGCGCAGGAGCGCCGGCGCGCGCGCCAGCGCCCACACCGCCGCGCGGGATGAAGCCGACGCGCGGCGTGTAGTCGTCGAACCACCGGTACGGAAGACGACGACCGCTCATGGCGAGTTCGATGTCGAACAGCACGGGAAGATCGAGCGCAATGGCGAAACGCTCGGTGAGGCCCATGTCGTGCACCATGACGGGGCCGGCAATGTCGACATCAACGCCGTGCACGACCTGACCCTCGGCGGAGATGACCTGATAGCGCATGAACGGCGCAGCGAACGAGTAACCCATGACATGCATCTCGCCGGTGGCAGCGTCGAACTTGGGATGCGCGTTGATGCCGAACGGCAACGGACCACCGAAGTCAGTCTGACCAAGGGTCTGCAGATCACGCCCGATCACATAGGGGCAGCTCAACTCTTCGAGCGCGAGCACCATGCCGGCATGATGCACGAGGTTGGTGTTGCCATCGCCGGGGAACACACCACCGGCGGCGGGAACGGTGGGCGTGCGATCCAGATGAGCGGCGGCACTCGGGCCGAGCACCCAGCGATTGCGGTACCACTCGGCCCTGCCGCCACTCAGCGACACACCATGGACCATGCCCTCACCGATGAACCAGTGGTGATTGGAGGGATCCGGGTTGATCGGGTTGGGTCCGGTGCGGATGAACCGACCCTCGAGCGCCTCGGGCAGTGTGCCGGTGATCTCGAGCTCGACGGCGTCGATCTCGTCAGGGACCGGGGCGAAGTTGCCCTCGAGGTACGTGGTGTTGGACATGACATCGCCTCCGACGGACCACCACCCCCGTGGTCGGCTCCGACCGGAGCGTAGGGCGTCCGCAGCGCTGTCGCACCCGATCAGTACCCTCGGCGTCATGAGTTCCTCTGTTGCGATCCTCATCGCCCTGCTGGCCGGAGCGCTCGTCGGCGTTCTCGCCGGTCTCCTCATCGGCTCCGCCCGGGCCGAACGTTCGCGGTCGGCCACTTCCGCCGCCGATGCCGAGCGCTTCCGCGAGCTGTCGGCATCGATCCTCGCCGAGAGCCAGCAGAAGCTCGTCGACATGAACGCCACTCGCATGCGCGAGCTCACCGAGGCCACGGCTCGCGAGGACTCGCAACGCGAAAAGACCGTTCGCTCGCTGGTGGAACCCATCGACACCAACCTTCGTCAGCTCAGCGAGAAGCTCGTCGAGATCGAGCAATCGCGCACCAAGGACTCCGCCGAGCTCCGCACCACCATCACCGGGCTCGACCAGATCACCAAGTCGCTGCAGGCCGAAACCCACACGCTCGCCACCGCGATGAAAGACACCCGGGCCCGAGGCTCCTGGGGCGAGATGCAGTTGCAGCGAGTGGTCGAGCTCGCCGGCATGATCGAACACTGCGACTTCGTCACGCAGACAACCATCGAGGGCGACGACGGTCGCCTCCGCCCCGATCTCGTCGTAAAGCTTCCGCAGTCACGATCCATCGTCATCGATGCGAAGGTTCCGATGTCGGCATACCTCGACGCCGTTGGCGCCGATGATCCCGATCGGCGAGCCACCCTGATGCAGCAGCACACCCGCGACCTTCTCGCCCACGTCAACGAACTGCAGCGCCGCAACTACGGCGCCTACGTCGAGGGTGCGCTCGATTTCGTGGTGATGTTCGTCCCCGGCGACACCTTCCTCAATGCCGCGTTCGAGGCGAAGCCCTCCTGGTTCGACGACGCAATCTCCCGGGGCGTCCTTCCTGCTTCGCCAGGAGCCCTCATCGCGCTGCTGCGAGCCATCTCGTACGGCTGGCAGCAGGACCGCCTCGCCCAGAACGCCGAAGAAATCGCCGCCATCGGGGCGGAGATGCATCAACGACTCGTCACCTTTGCCGACAAGCTCGTGAAGGTCGGCGCCGGCCTCACCACTGCCACCAAGAACTACAACGAGGCAATCGGCTCGCTGGAGTCGCGGGTGCTGGTCTCGGCCCGCCGCTTCCGTGAGAAGGGGGTTCAGGTTCCAACCGAGATCGAACCGCTCCAACCGCTTGATCTCACAACCCGTTTGTTCTCGGCCCCTGAGCTCCAGAACGGGCCCACCGCCCCTCCCCTCGGTGAGGGTTCTGACCCATCAGTCTGAAATACCGAAATTCGCGGAGGTCCCGTCTCCCCCTTGGTGTCCCCTCCCTACCGACCGGTAGGTAGACTCATTGCATGGTCCCCCCGGAATCAGCTCTCGCCGAAACAGACACCCGCGAATCCGAGCGTCCCGACATCGAACGCGAGAAGGCGGTCGGTAAGGGTTCGCTCCTGCCGGTGATCGAGATCATCCCCGCAGCGGCCTATGAGAACCCCACGTGGAAGGGCCTGGCGTATTTCGCCCGCGACCTTGCGATCTACGCCGCCACCATGACCGGCCTGATCCTCATCCACAATCCTTTCGCCACGATCGCCCTGTGGGTTCTGTCGGGCTTGGTGATCTCCGGCCTGTTCGTGATCGCTCACGACTCGGCACATGGCGCGCTGTTCTCGAGCAAGCGCATCAATCGAGTCGTCGGCACCGTCGCCATGCTGCCGTCTTGGCATGTCTACGAGGGCTGGGTGCTCGGCCATAACCGCATCCATCACAACTACACGGTGCGCGAAGGATTCGACTTCGTCTGGCATCCCTACACCGCTGCGCAATACCGCTCGATGTCACGCTTCGAACGGGCCCGTCACCGCTTCGAGTGGTCCTGGCTCGGATCCGGCTCCTATTTCCTGCGTGAGGTCTGGTGGCAGAAGATGATCGTCGGTGCTCCGCCGGCGCGCTGGGCCAAGGCCATCCGTCGTGATCGCACCTACGTGTGGTCCTTCGTCGGCATCTCCTCGGTGCTACTGGGCCTCATCGGTTGGATGCAATCGGGCTCGGTGCTCGCAGTCGTCTGGCTGCCCATCAAGGTGCTCGTCATCCCGTTCCTGATCTTCGGGTACATCATCGGATCATTCGTGCATGTTCACCATGTGCAGCCCAGTATCCGCTGGTGGAAGCGCCGGGAATGGACCAAGTTCCGCGGTCAGATGGAAGGCACCACGGTGCTGCGAGCCCGCTTCGGACTCAATTTCTTCTTCCACTGGATCATGGTGCATCTCCCCCACCACGTCGACATGCGCATCCCCATGTACAACCTCGAGATGGCCACCGACGCCATCAAAGAGGCGTTCCCTGGTGTTGTCCACGACGAACCACTGCGCTTCCGCGACTTCGTGTCCAACACCCGTCAGTGCAAGCTCTACGACTTCGACGAGGGTCACTGGATCACCTACGACGAAGCAATGACCGAGAAGTACGCAGGAGCCGTCAGCACCGCTGAAGCTCCTGCTGATACCGCCGACCTCGACTGACCACCGATCGCCCCCACGGGGATTCGGGCCGCCGGTCAGTCGTTCAGACGTTCAGAGGGACTGCGGCAACTCGACCGTGATGGTCTCACCTTCAGCGTCGATCACCTGATACTCGAAGCCCTCCGACACGATGGCTGCGTCGGCACCGAACGCCACTGCGATCTTGTTCGCCGAATTGCGCATGAGATAACAGACCACCTCGACTGCTTCGGCTGCGGAGAGTTCGGCGCGGATCTGCTCGACAAGATCATCTGAGAGCTCAACCCTGCCGACCAGAACGGCGTCGGTCAATGCCAGTGCCGCCTGCTGCCGACCCGAACCGAGCGTCGAACCCGGGCGGGCGGCGTCGAGCGCCGCTTCGTCGAGACCAGACTCGATCGCCGCCACGCTGCGCACTGACTGACAACGCCGACACTGATGGTGATGCGCACCACGCATTCGCACGAGTTCACGCAGTACCGGGTCAACGGTCTGCAACTTGGCCGTGACCCTGAGCAGTTCACCGATGGCTTCCATCGGATCGGCACCGGGTGCTTCGAGGAGCTGCGCATCGGCCTCGTCGGCCGCATCATTCGACACCGGCCAGGCCCAATCGGCCGACGTGATCGAGGTGTCGAAGAGTCGACCGAGGGCCTTGGCACAACGGTGGCCGAGATCGAGGAGGAACACGCCCTGCACCAGCGCCAGCACGGAGGCCCCATGAGCCGCGGCTGCATCGGCCAACGGACCACCGGCCACACCAGTGATGTCGATGGCGAACTGTTCGCCCAGTGCCAACGCCGCGCGATCACCGGAGTCGAAGCTCTCTGCGGAGGCCCAGTCGGCGAGTTCAGCGCGCTGAGCGCCGGTCGGCGAACCCCAGGCCGGCGCATCGAGTTCGGCACTGAACCCGAGCAGAGTGGCCAACCGGAGACGCACGAGTTCGAGTGCGGCACCCGGTGCCGTGGCACGAACAGAAGCGGCGGCCGAGCGGAGTGCTGAGAGCACCTCAGGGGCGAAGACCTCACGCGGGTCGCCCGCGATTGATGGCCAGGACGCTGCGTGCTCGGACATGGTCAGCGCTTGACGCGCACCGGGAGGTGCTTGATGCCGTTCACGAAGTTCGAACGCAGCTGCTCGGGCGGGCCGGCGAGTTCGAGACCGGGAAGGCGGGTGAGCAGTTCGGTCATCATGAGGGTGATCTCACGACGGGCAAGATGCGCACCGAGGCAGAAATGCGGGCCGGGACCACCGAAGCCGACATGCGGATTCGGGTCACGACGCACATCGAATCGGTCCGGGTCGGTGAACACCGATTCATCACGATTGGCCGAGCCGTAATGGAGCACGACCTTCTCCCCCGCCTTCAACTGGAATCCGGAGAGTTCGAAATCCTGGGTGAGTGTGCGGCGCATCCAGACCACCGGAGAGGCGAAGCGAACGATCTCCTCGACGGCGGTGGGCATGACACCCTCGATGTCGTCGAGCCAGATCCGATGCTGATCAGGATTGAGTCCGAGATTGGCCACACCATGACTGATCGCGGTGCGGGTGGTCTCGTTACCGGCCACGGCCAGCAGGATGAAGAACGAGGCGAGTTCTTCCGGCGTGAGCTGCTCGCCCTCGACCGAGGTGTTGACCAATGCCGAGAGCAGATCGTCGGTCGGCGTGATGCGGCGTTCGGCGGCAAGACCATTCATGAGTTCGGCCAGCATCATGCCGGCACCGATGAAGGCCATCACCGGATCCTCGCCCTCGGGGATGAACTCGGGATCGCCGCCCGAGAGAATGATGTTGGACTGCGCCAGCACCATCGCCCGCTCGCTTGCCGGGATGCCCATCATGTCGCAGATGACGATGAGCGGGAACGGGCTCGAGATCTCCTCAACGAGGTCGAACTCGTCCTTGTCCATCACCGCGTCGACAGTTTCGATAGCGGTCTTCTGCACATCCTCGAGGATCTTGCCCAGCATCTTCGGGGTGAATGTTCCCGACACGATGCGTCGCAGCCGGGCGTGGCGGGGATCATCCATCGAGATCATCGAGCCGTAGAACTCGTTCATCTCGGCCGGCATATCGAGGATCGACACCGCACCCTGGGCCGAGGAGAACACCTCGGGATTGCGACTCACGGTGAGGATGTCGGCGTGACGGGTGATGGCGTAGTAGCCGGGGCCCTCCGGGAAATTGCCGATCGGCGGTTCGGGGAAGAACGCGATGGGGCGCTCCCGGCGCAGCGTGGCGAACGCGGCGTTGCGTTCGGTCCAGGGCCGGGCCCAGAACTCGATATCAGAGATGTGGATGTCTTCGAGGTTCACGGTTTGCACTCCAGCGTCGAGACGAGTCGCCGGCCTTCATGACCGGACACAGTGCGGGCGACGCTACCAGCGCGACCGTTTCGACTCAGGAAGAAAGTGATCCTGAGCGGTCGGTGACCTCGATGACCTCGAGACATTCCCCGTTGGGTCCGGGCCAGAACAGCACCTTCAGCAGTGGGAGGTCGTCACCCACCGAGAGTTCGCCTGTAGGGGCGAATGGCGTGGAACCTGCGGCCCGCACGATGGCTTCGTCGCCGGCGCAGTCGATCGTTGACCACGCCATCCGGAAGAGCCCGAGTTCGTTGGCACCACGTACACGGACACCACCGACGGGCGCCGGATCGAGCCATTGCACCAGTGCGACGGTGAACACCGAACCACCGTCGGCGAGAATGGCGGCCCGCACCCGGATATCGGAATCACCGCCGAACAGTTCATGGCTCCAGACCATCTCCGCGACATCGTGCTGCGCAGTGAGGCCCATGACATCGGTGTAGTAAGCGAGCGTGGCGTCGACGTCGTCGCAGTTCACGACCACCTGAGCGATCGAGACTCGGTCCGAGGCCAGCAACTGCACCGGCACACCGTCGGGATCGAGCACCATGGCCAGCACCGGTCGATCAGGGCCGGCTTCAACCTCGATCGGTCCGCCCACGAGCGTTCCTCCCGCCGCAAGCGCCCGCTCCACCGTTGTTGCGAGATCCGGCGTGGTGATCATCAGGCGGTTGTACCCGGGCTCGCCATCGAGCGACGCCGGTGCGCCAGAAGGAGCCGGCACCTTCCACTCGAGCAGGTCGAGTGAGAGTCCGTTCATCCCATCGTCGGAATGCATCATCCACGCGTCCCACGCGACCTCGGCCAGACCGAATGCCTCACCCGACTGCGATGCACTCGGCACCGTGCGGAGCACACGGGTGAGACCGAGTGCCTCATAGAACTGTGCGGATCGTTCAAGATCCGAGCAGTTCGAGTTGACGTGATAGATCCGCGATCCGTTGATGGCCACCGCGCACGACCCTCAGTACGACTCGGGGTTATCGATCACCGACTGCGGCACCGGATGCCGATAAAGCTCAGCGGCATTTCGCCACGTGATGCGCGCGATGTCATCGGCGGGAAGCGAACCGATCTCATGGGCCACCACCGACTGCGTGTTCGGCCAGGTGGAATCGCAATGCGGGTAATCGCTCTCGATGAGGATGTTCTCGATACCGATGCGCTCGCGCTGCACGAATGCCGAGGGGTCCTCGACCGCACAGAACCAGAAGTTTCGACGCAGCACCTCGGCCGGCGTGAGATCAGTGCCCACCCAGGTTCCGTACATCTCGTGATACGAGAGCATGTGATCGAGGCGGTCCATCAGACCGGCCACCCAACCGATGCCGCCCTCGGACATGCACAGTTTCAGGTCGGGGAAGCGCACCGGAAGCATCGAGTAGAGCCAGTCGACGGCGGCGAACATGGCGTAGCCGAAGAACAACACCCCCACCGTGTCAGCCGGTGCGTCGGGGGCAGTGGCCGGAGAGGTGCCCGAGGAACCGATGTGCAGGTTCACCACGGTTTCGGTCTCCGCGCATGCCGCCATCAGTGGATCCCAGTAGCCGGTGTGCAGCGATGGAAGTCCCAACATATGCGGTGCTTCGGAGAACGTGATGGCCTTGAAGCCGCGCTCGGCGTTACGACGCACCTCGTCGGCTGCGACCTGAGGATCGAGCAGCCACGGGATCTGGCACGGGATGATGCGATCGGGATGTGAACCGGCCCATGACTCGATATGCCAGTCGTTCCACGCCCGCACGGTGGCAAGCGCAAGGTCGGTGTCCTTCGTGGTGAGCTGCAGCCGCTGACCACAGAAACCCGGCAGGAACGACGGGAAGTTCACCGAGGCATACACACCGTTGAGATCCATATCGGCGACCCTGGCATTGATGTCCCATGCACCACGACGCATCTCATCGAAGCGGGCCGGCTCGAACGAGTACTCCGAGACAGGGCGTCCCACCACGGCGTTGAACCCGACATTGGGGATCTCGACACCGTCGTAGACCCACACCTCGGCACCGTCGTCCTTCTCCACGACTTTCGGGGCCCGATCGACGAGCGCGGCGGGGATACGGCCGGCAAAGGTGTCGGGCGGTTCGACGATGTGATCATCGGCGGAGATGATCGTGTACTGCCGGGGTCGACGCTCCGGCTCGGGCAGGAACGTGACCTCACCGGTGACCGACTTACCGCCGACCGTGAAGTTTGTGTTCGCAGAGAGGTCATCGAGACTGATCGACATCGTTACTCCAGTACGTCGGGATGTTCACGGATAATGCGGCGCACGGCGCCGGCCCAGAAGACTTCGGTGCCGCGTTCGAGCAATGAGGCTTTCATGGCCGGGCGCACGACGGGCGGCACTGTGGTTGCCGTCCGCCCGGCGAGAAGTACGTCGACCATGAGTCGGCACTGACGATCGAGCGTTGCCGACTTGTAGGTGGCCTCTTCGATCGTGGCGGCGGTGACGATCACACCATGGTTGGCGAGGAACACCACCGATGCGTGGCCGATGCGGTCAGCGAGGTCGGCACCGAGTTCGGCGGAATCAACCTCACCGCCGTACTCGCTCACGAATCCGAGTTCGCCGTCGAACATTGCCGAGGTCTGATGCAGGAACTCCGGTAGCACACCCAATGCGGCGAGCACCGTTGCGTAGTACGGGTGGTTATGCACGACGACGCGGGCCTCGGGCCGGCGTCGATGCAGTTCGGTGTGAATGTGCACCGCGGGGGTGACATCCCAGCGACCTTCGAGCACTGCGCCATCGGGATCGACCCGGCAGATATCGGAGGCCGTCATCTCCTCCCACCACAAACCCCATGGGTTCACGAGCATCGAGGTGTTGTCCTCAGTGGCCCAGGTGATGTGGCCGGCGATGTTCTCGGAGAAACCGTCGCGGGCGAGGATGCGGAATGCACAGGCGAGCGCCTGCTGTTCAGTCAGGTCGACGCCGATGGGTGGGGTGATGCTGGGCGACCACACCGCTGCACCACCGGCGGAGAGCGCGACTCCCTCGGGGACTTCTGCTGTGGCGAACCCCGCACCAGTCGTCGTTCCGTGTGTCGTGTCTGCGGACATCGTGGCCTCCCCCCGGCGGTCGCTGTCGAAAACTCCACGATAGGCCCGATTGCCCTGCACCGGATCACGCCATGTGGTCGACTGCAGCAATGACGAGCGCCGAAACCACCGCTGGCCCCATCGCTGCGACCATCTACGGGCCGGTGCGCGGATCCGACGGTCCCTCACATGCTCAGTTCCTCGGGATCCCCTACGCCGCCGCTCCAGTGGGTGAACTGCGCTGGGCAGCCCCGCAGGCGCCCGCGGCATGGCACGAGGTTCGCGATGCCACGAGCTTCGGTCCCGCGGCCTGGCAGCCCACTGGTGGCCCCCTCGATGGTCTGGTGCCGGGCATGGGCAGTGACGATCAGGGCGACGACTGCCTCTCGCTCAACATCTGGACCCCGGCCAATGACGGCACCAAACACCCGGTGATGGTCTGGATCCACGGCGGAGCGTTCTCGCTCGGCGCTGGATCACTCTCCGCATATGACGGCTCCTCGTTGTGCACCCGGACCGACACCGTCGTCGTCACCATCAACTATCGCGTCGGCGCATTCGGATTCCTCGTGCTCGACGACGACACCGCTGTGGCCAATGCCGGCATCCTCGATCAGATGGCTGCACTGCGCTGGGTGCGAGACAACATCGCAGCCTTCGGAGGCGACCCCGACAACGTCACCATCTTCGGAGAGTCCGCCGGCGGCGGCAGTGTGCTCTCGCTGCTGTCGGCGCCGAGCGCCCTGGGGCTCTTCCATCGGGCGATCGTGCAGAGCGGCGCCACTGATCTCGTGCTCGACCGCGATCGGGCGCGGCTCGTGCTCGAAGCGTTCGCCCGCTGTGCCGGCGTCGATCCCGACGACACCGCTGCACTGCGCTCGCTCACGCCCCAACAGGTATTGGCCGCACAGGCCCAGGCCAGCGGCGAACTCTTCGCCACGGTCGGCACGATGCCGTTCCATCCATGTGTCGATGGCGAGGTGCTGCCATTCACCTGGCAGGGTGCAGCAGAGGCCGGCGTGTCTGATGTGCCCATCATCATCGGCACCACCCGAGACGAGATGTCACTCTTCGCCAGCTTCGATCCGGCCGCCGCAACGCTCGACGATGCGGGACTGCGAGCCCGGATCGCCCATCTGGGACAGGACCCCGATGCCCTGATCGCCGCCTACGCCGAGACGGGTACCGACGAACCACCGGCGGTCTGGGGACGCATCAACACCGACAACGCCATGTGGTTCCCGGCTCTCCGGTTCATCGACGCCTACAGCGCCCATTCGCCGGCCTGGACCTATCGATTCGACTGGCCGGCGGCACTCGCCTCGCTCGGCGCACCACACGGGGTCGATATTCCCTTCCCGTTCGACACGATCGATGTCGGTGGCTGGGATGCCTTCATCGGCGACCCGACGGACGCCCACGAACTCGCCGGCGTGATCCAGCAGCTGTGGTCGAGCTTCGCCCGCTCAGGCACTCCGACAGCGAACTCGATCGACTGGCCCAAGTTCGACGCCGACCGGCGGGCAACCCTCATTCTTGATCGAGAAGTTCGATGTGTCGACGACCCCAACGGCGCTGTGCGCCGGGCATGGCGCTAGCCCGGCCCGATCGCACTACCTTCTCCCCTGTTCGCGATGCTCCACAGCGCGACGGATGATCGGGGGATCACATGAAATACCGCATGCTCGGCCGCACCGGAGTGTCAGTCAGCCGCTACTGCCTGGGCACGATGATGTTCGGATTGATGGGCAATCGCGACCACGATGAGTGCGTGCGGATCATGCACAAGGCGCTCGACAGCGGCATCAACTTCGTCGACACCGCCGATGCCTACTCCGGCGGTGAGTGCGAGGAGATCGTGGGCAAGGCACTGGCCGGGCGACGCGACGACATCATCCTCGCCACCAAGGTCTTCCATCCCATGGGAGCGGATCGCAATATGAAGGGCAACTCGCGCCGCTGGATCACGCGCGCCCTCGACGACAGCCTCCGTCGACTCAACACCGATCACATCGATCTCTATCAGCTCCATCGATTCGACGAGACCGTCGACATCGAGGAATCAATGGGCGCACTCGACGACGCCGTGCGGGCAGGAAAGATCCGCACGATCGGCCATTCGATGTGGCCCGCCGAGCGCATCGTCGAAGCCCACTGGACCGCCGATCGCATGGGCTACAACCGCTTCCGCTGCGAGCAGGCCTCCTATTCGATCCTCAAGCGTCGTATCGAGCGCTCGGTGCTGCCCACCTGCGACCGCTACGGCATGGGCGTCATCACCTACAGCCCGCTGGCCGGCAGCTGGCTCTCGGGCCGCTACCGCACCGTCGGCGATGTGCCGGAAAGCTCACGACTCAACCTCATGGCCAAGCGATGGGGGCTCGAACTCGACACCCCCGCCAACCGGGCCCGCCTCGAAGCAGTGCTGGCGCTCCAGGACCTCGCCGATGAAGCGGGCATCCCGCTCGCCCATATGGCCACGGCATGGGCCATGGAGCATCCGCAGGTCACCTCGGTCATCATCGGCCCGCGAACCATGGAACAGCTCGACGATCTCCTCGAATGCGCTGATCTCCGCCTCGATCCCGCGCTGCTCGATGCCATCGATGCCATTGCCGCACCGGGCACCGATGTTGTCGAGGAGGACCCTTCGGTCGATCCTCCCTCGTTGCTGGCCCGCAACCGTCGCAGCTATCGCTGACCGACGCCACCCATCTTCACCGCATCCCGTCGACACAACTACCCGTCGACACAACAACCTCGCCCGGAAATCCGGCCCTTCCTCTCGGAGCGCATCATGACTATCGAACGAGTCCCCTATGACGAGTTCTCGTACTTCCATGAGAACGCCGCCGAGTTCGACCTCCCGTTCGACGCGCCTCCCGTCGTGCGCCGTGTTGCGGTCGAAGTCGAACCGGGACGGTCACTGAGCGCTCTCGTATGGGGAGAGACCGAGCCGGAGCTCGTGTTCCTGCATGGCGGAGCGCAGAACGCCCATACCTGGGACACCGTTGCGCTCGCACTCGGCTGCTCACTCGTGGCCATCGATCTTCCCGGCCATGGTCATTCCGACGGCGGTCGGGGCGGCACGCTTGACACCGGCTCGAATGCCGCCGACATCGCGATCGCGATCGAAGCGCTGGCTCCCCGGGCCCGCGCGGTCATCGGGATGTCGCTCGGTGGCATCACTGCGCTTGCGCTCACCCGACATGCACCGACGCTCGTCTCGAAACTGGTGCTGGTCGACATCACTCCCGGCGTGGACGAGACCAAGTCCAAGGCCATCGTGGCCTTCGTGAACGGACCCGACTCGTTCCCCGATTTCGACGAACTGCTGGCCCGCACGATCGAATTCAACCCGACCCGCTCGGAGAGCTCACTGCGGCGCGGCATCCTTCACAACGCATTGCAACGTGAGGATGGTTCTTGGGTCTGGCGATATCAGCGTTTCGGCGGCGGAACCGAACGCCCCGACATGTCCGATCTGTGGGATGCCCTCGAAGCAGCGTCATGCGAACTCATGCTGGTGCGTGGCTTGCGACCCCAATCGGTCGTGTCCGATGACGATGAAGCCGAGGTTCGTCGTCGTCGTCCCGACGCGCAGATCATCCACGTTGTCGAAGCAGGACATAGCGTGCAGGGCGATCAGCCAGTCGAACTGGCCGAAATCATCCGAGATTTCGCACTCTCGTAACCCCTGAGGAGAATCATGGCTGCGCATTGGACCACCAAGGACATCCCCGATCAGACCGGCCGGGTTGCCATCGTCACCGGCGCCAACGCGGGACTCGGCCTCGAGATCACCAAGGGACTCGCCGGAGCCGGTGCCACAGTCATCATGGCCTGCCGCAACCTCGACAAGGCTGAATCTGCGGCCGGTCTGGTGCGGGCGGTCGTGCCGAACGCATCGCTCGAAGTACGCAAGCTCGATCTCGCCAGCCTTGCTTCCGTCGCGACCTTCGCCGAGGAGTTCGCCGCCGGGGCCACCCGCCTCGACATCCTCGGCAACAACGCCGGGCTCATGGCACTGGACCAATCCACCACCGAAGACGGCTTCGAAACGCAGTTAGGGGTGAACCATCTCGGCCACTTCGCGCTCACTGCGCATCTCGTACCGATTCTGCGAGCCACCGAGGGCTCACGCGTGGTGAGCATGTCGAGCATGGGTCATCGCCCCGGCCGCATGCACTTCGACGACCTCATGTTCGATCATCACCGCTATCAGCGTTGGGGCGCGTACTTCCAGAGCAAGCTCTCGAACCTGTTGTTCAGCGCGGCCCTTCAGAAGCGCTTCGCCACCAGCGGTGCACCCACCATCGCCGTGACCGCGCACCCCGGCGCCAGCCATACCGATCTCGGCGCCGAAGGGACTGGCCCGCTCAACCGCATGCTCGAACCGTTCGGCAAATTGTTCAGTCAGTCAGCAGCCGTCGGGGCGCTGCCGTTCCTGCGGGCGGCAACCGAACCGGGCGTGAAGGGCGGCTCGTACTACGGCCCGCGCTATCTCGTGCGTGGTCATGCCGTGGCCGAAACCCCCAGCCGCAAGGCCCGCAACAGCGCCGATGCCGAACTGCTGTGGAACGTCTCGGAGAGCCTCACCGACCTGCATCCGTTCGCCTGAGATCGCGGCGGCGGCTCGTGAAGCAGCCGCCCAGGAAGTCCATCAGGGCCGGAGTGACAAGTGTGTCGTCGGGACGGCCGATCTGGGTTGTGAGATCGGCGTGCTCGAGCGTGGTCACATCCAGCACCGTCGTCACCACATCCGCTGCATCCAGAGCAGCGATGAACGCGTTGTGCTGCTCCATGCGCCATTCAGCACCGCGGGCAGCGATGAAGAATTTCGGGATCCCCTTGCCGGCCGCAACATGACGAATCGGTGAGGCCTCGGCCCAGAGAGCGGAATCCGTTCCGAACGCGTTCTGATACGTGCCCGCCGCGAACGCGTTCGTCGACGACGCCCCGGCAACCACGTCATAGCCCTCGCCATCCATCGACCCCGCGCAGCGGATGGTGCTGAGTGGCAGGCCATGACGGCCGAGGTACTTCTCGTCGGTAGAAATTGCTGCGGTGATGCCGCCTCCGGCGCTGTGACCGAGCACGGCGATCCGGTGGGAGTCGATCCCGTAGGTTTCGGCGTGCTCGACCAGCCACGCGATCGCATCAGCAGTGTCCTGGTCATGCACCGGGTACTGCGGTGCCGGCGGGGCGACAGCACTATCGGTGAGCCGATAGTTGACGGCGGCAAAGACGAATCCTGCACCAGTGAATAACGCGACCTTGTCGTCGAGGTACTCGCTGCGATCACCGCTGGTCCATCCCCCGCCATGGACCCACACCACGAGTGGGCGTCCGACACACCCGTCCTCTTCGGCTGCCGGGATGAAGATCTCGAGACTGGTGAGGTTCGGATCGACACCGGGAATCTGTGCGTAGAGCTCGGTGGTTCGAGTGGAACAGGCGACAGTCGGAGTCGGTGTCACCGCCACCGAGGACGTCGTTGGTTCGGTTGTGGACGAGGAGGAATCTTCCGATGAACACGATGTCGAAAGCATCGCCATCGCAAGAACCGCAACGCAGAGGCCGAGGACCTTTACCCCGGGTCGATGGCGGAGAAGGGAAAAGTCAGTGCTCACGACGGTCTCGGGTACAGGAACTGATCGGTGAGCGTTCGCTCGGCGTGTTCGGCACGCCACGTGAGCATCTGTTGCGCTTCCTTCAGTGCCATGGCCGGGTCCTCGATCGGCGACGACCAGGTGGGATCGGCAACGAGGTCGTAGAGCAACGAGGTGCCGTCGGCAAACTGCACGAAGCCGGTGGTGTCCGACCGTTGTGCAGTGAGTTGGTTGTGAGCGCCCCGGCGATCATCGGGCCAACCAGAGGTGTTGGCTCCGGGCATGAAGAACCGCCAGTCGAACTCCCAGTGGGCATGGGTGCGCCAGTCGTTGGGTTCGCCGCCGTCGAGGAATTCTGTGAGCGGTCTCCCATCGACCTGACGAGGAATATCGATCGCCATGGCATCGCACAACGTGGGGAAGAGATCGACGTTCTCGGTGAACGCGTTCACGGTGCTGCCGTGACCCGCAGGGCGTCGGGGGTCGCGGATGATGGCCGGCACGTGGTAGCTCTGCTCGAACCAACCCATCTTCTGCTGCAGCCCGTGGTCGCCCAACTGCTCACCGTGATCACTGGTGACGATGATCACTGTGTCATCCCATTGGTCGGCGTCACGCAGCGCCTGCCAGATCCGACCCAGTTGTTCATCGACGTCGCCGATCATGCCGTAGTACTGCGCTCGCATCGCCCTCACGCCGGCCTCGTCACCTGGAGCAGCGCTGAACGGGAACGAGAGCAGAAGTTCATGGAGCGCATGCGCCGGTTCCGGGGTTGGGATGGGAAGGTCGACCTCCGCTGGATCGAAGGCGCCAGCCCAATGCCCTGCCGCATTGAAGGGCGGATGCGGACGAAGGTGGCTCACATGCGCGAACCACGTGCCGTTCTGCTGTGCATGCCAGTCGAGGAACTCGTTCGTGAGGAAGGCGCTCACCCCGAACTCGGCCGGACGCTCCGACTCGGTGGCCAGCGCCTGATCGGGGTCCTCGGGTATTTCGAAGCCGTTGGCCCGTACCCAGTCGGCCCAGGGCAGACGCTGATCGGTGAGATCCACGATGCAGTCGAAGCCCGGGAGCACCCCCTCATAGGTGAACAGCCGGGGATCATCGGGGTCGACCGTGCGCGGGTCGATGGCCTGATCGGTGTAGCCGAACAGCGCCGGCGCGTAACCCGCCCGCCTCGCTGCACGCGCCATGTTGTCGAAGCGGTCATCAAGCGGTGAACCGTTGAAGACAACCCGGTTATTCATCTGATACGAGCCCGTATAGAGCGCAGCACGACCGGGGGCACAGGGCGCAGCCTGGCTGTAATGACGGGCGAAGCGCACACCCTGCGAGGCAAGCGCGTCGAGTGCCGGCGTTCGGGCCACGCGGTGTCCGGCACACGACATGGAGTCGCCCCGGAACTCATCGAGGGTGATGATGAGGAAGTTCAACGCTGGTTTCCGATGCAGACCATCGGCCGAGCGTAGGACAGACGAAGGTGTCGGGGTCGGCCAGATCGCGACCGGTAGCGTGACGACGTGAACCCCGCCGACATGACCGTCCATGAACTCGGCCCCGGGGCGGTGGAGCACTTCCGCCGCACTGGTTGGGTGCTCACCGAACCCTTCGATCCCCAGGTCACCGCCGAGCTGCGGGACTGGGTCGACGAGGTGGCCGCATGGCCCGATGAGTCCGGTGTCCTGCACCATCGCGAGATGACCGCACACGGCCCGCAGCTATGCCGCACCGAGAACTTCCTGCCGTTCCATGCCGGCCTGCGCGAGGTACTCACCCGCGGCGAACTTCTCGACACCGCGTCGATGCTGCTCGGCGAGCGGGCAGTGCTCTACAAGGAGAAGATCAACTACAAGCTCATCGGCGGCGCCGGTTTCGCTCCTCATCAGGATGCGCCGGCGTACCGGTTCGTCGATACGCATGTCTCGTGTCTTGTGGCGGTCGACGATGTCACCCTCGACAACGGCTGCTTGGAAGTGGTGTCGGGAATGCACGCCGAAGTTCTCCCGATGAACGACCGCGGATGCATCCGTGAGGATCTCGCCGAGAGGTTCGAATGGACGCCCGTACCCATGTGGGCTGGCCAGACCTTGTGGTTCCATTCCCGCACCCCGCATCGCAGCGGACCGAACAATTCACGGGCGAGCCGCCGGGCGATGTACCCGACGTACAACGCAGCCCGTGAGGGCGATCTCCGTGAGGCCTACTACGAACAGAAGATGGCCGAGTTCGCCGCTGACGACAACGGCAGCGGTCGCATCTCGCTCATCGGCGATTTCGAGGGAACCATCATCCGATGACCTTCGATTCGATCGACTCGATCCTCGAGCTCTTCCATGGGTGGGGAACCGATCACTACGACGAGGACATCACCCAGCTCGACCACGCCCTGCAATGCGCCGCCCACGCCCGGTCCTCCGGTGAGACCGATGCTCTCATCGCCGCCGCGCTGCTGCACGACATCGGCCACCTCATCGATCTCGATGCCGGTGGCACTGTCGAGCAACCAATCTCGCAACGCCATGAGGACGTCGGCGCAGCGGCTCTTTCGGCGCTCTTCCCGGCCACCGTCACCGCTCCTATCGCATTGCATGTTCGGGCCAAGCGCTACCTCGCCGCCACCGAACCCGGGTACATCGCCGGGCTCTCCGCAGGGTCACGTGCGAGCCTCGGACGTCAGGGCGGCCCGATGTCTGCCGAGGAACGTGCCTCCTTCGAGAGCAACCCCGGGTTCGCGGATGCCTGCGCCCTGCGCCGCTGGGACGATCTCGGCAAGGTCGAGGGGCTCGTGGTCGAACCCCTCGACAGCTATGTCCAACTGCTGAACCGCCTTGCCGCCAGCAGTTAGCAATTAGCAGTTAGCCCAGACGCAATTGGGCCGCCCCGGTGATCAGCGGAAGATCGATCGGGCTCACCGGTCCGGGAGGCGCCGCACATACCGCGGGAATGGCATTCACGATGCGATTCGCCGCAGTGGCGTTGCCACCGCCGGCTGCGCCGGGTTCGCCGGGCTCGGTGCCATGAACGCTCACGGTGAGATGCGGGTGGCCGGACATGACCACCCGATGCTCGCCACCGGGAGAGAGCGGCTGCGGCCAATGAGGCGCACACTCATCGTCGATGCGGGTGACATGCTCGACCACGATGAGCGGGTGGCCCTTCACCACGCCCGTGACATCAAATCGGAACGCCCCGAGGGTGCCTTCCTCGAAGGTTCCCATGCCATCAACCTCGATGGTGCGTTCGAGCGGGAGCATCTCGACCGAGGTCGTGATGCCATCGAGTTCAACCTCGAGCAGCTCGGCCACGATGCGCACCATCGGCGCCCACACCATGTTCAGAGAGAGATCCTGCAGCATCTGCGGCTTGATGTCCATGGGACCGCCGAGCCCGATCATGTTGCGAACAACATCAGGCTGGTCATAGAGCGCATAGTTGAAGACTTCCTGGATGCGGATCTCGGTGATGCCCGCCCCGACGCCGCTCACGAGTCCCGGCAGGATGTCGAGCGCCCAACCCGGGTCGATGCCGGACACGAACACCGAGGATGAGCCGGCGGTCCAGGCTGGTTCGAGCAGACCCGTGAGCTCCGCCGGCATGCTCGCCGGATGCAGCAACGGGTAGAACGAAGTGGACACCACATTGCGACCCGAACGCAAGCAGCGTTCGAGGTCCATGTACGCCTCCATCGGTCGGGTATCGGCCGTGGCGGCGTAGACGATCGCGTCGATGTCATCGGCGAACGCGATCGAGGTGTCATCGGTGGCGATCACCCCGAGCGGAGCGATACCGGCGAGGTCACCAGCGTCCCGACCGACCTTGTTCGCACTGGCCACGATCACCCCGGCCAGTTCGAGATCCCGATGTGCGGCCACTGCCCGAATGGCGGGTCGGCCCACATTCCCTGTTCCCCAGACGACAACTTTGTAGGTCATATCCGGACCCTAGTTGTGACGCTGGTGGCTCGCCGATGAATCGAACACGCCTGCGAATCGAAGCCGATCAGGAGAAGTCTCAGTTGTCGAAGGTTGCCTGTGACCGGGGTCGGCCGCCGGGACCGCTGTAGGCGAGGCCGAACCCGGGGGCTCGACCGCCGAATACTGGCGGCGCGATCTTCGAGATCGCTTCCGACCAAGCGTCCATCAGTGAATCTTCGGCCTCGTAATCGAAGGGGTCGGTGAGAACGAACTCCTCCGGAGCTCCCGGCGCGATCGGGTTCTCGACCAGCCAACGGGCAGTGCGCGCCACGGCCTCCCGGGCCGGCACGAGATCGCGATACCCGAGCCGCTCTCGCAGCAACGAGGTGTCGAGCACCCGATGCGTCGGCGCTGGTTGGGCCACCAACGGATGCGCCGGGGTGGCGATCTCGAACGGCATCGACACCAATGACAGCTCGTGACCGAGTTCGGCACAGGCGAGTTCGATCACCTGTCTGATCGAGAGCACCTCGTCGTCGCCGCAGTTGAAGATATGACCACCGGCGCGATCGGGATGATCGATGCCACACAGGACGGCATGGGCGAGGTTCTCGGTGTAGCCGTGGTGATGCAGGGTGAGACCTTCATCCGGAATGATCATGCGCGTACGGCCGTCGAGAACCCTCCGCACAATGCTCCACTCCCGCGGAACCACCTGCAACGGACCGTACGCATACGGGTAGCGGAAATGGGCCGCGTTCGGATGATTCTCGAACACGAACTCCTCGGTGCGCGCCACCCGGAATCCCTTTTCGTCCTCCTCGGAGGCGCGCACAGTGCCGGCGTGTTCATCGACCGGAACCGGCAAGCCGCTGGGCTCGAACAGCCACGGATTCATCCATCCTCGGATGGCAGGCACACCGCCCACCGACACGAACTGATCGGTCAGGCCAACCGTGAGTTCCGCAATGCGGCGCAGACGGCCGTACATGGCGACGATGAGATCGAAGCGACGACCGGAGAGCGCGGCGGTCAGCGAATCGACGTCGTAGGGATCGGCATGAAGATGCTCCACCGATGCCGGGGTCTCGGGACGCTCGTGGGTGCCGCGGTGCAGGATCGTGACGTGGTCGCCGCGATCGACGAGGCCCTGCACGATATGGATCCCGGTGGGACCTGTTCCTCCGATGACCAGACTTGTTCGCATCGCACCCCCCGTGGACCCGCCGAGACTACCGGCGGGTTGAGTTGGCCACGATGGCCAGTGATCCGTGGTAGCAAGCACTGCCCACTGAATCGGGCCGACACGTGAAGGGGAACGCGCATGATGCTCAAGGACAAGGTCTCGATCATCTCGGGAATCGGCCCGGGACTGGGGCAGGAACTCGCCTACGTCTTCGCCCGTGAGGGCTCCGATGTGGTGCTCGCCGCCCGCACCGAATCGAAACTGGAAGAGGTTGCCGCTGAGATCAAGCGTCAGTGGCCCGAACGTCGGGTACTCGTATGCCCCACCGATATCTCCGATACCGAGCGCACCCAGCATCTCGTCGACGCCACGCTCGCCGAGTTCGGCCGGATCGACTGTCTGGTGAACAGTGCCTTCATCCCCCCTGCGTTCAGCATGTTCACCGATGCCGACTTCGCCAACTGGAAGAAGGCCTTCGACGTCACCGTGTTCGGCACGCTCGATCTCACCCAGAAAGTGGCGAAGGCCATGCAACCGGCCGGGCGTGGCTCGATCGTGTTCATCAATTCGATGATCCAGAAGAAGCCGCTCATGGCCCAGGCCGGGTACGCCTCTTCGAAGGGCGCCCTCACTGCGGCCGCCCGCATGCTGGCCAAGGAACTCGGCCCATCCGGCATCCGGGTCAACACCGCCTCGATGGGCTGGATGTGGGGACCTCCGGTCGAGATGTACGTGGATTTCTCAGTGTCATCTGGTCGCACTCGCGACGACGTCATCGCCGAGATCACCAAGGACATTCCGCTCGGAATCATCCCCGACGATGCCGACTGCGCCAATGCCGTGGCGTTCCTCGCCTCGGATTACGCCAGCGTGATCACCGGCGCCGATCTCAATGTCAACGGTGGGGAGATCATGCTCTGAGCAAGGCTCGGGCATCTTCGACAGCACCATTGGCACCATCATCAACATCACCATCAACGCCACCGAAGATTTTTGGCGCTGTGAACGATACGAACAGCAAGCATCACCGGAACCAGAAGAACGGAGACACACCATGACCAGCGAACAGAAGGTCGATCAAGGTTGGGACACCCCCTCACACGAGGACATCCCCAAGATCACCGAGATGCACGTTGCCGCGCTCGAGACCAGCAACGACGATGCCGTGTGGGTCGTCGCCGACATGCACCATGTGATGATCCGCACGATCGGACGCAAGTCCGGCAACGAGCACAAGATCGCGCTGCCGTACTGGGTCGATCCCGATGGTGTTCGGGTCGTGGTGGCGTCCTATGCCGGATTCCCCACGCATCCGTCCTGGTACATCAACCTGCGCGACACCGACGCCAATCCCGAGGTGTATGTGCGGGTGCAGAACGGCGAGTTCTGGTCCGCTCCCGACGTCCTCGCCGAAGGCGCTGAGCACGACCGACTCTGGGATCTCCTCATCGCCGATCGCGCTTGGTACGCCGACTACCAGGCGAAAACGGAACGTACGATCCCGTTGGTGCGACTGCCGGAGACCCGCCAGGTCTGAACCCGGACCTGTTCGGCCAGATCAACAGTTGAACAGGTCGATCAGATCTCGCAGCCGTCAGGGCCGCACGCGTTCCCTTCGGCGAGAACCTCGAGTTGTGGCGATCGGTCCGACCATGCCCGCTCGAGCACCTCGAGGAGTACCTCGGAGGGCTGTGCCCCGGCCACGGCCAGACGCCCGTCGAACACGAAGAACGGCACCCCGGTGACCTGCAACTGTGAAGCGAGCAGTTCATCAGCGCGCACATCATCAGCGAACGCGTCGGTCTCGAGCACCGCGGTGACCTCATCGGGATCCAGGCCGGCTTCCACCCCGAGCTTGTGCACCACCTCGGGAAGTCCGATCGCCTCGCCGTCGCTGAGATAGCCGCGCAGCATCCGTGTCTTCACCTCGTCCTGGATGCCACGAAGCCCACCGAGGTGGATCACCCGGTGGGCATCGAAGGTGTTGCCGGGTTGCACGCGGTCGAAACGGAAATCAACACCGACGCTCTCGCCCCGCGCTGTCATCTGATCGACCATGGCCTGCGCCTGCTCCGTGTCCATGCCGTACTTCTTGGCAATCATTCCGGCGTAGTTGCCGGACCGCACCGCAGGTGCACTCGGGTCGAGTTCGAAGCTGTGCCAGCGGATGACAACCTCATCAGCGTGGGCGAACTGCGACAACGCCTCCTCAAGATGAGCCTTGCCGATTGCGCACCACGGACACACCACGTCGGACCAGATGTCGATCCGCATCACGGAGGCTTCATCGATTGCGATTCCAGACATCGGTGCTCCTCCCGGCCCGCTTCAGCAGCGTCGTGCCGTACTCGAGTTCGTTGACATGCACGCTACCGCGCACTCCGCGTTCACCCCGAGAGGGCCGCGAACAGCACAAACGCCGCAGTCGCGGGCACCACGGCTGCGGCGAACCGGACACCGAACCCGCGTCCGCCGACCACGAACGACACCACCACTTTCACGACCATGTTCCCGAACACCGCAGCACCGATAGCGAGCGCAGTCGTCGACGCCGGGAGATCCCCGGCCACGGACATGGATGCGGCCGCCAACGCTCCGGCGTGTGCGTCGGCGAGTCCGGTGAGTCCGGCCACCAGCACGGCCGCACCATCACCGACGAGCGCTGCGGCCCGCTCCCCCGCAAGCGAGGCGATCATCAGGACCGCGGCGAAGAGGAACGCTGCCCGCAGCGAGAATGGGTGCGCTGGCGCGGCTTGCTGAGCCGAACCATCGGCCGCGTTCGTGGGAGCCGGAGCGGGAGCAACGAGCTCCCGACGCGACTCACGTCCCCGGTGTGAACGCAGTCCGAACAGGCCCAGCCCGACCAACACGAGGACGCCGAGAATGCAGGCCGGCAGAAACTGCCATGCGAGCGCGCCATCGACCACTGCGAGCACCCCGAACAGCTGCAAGATGGTAGCCACACTGGCCAGAAGTGCGGCCGACACCATCACGGAAAGCTGCTCGCCGTCGCGACAGCGACGCGCCATGGTCGCGGTGGTCGCAGTCGCAGAGACGAACCCACCAGCGAAGCCCGCCACCACCGATCCACGGCGGGGGCCGACCGCACGAACCGCGAGGTACCCGAACCACGAAATGGCAGCGAAGGCGACGGCCGCCAACCAGATCCGATGCGGGTTGAGCGCACCATAGGGACCGAGCGCACGATCCGGCATCAGCGGGAGCACAACGAGCGCCATCACAGCGAGGGTGATCGCGTCCCGAATCTCCGTTGAGGTCATTTCTGGCGAGCCTCACAGACAGACGGACGCAGAACAACACCCAACGGCGGTGTTCGCATCCAGTCATTCCCGGACGCCGTGCGGCTAGGTTCACGGCACCGCAGGGGGAACCATGACGCAGTCGCACGAGAGCACCGCGCCCGATGGGGCATCAGACGCCGCACCCCCCACCGCCCCGTGGTTGCTGTTCATCGTCACCGCTCTTATGTCAATCGGCTACGGCATCGTCTTCACACTGCTGGCCGACATCCGTGACCGGTTCGGATTCAGCGACGGCGACGTCGGGCTCATCGCATTCGCCGGGTTCGCCAGCGGCTTCGCTTCGCAGATGTTCCTGTCCCGTTTCGCTGATCGCGGTCATACCGCCCTCATGGTTCGTATCGGAATGGCCATCGCTGCGTCGAGCATGCTCTGGATGGTCTTCGCCAACGACCTCTGGCAATGGGTGGGCGGACGCCTCCTGTTCGGACTCGGCACCGGCATGGTCGCCCCGGCCATCCGCCGGGTCGTGATCGCCCGAGACCCGGCGCGGGTCGGTGCCAACCTCGGCCGGCAGACGGCGTTCGACGTCGGTGGTTTCGTGCTCGGCCCACTGATCGCGGCTGTTCTCGCACAACTGATCAATCTCCGAGCGCCCTTCCTCTTCCTCTTCGTCACCTACGTCGGTGTGTTCGTCCTCATCGGACGTATCGACCTGCGCTCCGGAGCCCAGGACACCGCGCATCGGGCACTCAGGACTCTCATCACCCAGCCGGCCATGCAGTCCGCGCTCGCTGCAGCGATTGCGTTCTACCTCACCATCGGGATGTTCGAAGCAATCTGGGCAATCCTGCTGCGAGACCTTGACGCACCCACATGGCTGATCGGGGTCACGGTCAGTGCCTTCACGCTTCCGATGATCTTCTTCGCGTCTCGCGGCGGTGCACTCGCCCAATCCCGCGGTCCCATCCGAATTCTCACGATCAGCATCACTGTCGCCGCTATCTGCACCTTCAGCTACGGCATCGGCCCACTCTGGCTCCTCATCGTGGTGTCGGGCATCCATGCCAGCGCTGATGCGTTCACGATGCCGGGCAATCAGGTCGCAGTCGCAATGAGCAGTCCGCCCGAGCAACTCGCCACCGGTCAGGGTCTGCTCGGTGCCACCGGACTTGCCGTCGCCGGTCTAGCTGCGTTGGGTGGGTCGGCCCTCTACGGCACCTACGGCAGATTCTCAGTCTTCACCGCAACTGCTGTTCTCATGATGGTTTTCCTCGTCGTCGCGCGTCTGCGTTGGCAGGCGTATGAGGCCACGATCCCCTCAGCGAGCCCCGGAACCGCGAACTCAAACGAGGTGCAACCGTCATGAGCGATCTGCTCACCAGCGTCATCCCCCTCGCCCTCGGAGCAGCAGTCAGTCCCACAGTGCTCGCCGCGAACGTCATCATCCTCGGCGGTCGACGTGCCATCACTCGCGGATTGGCATTCACCGCCGGATTCGCCACCGTTCTGGCCGGTCTCACCGCGAGCGGACTCATCATGACCCATCATGCACAACCGAGCGCCACGCGGGTTCAGATCACCCACGATGTCTATGGCCTGCTTGGGGTCGTGCTGCTGTCGCTTGCCATCATCTCGCTGCTGCGTTCCCGGACCCAAAGCGATACCGGCACCCCGGTTCACACCAGCAAACCCGAGGTCGATCGGGGACTGTTCGCAGTGTTCGCGCTCGGTTTCGGACTCATGATCAGCAACCTGTCGACGATCCTGCTGTATCTCCCGGCGATGCACACGGTCAGCGGATCATCAGCGTCAACCGGCGCGAAGATCATCGCTGTTGCAGTCGCCGCGCTCATCACGTCGATACCCGCAACGGCCCCGTTGCTACTGCGGATCGCACTGCCGAAACGATCCGCTCCGATCTTCGGCGCCATCAATCGGTTCGTCACTGATCACCAACGGGCAATCACCATCACCGTGGAAATCGCCTTCGGCGCGTACCTCATCTACCGGGCGCTCTGACCCCATCGGCGTCTCGCGGTGATCTACCGTGAGCATCTCATGCGCCAGTCGAAATCAGCCATCTCCCGCCCGCTGCAATTGCGTCGTTCGGTCGTCGCCGGCCTCGCCGTGGGAACTGTCGCTCTCGCGTTGTCCGTCGGAGCATGCGGCAGCCTGAAGAAATCTGCGTCACCCGCGACGTCAGTACCTTCGACAGCAGTCACGCAGGAGACGGCGGCACCGACCACACAAGCGCCGACAACCACCATCAATCCGGCAACGCTCCCCCAGACCGACGAGAAGCCCGTTACCGATGGCGAAGGACTCAACCTCCGGATGCAGGCACTTGCCGCAGCGATCATCGCCGACGACTCTTCCAAGGGGTTTTCCTCATTCTTCCCGGTCGAGGCCTACAAACAGGTCAAGAAGAACACCGATCCAGCAGCGGATTGGAAGAACCGTCTCATCGCCGAGTTCGGTGTCGACACCCGTGACGCCCACAAGTTGCTGGGCGCCGGCGCCGCCGCGGCAACGTTCCTCGGCGCCGATGTTCCCAACGCCGCGGTGTGGGTCAAGCCCGGCGAGGAATACAACCTCATCGGCTACTGGCGGGTCTACGGCACGAAGTTGCGATTCGATGTGGGCGGCACGGTCAAGGTCGTGCCGGTGAGTTCACTCATCTCCTGGCGCGGTGAGTGGTACGTGGTGCACCTCGGCGCCATCCGCTGATCGTCTGATCGTCTGATCGACGTAACCACCGATCAGGACTTCGAGCCCGTCGTGCGTTGGCGGTAGGTCTTCATGTACTCCCGCACATCAGGGGCGTACTGCATGAGGTTCTGATTCCGGATCTCCACTGCCAGCGCGCTCGAGAGGCTCGGCGCGTCAGTGTTATGCCAAAGCACCTCTTTGGTCGTTCGCAGTCCCGTGGCGGTGTACGTCGCCATCTGTCGGGCGTAGGAGAGCGCAAGCTCGTCGAGGCCGCCCTCGTCAGCGACCCGTGAGACCAATCCCATCTGGAACGCTTCGGCGGCATCAATATCGCGCCCGGTGAGGATGAGATCGAACGCCCGAGCGTTGCCGATGAGCCGGGGCAACAGATAGGTGATGCCGATATCGGTTCCCGAGAGGCCGGTGCGGATGAACGCCGAACAGAAACGCGCATCGGGGCCGGCAAGGCGTATGTCGGAAGCGCAGGCCAGCGCCAGGCCACCACCGAAAGCCGCTCCATTCACCGCAGCGATGATCACCTGCGGCAGATCCCGCATATGCACGACGAGATTCGAGATGAAGGTCTGGGCGTCGATCCCGGCCCGCACATGGGGGTGCTCACCGGGCTCAGGCGCCGTTCCCCAATCCTTGAGATCGAGACCCGCGCTGAACCCACGCCCGGCCCCCGTGAGAATCACGACCTTGCATTCGGTGTCATTGCCAACGGTGTCGAGCGCATCGTGGATCTCGGCGACCATCTCGAAGGTCAGGGCGTTGAGTCGATCCGGGCGGTTCAGCCTGATCATGGAGATATGTGGTTCGATCGCGAGCACCTCGACCATGGTCGATTCCTCAGCTGACATTGCTCCCCCTCCGTGGTGTGCGATGCCACGCCGGCGATCGTCCTGCGCGCAACCTACAGCGAACGAGGGACCGCTGAGCGCGACGGAACCCGGAATGCATCACCCGTGTGAGGCCACCAGACGCAGCGGAGCGACCATCGCATCCGAGGCGAGCCGGTCGTGTGCTGCGGTCGACCCGCGCAATCGCCAGGCAAACGTGTCGGCAACGAGAGCGGCGACCGGGCCGATCGCGCGGGGGTCGGTCACGGCGCCTAGGTGCGTCACACCATCGACCGCCACCAATGATGCCGGACCGCTGTTGAGGCGCACCAGCTCCTCGCCATAGCGGAACGGGTTCAACTCATCGTCAGCGGCCTGCACCACGAGGAGCGCTGGTCGACCGGCATCGAACCACCGCCCGCCAAAGGTGCTGAAGCGACCAGAAACCGCCACGACGGCCCCGATTCGATCGTTGCGATACCTCGGGGCGAAGCCAGTGAGCAGGGCGGTCTGAGCTCCGTCGGAATGCCCCATCACACCCACCGGACCGAGCTCGATCGCCGCGGTGATCGGGGCCGCACCATTCCCTTGCGTGAGTGTGTCGATGATGAATCCGAGGTCGTTCGCCTGCTCCGGCTCATCACCCTCAACTGCCGCTCCGGCGACGGTGTTTGAAGAAAGCGGGAACTCCGGAACCGCTACGACGAAACCAGCGGCGGCGATCGCTCGAAGCAGCGGCGCGTAGGTGACTGCCGAAGCATCGAATCCATGGGCGAACACGATGAGAGGCCACTGACCAACAGGTGCTGCATCGACGGAGTCCGCATCACCCGGTTCGCCCGCCGACGGGTACCAGATGGTGAGCGGGAGCACGCGCGAATCACTTGCTGCTCGCCCGCCCCGAGCCCCGGTCCGCCGACTCGGATCCGCCAGTGTCAGGTGCATGACTCCGACCCCGATCGGATCGATTGATGAAGCTGTGACTGACGACGGCATCGATGACGACGCCGTACTGGCTGTTCGCTCTCCCGAATCCGCCGGGCCTCCACTCGATTCTGTCGATGTCGACCCACCACAGGCGGCTGCGAACGTCACCACCGCAACGATCGCAAGAGACCTCGCAACGAGGACTACTGGAGGAGAGCGACGAACACGCACGCAACCATCTTGGCGCCATCCAACCCAGAGCGCTCCCCACCGTTCACTACGATGCTCCCGTCGCCGGTGAAGGGGTGTCCCGATGTCAACCGAGCTCCTCGACCGCATTCAGTTCGGCCTGACGGTCAGCTTCCATTTCATCTTCCCGCCCCTTTCGCTCGGCGTGGGGCTCGTGCTCATCATCTTCGGCGTGAAATCAGTGCGAACCGGCGACCCGAAATGGCGGCAACTCTCCACCTTCTGGGTGAAGATCTACGGGCTCATCTTCTCGATGGGTATCGCCACGGGCATCGTGCAGGAGTTCGAATTCGGCACGAACTGGTCGAACTACTCACGTTTCGTGGGCAACATCTTCGGGAGCCTGCTCGCCGCCGAAGGCATCTTCGCCTTCATGCTCGAAGGCGGCTTCCTCGGTCTCATGCTCTTCGGGGGCACCCGCCTCGGGAACCGCCTGTGGCTCTTCGCCACCACCATGGTGGTGGTCGGCGCCACGTTCAGCGCCACATGGATCGTCATGGCCAACTCGTGGATGCAAACCCCGCAGGGTTACGAGATCAACGACGTCGGTCAGGGACCACAGGCGTTCATGACCAGCTTCCAAGACGTCGTGTTCACACCGTCGTTCATCCCCCGGATCCTGCATCTACTCGCCGCTTCGTGGATGGTCGGAACCTCCATGGTGCTCAGCGTCGGCGCTTACTACCTGCTGCGCAAACGCCACGTGGACCTCGCCCGCACCATGATCCGGGTTGCACTGCCTCTCTTCACCGTGCTTGCGATCGCCCAGGTCGCGCTGTTCGGTGCCAATCAGGCCATCGAGGTCTCGAAGCAGCAACCGGCCAAATTGGCAGCGATGGAAGGCGTCTACAGCACCCGAACATGTGCGCCGATGTACATCCTCGGTTGGACCGATCAGAAGACTCAACAGACGACCGGCCTCGCAGTTCCTTGCCTGCTCAGCTTCCTCACCGATCAGAACTTCGATGCATCCGTAACGGGACTCGAGGCCACCCCACAGGCCGACTGGCCGGAAGTCAACCTCGTGTTCCAGATGTACCACCTCATGATCAACCTGGGGATGCTGTTCATAGCGATCGGATTGGCCGCATGCGCCCTGTGGGTCTGGAACCGAAAACTCTGGACGAATCGATGGATCCTGCGGGCCCTTGTCGCCTCGGTGTTCCTCACTGAACTCGCCACGCTCTCCGGTTGGTGGACCGCCGAGTTCGGCCGACAGCCGTGGATCGTCTGGAACGTCCTTCGCACTGCGGGCGCGCAATCACCCAATGTCGGCACCGGTCAGTTGATCTTCTCGATCGGGATGTTCGTGGTGCTCTACGCCGTCGTGCTCTACACATTCCTGCGCCTCCTCGACAGGCAGATCAAGCAGGGTCCGCCTCCACCTTCGGACGAGTCCTCCATCGAGTCGCTACCCGACTCCTTCGGCGAGATCTTCCGTCGTCGGTCCCGGGTTTCGAGCGGAGCCGACTGACATGTCCCTCGAACTCGTCTGGTACGTCCTCTACGTCATCATCATCTCGGGTTACGCCATCCTCGACGGCTTCGACCTCGGTGTCGGCATGCTCTCCCCGTTCATCGCCCACACGGATACAGAACGCCGCATCATGTTGAATGCGATCGGCCCTGTCTGGGACGGCAATGAGGTCTGGCTGGTGCTCGGCGGCGGCGCGCTCTTCGCGGCTTTCCCCCTTGTCTACGCCAGCCTCTTCAGTGGTTTCTACATCGCGATGATGCTCGTGCTGCTCGTACTCATCGGTCGAACTGTCGCCATCGAATTCCGGTCCAAGCGCGAGAGCCAACGCTGGCGAACCACCTGGGATTTCGTGTTCTCCGGCTCCTCGTTCGGCATCACGGTGCTTCTCGGCGTGGCCCTGGGCAATGTCATCAGAGGAGTCGCTCTCGATCAGGGCGGCAACATGAACGTTGGACTCGCAGATCTGCTCAACCCCTTCTCGATCGGCGTCGCAGTCACGGCTGTTGCGATGTTCATGCTGCACGGAAGCATCTTCCTCAGCCAGAAGGTGGAGGGTGACCTCCTCGATCGCGTGACGGCGCTCGTTCCGCGCCTCATGATCGCCTTCTTCGTCCTCATGACAGCGCTCATCGGTTGGACACTCCTTCGCACCGAAACCTTCGCCGACAATTACAGAGAACGCCCGTGGATCGCTGTGTTCCCGGTGCTCGCACTCGCTGCTGCGCTGCTGGCATGGCGACAGGTCCAACGGTCTCGGTACTTCACGGCCTTCCTCGCCTCAGCCACCATGATCGCCGCGCTCCTCTGCGCTGTCGCCGCCGGTCTTTATCCGGTCATGATCCCGTCATCGATCGATCCGGCCTACAGCCTCACCGTGCACAACGCCTCAGCTGCCGATCCCACGCTCACGGTCATGCTCGTGTTCGCCATCATCGGGATGCCGTTCGTGGTTCTCTACACCGCCGGCGTGTACTACTTCTTCCGGGGCCGGGTCCGACTCGACGAAGAGAGCTACTGAGTCACTGCTGTCGCCACCGACACAACGACTCCTCCACCATGTGGCCCCGAAGATTCCTCCGCATCGACCGAGTTGCGGAACGCAGTCTCATGCTGTCCATCGCAATCTCCGCGAGCGCTGCTGCAGCCTTCGCTCTCACCACCGTCGTGCTGGCACGGGTGATCGCGTCCGCATTCATCGATCGCCGAGACCTGGCCCAGTTGCGCGGCCCATTGCTCGCGATCGGTGCGCTGATCATCGCCCGGGGATTGCTATTCGTTGCGCGGGAGCCCTCGGCCCAGCTCGCGAGCAATCGATATCGTGCCGCACTTCGACTCAGGCTGATGTCAGTTCTGGCGCAGCGCGCCAGCCGGGCGGATCACGCTCCTGGCGCTGCATCCGCCACCATCATCGGCTCCTCGGTCGATGCCCTCGACGAGTACGTCACTCAGTTCCTGCCGGCGTTGGCGCTCGCGGCGATCGCCCCAGTCATGGTGTTTGCTCTCATCGCAGTTCTCGACCCGTGGACGACCATCGTGCTCGCGCTCGCCGGACCGCTGCTCATCGTCCTGCTCGCGGTGATCGGGCGCCGCACCCGCGAGCTCGCCGATGCCCGGTTCGAGGAGCTCTCGTGGCTCGGGGCGCTCTACGCGGACCTGTTGAGTGGATTGGCGACCCTCAAGTCCTTCGGTCGCGAGTTCGATGCACTCGAAACGATCGAGGAGACCAGTGCCCAGTTCGGACGCTCGAGCATGGCGGTCCTGCGCACTGCGTTCCAGACCTCGCTGGTCATCGAATGGGCGGCAACCGCTTCCACGGCGCTGGTCGCCGTCGAAGTGAGCTTCCGACTCGTTGACCACCGACTTTCCTTCAGCACCGCGCTGGCCGTGCTCATGCTCACTCCTGAGTTCTTCACCCCATTGCGCTCGCTCGCCGGCGCCTATCACGCCGGGCAGACAGGAAACACTGCGCTGGCCACCATCGAGGAAGTCCTCGGAACCGAGGCTTGGGTTCGATCAGAGCCTCAGGGGCAATTCCATCCCGATGCATCGCCATCGCCGGTACCTCGGATCCAGTTCGATCGAGTCAGTTTCCGTCACAGCGGACGATACGAAAGTGCGCTCGACCGACTCTCGTTCATCATCGCGGCCGGCGAAACGGTGGCCCTGGAGGCTCCGAGCGGCAGCGGCAAGACCACCGCTGCTTCACTGCTGCTCGGATTCGAGACGCCTGATATCGGTGAGATCCTGATCGACGACGTCCCGCTGACCGAACTCGACATCACCCACTGGCGGTCGCGGGTCGCATGGGTGCCGCAGGATCCGACGATCTTCGCCGGCACCATCGCCGACAACATCGGGCTCGGGCTGCGTGACGCGGAGTCGGGCGCGATCATCGAAGCGGCCAGGGTCGCCGCCATCCACGAGACGATCGCCGCCCTGCCCGATGGCTACGACACCCGGGTAGGAGAGGGCGGTCTCCGTCTGAGCGGTGGGCAAAGACAGCGGATCGCCCTCGCCCGAGCGCTGCTGCGCGATGCCCCGGTGATGATCCTCGACGAGTTCACCGCCCACCTCGACCCGATGACCGAACAGTCGATCCTCGTCGGTATCGAGCCCATTCTCCGCGATCGCACCGTGCTGCTCATCACCCACCGACCGAGCGTGATGCAGCTCGCTGACCGTGTCGTCACGCTCCGACCCACTGACTCGGAAGCCCGATGAGTCCAACACGCGATCTGCTGCGAACGGTCGGTGGTCACCGTCGCTGGGTGCTCGCCACAGCCGTGATCGGTGCTCTCGCTTCCGCGTCCGGTATCGGACTCGTGGCGTTCTCGGCGGTGCTCATCTCCCGCTCGGCACTGCTGAGCTCCACCGCCTCGCTCGCGCTCATCATTGTCGCCGTGCGGTTCTTCGCCACAGCACGGGTCGTCCTTCGCTACGCCGAGCGAATCATCGGGCACCTCGCCACGTTCAGATTGCTCACCAAGTTGCGAACCTGGTTCTTCGCAGCAGCCATACCGATCGCTCCGCGCGGCCTCATCGACCGCCGGACCGGTGATCTTCTCGACACGATCCTTGACGATGTCGACACCATGCAGGATGCCCACCTCCGGGTGATCATTCCGCCGATGGTGACCGCCGGCACCGTGCTGGTGTCGGTGATCGTCATCGCTGCTTCCAGCGTGCAGTCCGCCGCGATTCTTCTGGTCATTGCTGCACTCGCCGCCGGAGCACTTCCCGCTGGGGTCCATCGACTCTCGCGTTCCAGTGCATCCGAGCTGAGCGAAGCACGGTCCCGCTCCGCGGCCGAGGTTCTCGAATCGCTCGAAGGGGCAAGAGAACTCGTCGCTTTCGACGCGCTCGAACCCGTTCTCGAACGTCTGCAATCCCTCGACCAGCGAGCCGACCGTGCTCGTCTCAGACTCGCCCGTTCCCGTGGCATCGGGGCGGCTGTGCTCACTGTGCTGGCCACGGGTTGTGCACTCCTCGTGACCTGCATCGCCATCAACGAGGTTCGCTCCGGAGAGCTTCCCGGAGAACTCCTCGCGCTGCTCCCGCTCGTCTCGCTGGCCACGTTCGAATCCATTTCCCCGCTGCTCTCGATCTTTGCTGCCCGTGAACGCAGTTCGGCAGCAGCCCGCCGAATCGGTTTGCTCGCCGAGCAATCCCGGATCGAACAGTTCGGTCGTCCACAGTCCACGGACCCTCAGCTCACCAGCACTCTCTGGGCGCGGCTCAGATCCTCCGATGGCGATGGCTCCAACCGCAACGATCCGGCTGACGTACCAATCCCGACCGCCGATCTGACCCTGCGCAGCGTGAACTTCGAATACACGCCCGACTTCCCAGTACTCGTCGGCGTTTCATGTCGAATTCCTGCGGGCAGCATCGTCGTGATCACCGGCGAGAGCGGTGCCGGAAAATCAACCCTCGTGGACCTGCTGCTGCGTTTTGATGATCCCGATGGCACCATCCTGCTCGGTGATGTTGAGCTCACTGCACTTGATCCAGCGATCGCTCGCAGCAACTTTGCGGTGGTGCGTCAACGCGATCACATCTTCGACACCACCATTCGCGACAACCTCGCGCTGGCCGACCCTGACGCCACCGACGAGCGACTTCTCGAAGTGCTCACCGACGTCGGGCTGGCCGACACCATCGCCGAACTCCCGGCTGGGCTCGACACGCGCACCGGACCCGATGGTTCGAAACTCAGCGGCGGAGAACGCCAGCGACTGCTGATCGCCCGGGCCCTGCTTGCTGATCGTCCGATCCTCATCCTCGACGAAGCCCTCGAGCACCTTGATCAGCGTCGACGATCAGAGGTGCTCGACGCTGTGCTGACGCGCCGGGGGGATCGCACCACCATCTTCATCTCACACGATGCACCTGCCGTTGCGAGTCCGGGCCTGTGGCTCGAACTGCGCAACGGAAGGTTGGTCATCAGGGCTTGATCGCCCGCTTGATCGGTCGGTCCCAGCCGGGCGCCCCTGTGGGCTTGGCGGTGGGCCACAGACCCGGACCCATCTCAAGGATGCCGTGATGGGAGCCGTAGTCGGCGAGGAGGTTCAGGTACCGAGCAGCGTCGAATGCCTCGGGGCCTCGCACCCCGACTCCTTCCCAACCGCCGGTAGCGATGAGTTCGAGCGCCACCACCGGGCAGATCGCGGTTTGCCAGAGCACTGCCTGGGAACCCCAGTCGCGCATCGTGGTCTCGTTATCGGCCACATGGTAGAGGTACACCTCTCGCAGTTCGCCGTCGTAGGTTCCCCGCACCCAGGTACCGGCGCAGGTCTTGCCGTGCATGAGGTGTCCGAGTTCCGCAGGATTGGGAAGCAGCGAAGCAAGCATGTCGCGCGGTGCAACACGGGCATCGCCCACCTTGATCTTCTCGGTGGAATCCAAACCGAGATACGCAAAGGTCTTGAGCCAGTCGATGAACTCGGCGCCGAGCCCGTACTTGAAGGTCACCCGGTTGCAGTCGACCTCCCGAGGGATGAGCAGCACCTCTTCGTGCTCGACATTGACACATTCGATCGGGCCGATCCCCGAGGGGAAATGGAAGATCTCGGGCTCGCTGAAACAGTCAGTGGTGTAGAGCCCACGTTCCTTCTCCCAGATCACCGGAGGGTTCAGGCATTCCTCGATCGTGGTCCAGATCGAGAACGTCGGAGCGAAGTCGAGGCCATCGATCGAGAGGTTCGACCCATCACGTACACCGATCTCATCGATCGTGTCGAACAGCACATCAGCGGCGTACTTGGCGAACACATCGGAAAGTCCTGGTTCAACACCCATACCGACCAGCGCGAGCAGTCCCTTGTCGCGCCACTGCTGATCAGCAGCAAGCTGTACCTCACCGAGTGGAGCTCCGACGAGGTTGTAGGGATCGCTCGGATGGGGCTTGCTGAGGGTCATCGCCATATCGACGTAATGCGCACCAGCGCTGAAACAGGCGTTGAAGATCGGCTCATTCAGTCGCGGGTCGCAGGCATTGACCACGATGTTCGACTTGGAGGCTTCGATGAGTCGGACGATGTCGGACTCACTGCGGGCGTCGACCTTGGCGGCGACGAACCGTCCGGGGTCATCGAGTTCGGCGATTGCTCGCTGCGCCGATTCGATGGAGATGTCGGCGAGTGTGAATGTTTGGAAGAAGGAACGTGTTTCTGCGATCGAGGCCATCGACGCTCCCACGCCGCCTGCACCTATCACCAGGATGTTCATGACTATCCGTTCGGGGAACGCCTCTCGTGAGAGGCGTGTCTCCAGTCTGCCCCATCCACCGACTCCAGATACTGCGCAAGTGGTTCAGGGCCCGAGACGGCCCTCCCCGAGGGCCTTGATGGGGCGCAGTTTCCGGCGCAGATTGAATCGTGAGATGCAGATCTCGTCGATGTATGCGGCGGCTTCCTCCACCGAGTCGGTCACGAGGAGCAGGTCGAGATCCGAGCGGGCGATCATGCCCGCATCGACCATCGTCTCCAACTGCTCGACGATGGGGCGCCAGTACTCAACGCCCATCACGATCACCGGGAACTCATGGATCTTGGCGGTCTGGATGAGCGTGAGCGCCTCGAACCATTCATCGACGGTGCCGAATCCGCCCGGCATCACAACGAAGGCATACGAGTACTTCACCAACATCACCTTGCGCACGAAGAAGTACCGGAATTTAAGGCTGATATCGACGTAGGGATTCGACACCTGTTCATGCGGAAGGTGAATGGCACATCCGACACTCAGCCCATTGACATCCTTCGCTCCACGATTGGCCGCCTCCATGATCCCCGGACCACCTCCGGTGATCACTGCGAATCCGAGTTCGCTGACTGCTGCCCCCATCGAGCGCGCAAGTGCGTAGTTCGCATCGCCATCCTTGGTACGAGCCGATCCGAAGACCGTGACCGCCGGCCCCAGGAAATGGAGCTTGCGGAATCCTGCGATGAATTCGGCCGCAACACGCGCCACCGTGAGCAGCTCACGATGTCTGGAACGCGGTCCGGCGAGGAATCTTCGTTCCTGCCATTCGAGCGCCTGCGGCCAAGCATCTTCGATATTCATCGAACCTCTTCCGTAACGGCGAACTTCGCGCAATAGGCAGCGAACAGATCTCGCTGTTCCTGTGGGTCGAGTCCCAGTCCCTCGAAACTCCAGGCGTGGACCGCATACGACTCCGACGCGCGTTCCTCGCTCGCGCGGATCATCGCAGCCCGAACTTCATCAGGTAGCTGCAGATCGAGACCGACGTAGATGCGATCGATCACTGCCACCGGATCCAAGCGCAGTTCATCGAACGACGCGTGCGCCACGGCAACGCCGGCGGGAAATCCTCGGTCGACTCGCTGGCACAGACCATCGAGATCGTTGAGATACAGGTCTGCGTGATACCTCGCGATGTCAGGGACCGACACTGCATCACTGTGTGCCAAGCGCAACGTGGCGATGAGGCTCGTGACCGAACCGAGGATCGCCAGCGGATCACGATGCGTGACAATCAATCGGGCATCGGGGTAGATGGCGAGCAGAGGATCGAGGTTGTGCAAGTGGACCGGCGACTTGAGCACCCAGCGCTGCGTGGGCTGGCGGCGCTGAAGGATCTGGAGAACGAGCCGATGCATCTCATAGGCCGGCGTCATGTCACAGGTCCCGAGCCAGTCGATGTAGCGGGTAGTTGAGTAACGGCTCACGAACTCCTCGCTACGGAACGTGAACGACATCGCCGAAAGGCATTCCTTATGCATCCGTCCGCTGTAGGCATGGATCGACTCGAGTCCGCCGGACACAGTCTGCGGGAGCCGGAGTTCGAGATCGGCGAGAGCAACCCGGCCATCCTCCTCACCGGCAACCGGTGGCGGTACCGGCCGCAACAATTCCCAACCCAGCGGAACGCGGTGTCGATGATCAGCCGCCAGCAGGGCGTGGAGCGCCGTGGTCCCTGTGCGAGGTGCTCCGACCACCACGATTGGTTCGATGATGCGCTCCTCGCGAACCGCCGGGTCTTCGCGGACATAGGCGGCGATCTGAAGTCGAACATCGAGGAGGCGATCGAGGAAACGATGAGTGATCCATCGGCCCAGAACCGTGAGTTGCGCGTCAGCCTCCAGCGATTCGAGCAGCAGTTCGAACGGTTCGAGGAAGTCGTCGCCCGTACCCGGACCGGGCGCGCAGAATGCACCGACATCACCGCTCACCAATCCGCGTCGGGCCAGGGCTGCGTCAAGGAGTTCCGTGACTGAAAAGGGTCGGGCCGCTTCGAGCGAGATCGGTACCACTGCACCGTCATTGATCTTGTCGACCCAACCATGGCGATCCGTGCGTGCTGGGTCTGTCGTCACGAGCCCGAAACTACGCTCTCGGAGTGCCCTCCGCCCCGGACCCGATCGACCCCACCTCGCTCATCGGCCGCACGATCATCGTCACCGGCGGATCTCGGGGCATCGGAGCCGGCATCGCCCGCCACCTCGCCGGTCGCGGCGCCCGACTCGTGCTCACGGCGCGCCGCAGTGAGGCGCTCGACACGATTGCCCGGGAACTCACTGCATCAGGCGCAGACGTCATCACCGCTCAACTCGACGTCGCCGACCGCGATGGAGCGCTGCACCTTGCCGAGCGCACGATGGCCGAATTTGGTGGTATCGACGGCCTCGTTCTCAACGCCCAATCGTTCCGACCCGTCACTTCACTGCTCGACGTCACTCCCGATGATCTCGAACTGCTGATGCAGACGGGCCCAGCGGCAGCGCTCTGGCATATGCAGGCCGTAGTTCCCCAGATGGCCGCAGCCGGGCACGGCCGGATCGTCACCATGGGTTCCGCTCTCGGCATCACAGGTGGCGCCGGTTATGGGCCCTACGCAGCGTCGAAGGAGGCAATCCGCTCGCTCACTCGCACCGCTGCCACGGAGTGGGGACCGCTCGGCGTCACGGTGAACTGTGTGCTTCCCGCCTCGGCTGCGCATCGAATTCCACCGGCCGATTCCGACCCCGAACGACTCGCCGCATTCCGGGCCATGTACGAGCGAAATCCGGTCGGCCGCGACGGCGACCCGGAACACGACATTGCGCCCCTGATCGCCTTCCTGCTTTCCGATGCGAGTAGCTACATCACTGGTCAGACCATCGCCGCCGACGGTGGGGGCATCCTGCGCGCCTGATCAGACCCTGAACCGCCAGGCGAGATGCGCCCGGCGATGGTCGAGCTCTGCCGCACGGTCCTCGGGTGTCGCCCGCGTCGCAGAAGGATCAAGTGCGGCAGCCAACTCGCTGGTCCGAATCACTCTCGCCATCGGAGTCGGTTCGTCGTCACCTGCGGGCCAGAACCACCGAAGTGTGCATAGTCCCTGTCGACGACCACCGGTGTCGAGCCAGTTCGCAATCCCCGGATCCGTCGGACCGACGACCATCCGCACCCGACCGTCAACAGAGACCTCGGACTGCAGATGATTCCGACTCGTGATCCGAGACACCGGATCAACAAGTTCGAACCATCCGGGCACATAGAGCTGGAAGCTCCAATACCGGGCGTCAGGGACATCGGTCTCCACCACGAGCGTCTCATCATCGGCGAGATCCCAGAAGCAGAAGGCATAACGAGCCGCGGCGAGACCCTTCTCGACCTTGAGAGATCCGGCGAACGCATTGTCGGTGCGAGCCGATCGCTCATCGATCATGTACTGGTTCCAGTACCGCATCGAATGTTCGACACCCGAGGCCGCTTCATCGAAACGTTCGAGAAGCTGGGCCGGCGTGACTCTCTGCGTCGGATCCACCGCATCGAGACACTCGATCGTGAACGTTGCCGGCTCGGCATCCCGCCAGTCGATGTAGTACTCGCGGATCGATGCCATCACTGCGCCGTCGGGGATGGCGATCGAGATGTGCTTGACACCATCGACCAGTTGCTCGGCCAACTCGCCACCGACCACACCATCCCCTCCGAGCATGAGTTCGAACTCATCGCCTGTAGCGATGCCGAGATCCGATGCCGTGTGCTCGGCGAGAGTTCCCCACCGCTGTTGGTGCATGAACCCGGCGCGCAGGGCGAGGATGAAGTCGTCAGCGCTGTGCATGCGACCACGGATGCGATAGCGGCGGGTTGGGTCGATCCGGGCATGCCGGTACACGTTGTCGGCGTTTGGTCCGCCCCATTGCGTGACGAGATCGTTCTGTCGCATGAAGAACGGCGATGCAGCGTCCGAGTGACCCACCGACCATCCGAGCCAGCACAGAACCTGATCGGCCAGATGTGCGAATCCCTCGGCCCGATCCTGCGGATCCGCCGGATACGGCGGAGACAACAGTTGCTCACCGACTGCCTCGAGCCGACGACACATATCCCGCCATGCCGTCAGTTCGACCGGTTCACCCACCTCGCCCCCGACATCTTCGCTGGCATTGGTTCCGCTATCGCTGCGGTGATCGGTCATCAGCCACTGCCGATCAGTCGAACTCGTACTGGGCGGGATCAACGGCTCGGGTCCAACCCCAATAGGTCGGAATGGGCCATGGGGAAATCGTGAAGATGCGGCCGTCGCTGTTCTTGAAATGCGAATGCTTCACCGACCAATGCGCCCACACCATCTGCGCGATCTCCGATCGGTACCGACTGGTGTAGGCATCAAACGCTTCTGCAGTTGGAACCATCGAACGATGCCCACCAGCGAGCAACTCGTGGATCGCACTCATGATGTAGTTGACCTGACATTCGGACTGGAAGATCAGGCTTGCTCCGTGCGCCAGATTTGTTCCCGGTCCGTAGACGCAGAAGAGATTGGGGAAGTTCGGCACCGAGATGCCGAGCAGCGCCTCGGGTTCCTCACCCCACTGCTCACGCAACGTGACACCGCCGCGGCCCGTGATGGTCATCGGCCAGAGGAAGTCGTTATGCCGGAAGCCGGTGGCGAAACAGATGACATCGGCCTCATGCAGCACACCGTCGTCAGTGACCACACCTTCGGGAACAATGCGCGAAATCCCGGTGCGTACCAACTCGACGTTCGGCTTCTTCAAACACGTGAGCCATGACCCATTGTCCTGGAGTGTGCGCTTAGCTGTAGGCGGATACTGCGGCATCGAAAGTTCGAGAAGATCAGGATGGTCAGCGAGTTGCGAGGTGATCCAATCACCGAACCATGCTCTGGTGATGCTGTTCATCTCGCTGATCGCCATACCGTCGCTGTCATCGAAACTCGGATCCACCCTCGAGTTCTCGATGCTCAATCCGGCAGCAGGGTAGAACATCAGGAACCGGAACCATCGTGTGTAGAACGGAAGGTGCCGCATCGCCCACGCATCACCCTCGGGCACTGCTCGGTGATAGTTCATGTTCGGGAACATCCACTGCGGTGTGCGCTGGAAGATCGAAAGGTGCTCGACCTCGTCGGCAATGGCCGGCGCAAGTTGGAAACCGCTGGCCCCGGCACCGATCTGCGCCACCCTCTTGCCCGCGAGATCGATGGAGTCGTCCCAACGTGCGGAATGGAAGGCCGGTCCGGCGAAGCTCTCGATGCCGTCGATGTCCGGGAGCTTCGGAGCATTGAGTGCACCGGTGGCACTGATGACGATGCGGGCATCGATCGTGTCAACGGCTCCATCGGCACCTCGAACCTCGACCGACCAACGCCCCGTGGCTTCGTCCCATGTGGCCGCAACCACCTCAGTGTTGAACCGGCAGTTCGCACCGACGTCGTACTTCTCCAAGACACGTTCGAAGTACGAGCGCAGCTCGGGCTGACGCACGAAGTACTCGCTCCAATGCTCCGATGGTTCGAACGAGTAGCAGTAGAAGTGACTGCCGACATCGACGCGAGCACCCGGATAGCGGTTATCTCGCCATGTTCCACCGGGGCCATCGGTCTTCTCGATGATCGTGAACGGAATTCCGGCCTGGGCGAGACGAATGCCGGTGAGCAGACCCGATTCGCCGCAACCGATGACGACGACATGCGCGTCGGCTCGCACATCGGCACTGATCTCTTCGCCCCACTCGATAGCTCGACTGTCAGCGCCATCGAGATGGAGGTCCTCGGCGAACATCGGGACCACTGCATCATCGACCGGTGCGACAGCGAGGAACGACATCATCTCGTGGATCAACTCGGGCCCGGGTGCCGGCGGCAGTTCGCACCCACTGTCGCGGTAGTCGATGATGGCGGACAACGCGAGGCGGCGCGCCTCGGCCTGCATCTCCACAGGCATCGAGCTCTGGAAATCATTGAGCATTGCGTACTGGGGGCGGATGTCACCGCGGATCCATGAGGGATCTCCGGTGAGGTGCACCATCGAGCAGAGCAACGCCGGAACACTGACCTCCTCGAGCGCAGCGGCGATCGTGGCGTCGTCGTCGGTGAACGGGGCTCCGGCGTGAGGGTTTCGGGCAGTGTCGGCCATCTCTGAAGTCTTACCCAAGATTGAACGGTCAGCGCCGGTGCCCCGACCGGCGATACTTGGGGCATGGATGAACGCAATGTGCTGGGCGCCCCACTTGAGCCATGTGGAACGGACCCGATGACCGGATTCTTCCGCGACGGCTGTTGCAGCACCGGGCCTGATGATGTCGGACGCCACACGATCTGTGCCGTGGTGAGCGCTGAATTCCTCGACCATCAACGCAGCATCGGCAACGACCTCTCGACACCCATGCCCGAATATCGGTTCCCCGGTCTGGTGCCGGGCGATCGTTGGTGCGTGACTGCGGTCAACTGGCTACAAGCTTGGCGCGACGGCGCTGCGGCACCCGTCGTGCTCGCCAGCACAAACGAGCGAACACTCGAGGTCGTTCCCCTCGACGCACTGCGGGCCATGGCTGTCGACGTGCCCAGCGATCTCAGCGGATTGGAAGACTGAACCATGCTCACCGTCGCCTCGGTCAACGTGAACGGCCTGCGAGCCGCCACCCGAAAGGGCATGCACGCCTGGCTCGGTGAACGCCAGCCTGACATTCTCACCCTGCAAGAGGTCCGGGCGCCCGACGAACTCGTCGCCGACCTGCTCGGGCCCGGGTGGCATATCGCCCACGCCGAGAGCCTCGCCAAGGGCCGCGCGGGTGTCGCTGTTGCCACACGGCTCCCGCATCGAGCGGCCCGTTTCGGCGACCACCATCAATCGTTCACCGACAACGGCCGCTGGGTTGAGGTCGATCTCAAACTCGCCGATGGCTCTGCGCTCACCGTGATCTCGGCCTACGCCCACACCGGCGACGAAACGAGCCCAGAACGCATGACCGAAAAGCTTGCGTGGTTCGATGCGGCCACCGAACGCCTCAGTGAACTTCGCAAAGGCCGACGCCATGTGCTGCTCACCGGCGACCTCAACGTCGCCCATCGCGAGGAAGATCTCAAGAATTGGAAGGGCAATATCGGCAAAGCAGGCTTTCTTCTTGAGGAACGCGCCTACTTCGACCGATGGTTCAACGAGCTCGGCTGGATAGATGTCGCCAGAGCGCAAGCTGGCGATGTCGCCGGTCCCTACTCGTGGTGGTCGTACCGGGGCAAGGCCTTCGACACCGACGCCGGTTGGCGTATCGACTACCTCATTGCGTCACCGAAACTGGCCGAACTCGCAACGATGAGCGCCGTGGATCGGGCTGACACCTACGCCGAGCGTTGGTCCGACCACGCTCCTGTCGTGGCCACGTTCGATATCTGAACCGCATCCGAAACCAGCACCCCGAGTGCTGGCGAACTCAGATCAAAAGACCGACGCTGTCGGCTGATGGCAGAGCCTGATGTCGCAGCCCGTCTCGATGGCCGGACGCCGTCGTCACTGCTGGGCGAGGAACCATTCGTAGGTCGATGCGATGCCATTGCGCAGTTCAGTACTAGCGATCCAGCCCATGTTGTTGATACGGGAAACATCCACCACCTTGCGCGGCGTTCCATCGGGTTTCGAAGCATCGAACACCAACTCGGCGTCGGGATGCACGATCGAACCGATCGTCTCCGCCAGTTCTCGGATTGTGCATTCGAGTCCCGTTCCGACATTGATGGGACCCGGCTCGTCGTACTCCCGCATGAGGAACATGCATGCATCGGCGAGATCGTCGACGTGAAGAAACTCACGCATCGCTCGACCGGAACCCCAGATCTCTACATCACGTTCGCCCCGGAGCTTCGCGTCATGGAACTTGCGCATGAGTGCCGGCAGCACATGGCTCGAGACGAGGTCGAAGTTGTCGTTCGGGCCGTAGAGATTGGTGGGCATGGCCGAGACGAAGTTGCATCCGTACTGGGCCCGATAGGCGTCACAGAGCTTGATTCCAGCGATCTTTGCGATCGCATAGGCCTCATTCGTGGGTTCCAAGGGTCCCGTGAGAAGCTCCGACTCTCGGATCGGCTGCGTCGCCAGGCGCGGGTAAATGCACGAACTTCCGAGGTAGAGCAGCTTCCTGGTCTGGACCGAACGAGCTGCCTCGACAACCGTGGCATGAATCATCATGTTGTCGTAGAGGAACTCCGCTGGACGCGTGGAGTTGGCGAGGATCCCACCGACGGTGCCGGCCACAAGAAACACGAAGTGCGGCTCATGAGCAGCGAAGAAAGTGTTAACAGCACCCTGATCACGCAGATCCAGTTCGGATCGTGCGGCGGTGATCACGTTCGAGAACCCCTCTGCGTCGAGCCGCCGCATGATTGCGGAGCCCACCAACCCTCGATGTCCGGCAACGAAGATCGGGGCATCAGGCGCAAGCACGGTCGTTGATCGTTCTGCCCCGTTAAAGGTATTCATGACCCCTACGGTAGCAGCGTGGCGTGTCGACTATGCCGCCACGAAACGTCCCGAAACTGCGAGGTCAATGAGACAGGGCGTGGAGCCCGAGCGAGATCCGTCGGGAGAGATCAGCAAGCTCTGCAGCTGTGGTCTCGAACTCCTGTTGACCCAGTTGGTACGGATCTGCGACGTCGTCCTCAGCAGACTGTCCGAGCATCGAGGAAGTTGGTCGTCCGGCGGAGAGCGCTCGGATCCGTGCCGAAATGCCCCCTGGCAACTCACCATCTTGAGGCGTGTCAAGGGCTCGGGCGAAGGCCTTCGCAGTGAACGTGACCGGGAAAAGTTCAGGTTCGTCGATGACAATCTCGCGGAGGTGCTCCCGAGTCATGGTCAGTATGAGCCCGAACGACGACATGTCAAGCGTCGCCAATGGCCGACTTCGATGGTCACTGATATCAAGGCCATGGCCAGCCACGGCCGCTACCGCAGATGGGTCAGCTTGTTCATCCCAATCCAGCAGTCCGCCAGAGGAAACTTCAAACGGTGCGCCGATCGCAGCGAGGTCCCGCCCGAGAAGCGCGCCGAACATAGGCGACCTGCAGATATTGGCAGTGCAAACGACAAGAATCTGCGTCGAGTCAGAAGAATCCATGCAAAAATCTTAGGACAACGGGAGCCCAAGATGCGACGCCTCGAACTTCTTCACGCGGGGTGTGGACAACAAGCATGATTTTGGGTAATACTCTTCCCACACCCCGATCTAGGAGTTGACGTGGCAACTATCAGCACTAACCGACAGAACCATTCTTACCTGCACAGTTCCACCACTCGTTTGGTAGGCCTGATGGCGGCCGCAGCGGTTGTCTTGCTTCTCGTGCTCTCCATGGGCATGACCAAGGCTGGTGCGGTGGGTGCCGGGAATTACCCTCCGTGTACCACCAATGAATGTACAACAAACGGCGACACGTTCGTCCTTGTCCTCCACGACTACGAGCCGGGCTCCGTCGTAACACTCCACGTGTACGTCGACACCAACGGTGACGGGATTGTGGAAGACGTCACTCTCACGGGCGTAGCCGATGCGAACGGTGACGTCATCTTCGAATGGGACATCCCCGCAGGTTTTGCGGGCGATGTCAACTACACCTCTGAGGGTATTGATGAAGCAACCGGAGAGGTGCGCACCGAGTCCGGTTCGGTCTTCGTCGAAGACACCACTCTGAACCCCGACAATGGCGGGGGCGGCGAAGGTGGCGGCGGCGGTCCGCTTCCCTATACCGGGTCGGACTCCACCAACCTCGTTCGTATCGGTCTGGTGCTGATCGTCGCTGGTGGCATCTCCGTGGTGGCCGTGCGTCGCCGCAACGCCGGAACCAACGCTTAATCCTCGGCGCCGACAGCCAAACTCCTCGGCCCAAAGGCCCTGTCACTGCGGTGACAGGGCCTTTGGCGTTTTCGGCTGCGAGACTGGAACCTGATGACTGAACGTTCGGCCCTCGCCTCTGTCGGTGCCATTGCACTGGTGACCTCTCTCGGCGCAAGCACAGTCACCTCCGGACTCACCGGCTCAGTCACAGTGGACCGATTCTGGAGCGCAGCGATCGCGGGGGCCATCACCCTGGCGGCGGCACGAGCAGGACGCCAGGCCCTCCTCTGGCTCATTGCTATTTCCATCGCCGTCAGCCTCGGCTCATCGTGGGTCCTTGCGGCCGTGCTTGCACTGCTGGTTTTCGCCGCCACCACCAAGGTCTGTAGATCAAGCACCATCCTCGGTGCGGTTGCCGGCGCAGCGGCAGCCACGGCGCTTCTCCATCCCGCCCCCGCCCTACCCAGTGGCCTCGTTGCCCTGGCGCTTGTGGCTGCAGCGGGACCGTTGCTCAGAAGCGCCATGCAGACAGCGACTCCGACTCACCGGCGACAACTCACAATCGTCGGCGTATCAACCCTCTCGGCGTTCGCTCTGTGCTGCATTGCGCTGGTCGCGACCGGGTTTTCAGCGGCCCCGACCCTACGCACCGCTGTTGACGCCGCCCGTAGCGGGATCACCGCCACCCGAAATGGTGATCTCACCAAGGCCTCAGCGTCGTTCACCACTGCAGAGGCGAAATTCAACAGTGCGACCTCAGCGCTCGAAGCCCCATGGCTGATTCCGGCCCGATTCGTGCCGGTGCTCGGCGCCAATCTCAAAGCCGCACGTGCCATGGTCGATAACGGTCTCCAGTTGGCCGTCGCCGCGAAAACATCGGTCGATGCAGCCCCCTATGACCAAATCCGGATCGTCGACAGCGGAATCGACCTTACGCAGGTCACCGCTATGCAGCGGCCCGTTGCGGCCCTTGACAACGAGGTCGCGTCGGTCCAGCGATCCGTGGAAGCCATCGACACCACCTGGCTGCTGCCGGCGATCACTTCGCGAATATCTGATTTCTCCGAACAGATCGACACCGTCGCCCCACAATTGCAGACCGCCTCATTAGCGATGCAAACCCTGCCCGACATGCTGGGCGCTGACTCGGTGCGAACGTATCTCGTCGAATTCACCAGCGAGTCCGAGTCACGGTTCCTCGGCGGATTCGTGGGTTCGTACGCACTTCTCACCGCAGACCACGGAAAGCTCAATTTCACCAAATCCGAGAGCGTGGTAGCACTCAATCGTCGCCTCAGTCGCGGCGCCGGCTACATCGCTCCGGCGGAGTTCAAGAACCTCTACAGCCGATTCCACCCCGAACGGTTCGCGCAGAACTGGTCGGTATCCCCCGATCTGCCGAGTAACGCCAGAATGGCGGAGCAGCTCTTCGCAGCTGTCACCGGAGTCCATGTCAATGGGGTGATCGTCATTGATCCCTTCGGGCTCGCCAGCCTCATGGCGCTCACCGGCCCTATCCGAGTGCCGGGGATCGCTCAGCAGCTCACCGCGACGAACGTCGCTGACTATCTGTTGCACGGGCAGTACCTGGAGTTCGCCGGACAGGTCGACGAACGTCGTGATCAGCTTGCCGAAGTCGCCCAGAAGACATTCGACGAACTGATGAAATCTCCGAAGACCAACTACCGGGATATCAGTCGGGCACTGGGATCCGCCGTCAGCGAGGGGCACCTCATGTTCTCGGCGTTCGATCCCCACGCTCAGAACCTCCTCGACAGATTGGGACTGACCCGACGTTTCACACCTTCGGCGAATGCATCACTGTTCACGTTCCGGAACTCTGCATCGTTCGCCAACAAGATCGACTATTTCCTCCACCGGAACCTCATCATCGATGCCACTATCGACCCGCATTCGAACCAGTTCGAGGCCGACATCACGATCGAGCTGCGAAACGATTCGCCCGCAAGCGGTCTGCCCGCATACGTGATCGGCAACGAGAACGGTGAACCCGACGGAACCAATGGCATGTTCTTCTCGATCTACACCTCCGGAGCGATCACATCATCGTCGCTTGATGGGGAACCGGTTGCGCTGTTCGAAAGACCCGATCGAGGAATGCGCGTTTTCTCAAAAGGCATCACCATCCCCCCCGGCACCACGAAACTGCTCCGACTGCACCTGAGTGACACGATCCCCGCTACGACAACCGGATTCCAATTGGCACTCCCGCACCAACCGATGGTCAACGACGAACAGCTCACGCTCATGATGCACTCCACGGACCCGAAGCTCGTTCCACGTTCGCTCAGCGGTCTCGCTGACGCATCCGTCGAAATCAGCGATGGCGTGTTGCGAGCTACCGCACCTATCACCGCCGATCAGACGCTTTCGGTTCCGTTCGGCCGCCCCTGACCCCCGGGCAATATTTCGTCTAAGTCGAACCGGAGTGCACTGATCTGCTCCATAGATTGGGGAGATGAAGCAGCCGGTTCATCCTCCCCGTGAGTCCTCGCTGCCCACCGCGCCGCAGGATCCACAAGGACATCAGTCACGGCCGCTGCGACGAACTCACTCGCATCAGCAATTGCGACAGGTGCTCGGTCTCTCGATCCTCGTGGCCATCCTCGGTGCGCTGCTGTTCGCACATATGCCGGCAGCCGATGCCTATGCCGGTGCTCCATGGTTCCGCCCGGGTGTCCCCTACACCCAGAACTTCCCGGATCCGACCGTGGTCCGTGACGGCGGCACCTACTGGGCCTACTCGACCTCGACCGGTGGCTCACTCATGCCGGCGATGTCGTCGACGGATCTGGTCACCTGGACCCCACGCCCGGCGTACAGCCCCAACCCGTACAACGCAGACCCCTACTTCAATGATTCGTTCCCGGTGCCGCCTCGGTGGTCGAGGGGCGGAACCTCCCGAGCAAACAAAGCGCAATGGGGTCCCGGTGTCGTCAAGTTCGGCAACGGCTGGGTGGCATTCACCTCATGGGAGGTGGGCGGTGGCCGTCGCTGTATCTCGATGGCCACCGCATCATCACCCGCCGGACCATTCACTGATAACTCTGACGCTCCATTCCAGTGTGACGCCGATCCCGACGGCAGCATCGATCCTGAACCGTTCATCGACACAGACGGCAGCGCCTACCTCCTCTGGAAGTCAGCCGGAATCCCCGGCTCGACACCAACCAGACTCTGGTCGCGTCGCCTCTCCCCCGACGGACGAAGCTTTGCGTTCCTGAGCTCCCCGCACCTGCTGCTCGCCACCGATCCGGGAACATTCATCAACGGGATCCCGCAGGAAGACACATGGGAGGGCCACGGAATCGAGAACCCATCGATGGCTCATCAGAGCGGGTCCTATTGGCTCACCTACTCAGCGAATGAGTGGCGAAGCGGCGACTATCGAACAGGTCAAGCCGTCTGCGACGGTCCGATGGGACCATGCTCCCGTTCCGCTCGCACGCCACTTCTCCCCAACACCGGAAGTGAACTCGGACGGGGCGGGGCATCGATGTTCGTCGATCGAGCCGGTCAGTTGCGCATGATCAATCACTCGTGGAACGCCCCTTATACCGACTATCCCAGCGACCCGAACTGCGACTCCGCCGGACTTTGCGCCAGCCAGGGTCAGCGCCGCGCCCACCTCCAACCCCTCGTGATCGTCGACGGGGCGTTGAGCGTCGGTCCGGAACCGCCGGCCATGATCGCCGGGAATGGGGGTCTGATTTCGATGAACCCGATCAGGCTCCTTGACACCCGCCAGACCGGTCGATGCGTGGACGGTAGCGACCAGTTCGTGCGCATCTCCAGTTCCAATGGCATTCCCGCCAACGCCGTGGCGGTGGCACTCAACGTGACAGTGACAGACGCAACCGCCCCCGGGTTTCTCGTCGCCTGGCCCACCGGCCAACCCCGACCGAATGCTTCAAACCTCAACTTCGAGACTGGCCAGACCATTGCGAACATGGTGACGGTGAAACTTGGGACCGGCGGAGCCATCGATCTCGCCACGAATCAGGGATGCCCGAACGTCATCATTGATATCGCCGGATACTACAAAGCGGGTGCACCAGCGCCTGGAGGATTCGTCGGAATCCCACCAGTGCGTGCACTCGACACCAGGATCAGCGCACCATGCGTTGGTTCATCGAACCGAACGCTCACCGTCAGCGGTGGCGGCCGGGGTATTCCCGCCAACGCGTCAGCGGTCGCGCTGAATGTCACCGTGACCGAATCATCTGCCGCCGGGTTCCTCACGGTCTGGCCGAATGGAGCGACTCGGCCTACTGCCTCGAACCTCAACTTCGAGACTGGCCAGACGATTCCGAACATGGTCACCGCAAGGATCGGAACCGGCGGAGCGATCAGCATCGCATCGAACCAGGGATGCCCGAACGTCATCGTTGATATTGCGGGTTACTACACAGCGTGGACGCCGGACACGATCGGTGCAGGCGGATTCGTCGGTATGACTCCGATCCGAGCGCTTGACACGCGAGTGACCGGACCATGCGTGGGATCCGCCCCCCGACGACTGGTCATCGCGGACAGGTTCGGTGTGCCCTCGAACGCGAACCCGGGCGTTCCCGGAGTGAGTGCTGTCGCCCTCAACGTCACGGTGACCCAACCCAGCGCACCCGGCTTCGTGACGGTGTGGCCAAGTGGGCGAGCTCGGCCGAACGCATCAAACCTCAACTTCGTGACCGGTCAGACCATCCCGAACATGGTGATCGTGAAGCTCGGCTCCGACGGTGCGATCAATCTCATGAGTAACGCCGGTTGCCCGAACATCATCATCGACATCGCCGGGTACTTCACCTCGCCGGTGGACTGATCTCTCCGGAGAACCTTCCGAAGAGAATGTCCTACGCAGTTCAGGTGGATTCGCTCACCCGCTTGGGCCAATTTCTGATGAGTTCAGTGCATCGGGTCATATCGTCCGACCATGGCGACACCTGCTCCGAACCCAGCGCATCCGCCGCGACGGATCATGAGGATGCTTCTGGTGTCCACGGCGTTCGTGACCCTTCTCACACTGATGTTGTACGGGTGTGCGGCATGGGACACGACGAGTACTGCGACCTGCCCGACCACTCCCGAGGGCCAGTGCGCGGTGAGCGCCTACGACGTGTGGTTGTTGCAGGGGAACACCGGAGACGTCACCGCGTTCCTTGAATCCATACGCGGCGCAACAGGAACACCTGGAACTCCGGGGTCGACGGGAGAGGTCGGGCCCACAGGCGAGACCGGCACCAGCGGCGCCGACGGACCTCCCGGGCCCGCTGGCGTCACCGGACCGCAGGGTGCCACCGGCACACCTGGAATTGAGGGTGCCACTGGTGCAATCGGTGCCGCAGGTTCGAACGGCACGAACGGCACAAATGGCATCGACGGAGCAACCGGCGCAACAGGAACCGCCGGCAAAAACGGCCTCGACGGACCCACCGGACCACAAGGACCAACCGGACCACAAGGACCCATCGGCGCTGATGGACCCCAAGGCGTAACGGGACCCGCCGGACCCACAGGCCCAGCGGGTGCCACGGGTGCAACAGGGGCCGAAGG
>Ga0209084_1000263_pt1 | contig 51319 bp, 44 predicted proteins | sample C_130820_MF_Meta_FD_187309 | JGI IMG/M metagenome (GOLD analysis project Ga0209084, IMG submission 187309) | Freshwater microbial communities from Lake Croche, Canada to study carbon cycling - C_130820_MF_MetaG (SPAdes) (version 2) | ecosystem: Environmental > Aquatic > Freshwater > Lake...
ATCCAAAACCCTTTTCAGAGTTGAACCACTTTACGGTTCCTTGTGCCATTTATTGCTCCTAATGCTTTTGAATCAGATCCGGTACTTCCTTCACTGCAGTCTCACCAGAGATTTGACCCTCTAGTTTGATTTCGAGTGTTGTAGCAAACGAATCTTTTTCGACCTCGTTTAGTCTAGGGCTGTTTAAGGTATTGTGTGCAAGTCAATATTTGCCCTATAACGGGACTGTTATAGAAGAGATTTATCCCAGTGGTACGTAATCTAGGCCAAGTCTGACCTCTATTGGGTACTTAGCATCAGCATTCAGTTCAATCGGGACTACTCCGAGAATGAGCTGCAGTCGCTTAGCAAGGCCTCGGTAGTCCTCAGACGCAATACTGATCAAGGTCTTTGGAAGCTTGTTATCTAAGGTTCTCGAGTATGGAACCACATAGTTTGCATCTAGCAGTAGTTGCCCAACGCTTGAGGCATACTTCCTGGTGCCAGTGCCATCAATCACGGTTATTGGTATGGAGATATCAATACCTTTCACGATGGTTTTCACCGGTGCTGGGGTGGCCAATTGAGCTACGGCGTATTGCAGCCCTAGAAGCCCGGCAGTAGATAAGACAGCTGATGCAACGACCAACCACAAAACTTCAAACCAGCGTTCCCGTGCTGTCTTCCGAGCACGGTGACGGCCGACTTGCTCATAGTCTGCTTGCAGCAGATCTAGCGCATCGCTTTTCTTAGTCATTTTTCTCCCGAGCTCTGAAAGTATTCAGATAACTGTTCTATATTAGGTACCTAACCTGTGATTTTTCTGAAGAGAGACCAATGACTGAACGCAAAGTTGAGAAAACTGAAGAGCAGTGGCGCGAAGAACTGACCGAAGTTGAGTACCACGTTCTCCGAGAAGCAGGGACAGAAAGAGCCTTTACAGGCGAATTGTTGGAGGAAGAACGTACCGGCATCTTCCGCTGCCGCGGTTGTAACGCTGAGCTTTTCACCAGCACCACAAAGTTTGACTCTCACTGTGGTTGGCCAAGCTTCTATGAGCCTAAAGAAGACCATGCCGTTGAGCTAAGAGAGGACAGCAGCCACGGTATGAAAAGAGTTGAAGTCCTCTGCCGAGCATGCGGTTCACACCTAGGGCACGTTTTTGAAGATGCCCCACAAACACCAACGGGTGATCGGTACTGCATAAACTCGGTGAGTATTACATTTGAGCCCAAGTAGGTTTAGTTCTCTTTAGATTGGATAGATTGAAGACATGACTAAAATTGACAACAAGAACTTCCAGAAAAATCTGAAAAAGATCAAGAAAAGCATGAGCAAGAACAAGAACCTGACCATTAGGACCAAGAGCGGTTTTTACTTCCTTGGCTTTGTTGGTTCGGTTGTTTACTACATCTCTACTGCCACTGATTTTTGGATGGGCGTTCTGGGGATTCTAAAAGCTTTTGTTTGGCCGGCATTCTTAGTATTTGCTGCCTTGCAGAACTTAGCTGCCTAGATAAAACTGGAGCCGACCAGGGGACTCGAACCCCTAACCCTCGCATTACAAGTGCGATGCGCTACCAATTGCGCCAGGTCGGCTTGGACAGTGTCCGATAGAAAGTTTAGCGGTGTGAGGCCACTAGTAAATCGATAAATCAAAAGTTCTTTAGATTAAAGCAAAACCGGGCCATTTTACGACCCGGTTTTGAATTCTTAAGAATCTACTACTTAGCTGAATACTCCAAGGAAAGTTCTGCTGAAGTGTATGGGCCGTAGTTCTTTGCAGAGATAGTTGCACGGTACTTGTAGGTGCCGGCTTCGGTCTTGATTAGAGCAAATCCAACGCTGCTCGAAGACTTACTTGCGGTGAATTTACGGAACTCGGTCCAAGATCCACCCGGTGCTTGCTCTTCGACCAACACGTCCACCTTTGATGCTGTTGCATCCGCTAGGTCTAGAGTTCCAACAATATTCGCACGCTGACCTAAGGTGTATTTCCCGGTGTCGGAACCTGATGGGCTCAAGACAATCTGCTTAGCTCCAGAGCTGGATGAACAAGCAGCTAGAGTGAAGGCCAAAATTACTGCAACTGCTGTAGCGAGGATATTCTTTTTCAAAGGAGTCACTTCTTCTTTCCTAGTTGGTTATTTCTTATTGTTTTCAAAGAACTGGGCAAAACGAGCTGGATTAGTTAAGTCTTCCGTTTCCTTAAAATCATACAAGGTTCCGTTAACAAGAATATGGGGGGTGCCTCCTAGCACCTCTGTGCCTGTAACAGCAGGCTTACTTAGCGCTTCGGTAGTGCGATTTTCAATGAACTTGGCATATCTCTTTTGATCAATACAGGTATTCATCTCAGCATTAATCTCCACTCCCGAATCGGACAAAGTAGTTTTGATTTCTGAATCTGATGGACCAGCAGTGTTTTCCTGCGGCTGGTTTGCGTATAGAGCCGAGTTGGCATCAAAAAACTTTTCTGGCTGTGAGTTAGCAACGCAGAGCGCGGCATTAGTGGCTCTTGATGAGTAGCTATTTAAAGATGAGCCGTCTAGGAATGAAATTGGGTGGAATTCGACAGCAGCAAGACCTGATTTCACCCAAGTTCTTATTTGGCTTGAGTTTGGAGATTCAAAAATCTGACAGATCGGACATTGGTAGTCCTGATAAATCACTATGTGATTTGTCGCATTGGCTTTAGCTTCATCTACGACTTTTAGCCCTTTTCCGATGATGACCCCACCTCGGTCGGTGACGTTAGCCGGAACCTTATTAGCGTTCTCAGCTTTGTCATTTGGGGCTGACATGGCAAAAATAACTCCACCGATGATCCCTGCAACAACGGCGACGCCACCAACTGCGATAGCGACAGTTTTCAGTAGTTTCTTACGCTGGTCGCCTTTGGCGCGCTTTTCGCGAAGTTCTCTAGCTACAGCTCGAGCCTGTTCACGCTGTTCTGAACGTGTCGGTCTTGGGGTGTTTGACATGGTGCCCTACCTCTGGAATCTAAATTGGTAAAAATATTGCCCATCGGGCTAGGTGTTTAAGTCTAAACGACTTAGACAAAATGCGATAATAGAGGAACTTGAAGCATCAGCTTTAGGCACTAATTCACTACGGATCGTGCGGCTCGTTCCTGCCGCTGAAGGAGTTTCAACATGGCATCAGTAACATTCAGTAAGGCCACCAGGCTTTACCCGGGCGGTACCCGCCCAGCAGTAAACCAGATCGATTTACTAGTAAAAGACGGGGAATTCCTTGTCCTAGTTGGTCCTTCTGGTTGTGGAAAGACCACAACCCTACGTATGCTTGCAGGCCTTGAAGAGGTCAACGAAGGCAAGATCCTCATCGGTAACCGCGATGTCACTCAGGTTCCACCTAAAGACCGTGACATTGCAATGGTTTTCCAAAGCTACGCTCTTTACCCACACATGACTGTGTCAGAGAACATGGGCTTTGCTCTAAAGATTGCCGGAGTCAAAAAAGACGAACGTGCAGCGCGCGTTCTAGAAGCAGCAAAGCTGCTAGATCTTGAGCCGTACCTAGATCGCAAGCCGAAGGCTCTATCTGGTGGTCAACGTCAGCGCGTTGCCATGGGTCGTGCGATTGTTCGTAAGCCTAGTGTTTTCCTAATGGACGAACCGCTATCTAACCTAGATGCCAAGCTTCGCGTTCAGACAAGAACTCAGATTGCATCGCTGCAAAGACGCCTTGGTGTCACAACTGTCTACGTAACGCATGACCAGGTTGAGGCTATGACCATGGGTGACCGCGTAGCAGTTATGAAAGACGGTGTTCTTCAACAGGTTGACACTCCTCGTGCGTTGTACGAGCGTCCAGCAAGCGTATTTGTTGCTGGTTTCATCGGTTCTCCTGCGATGAACCTGCTTGAGCTAAAGATTGTTGCTGGTGGAGTTCAGTTCGGTACCGGCTCTATCAAGATTGACTCTGCAGTTTTGGGTAAGACCAAGGCTAAGTCTGTAACAGTTGGTCTTCGTCCTGAGGACTTAGTGCTAACAACTAAGGGCACTGGAATTGCAGTTGAGATCCAAGTGATTGAAGAACTTGGTGCAGATGCGTTCCTTTACGGTCACACAACAATCGAGGGTAAAAAGGTTGACATCATCGCTCGCGTTGATGCCAAGAACCACCCAAGCGCAGGTCAAACCGTAAACCTAATTCCACAGGGTGGAATTACTCACGTGTTCGACACCAACTCAGGTCTTCGCCTAAATAACGACCCTGGAACCAAGGCACCAGAAGTTAAGAAAGCTGCTGCAAAGCCTGTAGCTAAGAAGGCAGCTCCTAAGAAAGCTGTCGCAAAGCCAGCAGCCAAGAAAGCAGCTCCTAAGAAAGCTGCTGCAAAGCCTGTAGCTAAGAAAGCTGCTCCTAAGAAAGCTGTCGCAAAGCCTGTAGCTAAGAAAGCTGCTAAGTAACTAACGCTTAAAACAATTCGACCCGGTCTGTTTAGGCCGGGTCGAATTGTTTTAAGTTCCTATTTGAGCCTTGCTTTAGCAACTTCGTATAGCGCTACCGATGCTGCAATACCTGCGTTTAAAGACTCAGTGTCTTTAGCAATTGGAATGGACAAAATTGCGTCACAGTTCTCTTGAACCAAACGTGAAAGACCTTTTCCTTCGCTACCGATAACAAGCAACAAAGGCTCGTTGCCAAGTTTGAAGGTTGGCAGGCTCATGTCTCCCCCACCATCAAGACCAACAACAAAAAGTCCACGCTTCTGAAATTCCTTGATTGTGGCATTTAGGTTCGCTGCCAAAGCAACTGGAATTCTGGAAGCAGCTCCGGCGGAAGTCTTCCAAGCAGATGCGGTCACACCAACTGATCGACGCTGCGGAACAATCACGCCCTGTCCGCCAAAGGCAGCAACTGAACGAATGATTGCACCTAGGTTTCGAGGGTCAGTAATTCCATCAAGTGCAACTAGCAGTGGCTTCTGTCCACGACTAAGAATCTTGTCCAGCAACTCACTCGGGTGCTGGTAGTTGTAGGGAGGAACCTGAAGTGCAACGCCTTGGTGAACAGCATCGTGTCCAGTCATACGATCGATTTCTGGTCGAGTTATTTCTCCGACAGAGATGCCTCTAGCGTTAGCTAACGAAATCGCTTCTTTGACTCGATCGTCCATTTCAATTCTGGATGCAATGAATAGTGCTGTTGCGGGAACCTTAGCTCTAAGTGCTTCAAGAACTGAGTTACGACCAGATAAGACCTCGCTTGAATCAGCTGCCTTCTGCACTCTGCGTCCAGTTCTAGAAGCTCCACCAGCGTTACCGGCAGTTCTTGTTCCAGGGGCTAGGAACTCACCCTTTTTGGTAGTCATAGCGCCAGGTTTTGCTTTGGCAACTCTCGGGTTCAGCGCTGACTTGCGCTCCTTTAGAGCCTTAGCTTTAGCGGCTGGATGATACTTTCTGTCTTCAGCCTTAGGTGTTGGGCCACGACCTTCTAGAGCCTGACGGCCTTTGCCACCGGTGCCGACCTTGGGTGCTCCTTTAGAGCCACCCTTCTTCACACGCGCCGCGCCTGGGCGACTTGGTTTCTTAGCCATTGATGCTCCATATCGTTTGGTTAGGTAAATCTTCTAATGTCACACCAAGATCAGTAAGTGTTGCCCTGATTTGATCTGCCTTAGCAAAATCTTTATTGCGTTTAGCTTCAGCTCGAAGCTCGATGAGATCCTCAATCTTTGCAGTTAGCTCTGCAGACACTTCTTTGGGTTGCTCAAGCATTAACCCTAAGACACCAACCATAGCGAGCACCTGAGTTAAGCATCGAGTAAGTGAATCAATATCTTGAGCATCTAGAGCGCTATTTCCTGACCGAACTGTTTCATGTAGGACTGCGATAGCAGCTGGAATATTTAAATCAGCATTCATAGCTTCCACAAATGTTTCAGGTAATTGACCTGAAACAGCACTGGTGACTAGCCTTGCTCGTTTCACAAAACCACTGATGCGATCAAGAGCTGATTGAGCTTCACTGAGCGAGCTTTGGGAGTAATCAAGATTTGATCGATACTGCGCACTGGATAGCCAATACCTAATGGCTGGCCAAGAACCTAATTGCAAAAGCTGCTCAACTGCAACCCCATTGCCGAGACTCTTAGACATCTTTTGGCCTTGAATAGTTACCAGGGCATTGTGTAACCAGAAGTTAGAAAATGCATCACCATTAGCAGTTGATTGGGCAAGTTCATTTTCATGATGTGGGAAACGAAGATCTAGTCCGCCACCGTGAATATCGAATTCCATACCTAAGAAATGTTTGGCCATCGCTGAACACTCAATGTGCCAACCAGGCCTAGCCATACCCCAAGGAGTTTGCCAAGCAGCTGAATCAGGTTCACCTGATTTGTGGGCTTTGAATAAAGCAAAGTCATGAACATTTTTTCTACCGAAGCTAACTACTGCCTCACCTTCCATGTTCTCAAGTTTCTGATTAGTTAGTTCGCCATAGCTAGGCCAAGAGGATGTGTCAAAGAACACATTTGCGCTACCGTCTTCAGCTTGGTAGGCATGACCTTTAGCTATCAAAGATTCAACCAAGGCAATCATGTCTGCAATGTGCTCGGTTGCATGAGGAGAATGGGTTGGTTCCAATAAACCTAGAGCTGAATAAGCGGTGTCAAAGGTTCCCTCAACTTCACGAGCGAATTCTTGCCAATCTCTGTTTGCCTCGGCCGCATTCACCAAAACCTTGTCATCGATGTCCGTAACATTTCTAACCATGGTCACGACATAGCTATTAGCTTCCAGCCATCTTCTGAGGAGGTCATAAACCAAAGCGCTTCTGAGGTGGCCTAGGTGCGGAGCAGACTGAACAGTGGGTCCACAAACATACATTGAAACCTGTTTTGGTTTTATGGACGCGAACTCACGAACTGTTTGAGTCTTTGAGTCAAAGAGTTCTAGTCCCATTTCTAGAGCCTACCTTTGGGCTTTTGAATAAGAGCGGTAGCAACGGCAGCAACCCCTTCGCTAGATCCTAGGAAGCCAAGACCGTCAGTAGTGGTTGCTCCGACTGTTACCGGTGCTCCGATTAGCCCAGTAAGGGCAGCCTGCACTTCGTCTCTTCTAGGGGCAAGCTTTGGCTTATTCCCAATCAACTGCACCGAAACATTTACAACTTCCCAGCCTGCGGAATGCAGAAGCTCGAGCGTGCCTTTAATGAACACTGACCCATTAGCCCCTGAGTACTCAGGTCTGTCAACACCAAAGTTGGAACCGATATCCCCTAGCCCTGCAGCCGATAGCAGTGCATCAACAATGGCATGAGCAATCGAGTCGCCATCGCTGTGGCCTTCAAGACCTTGTTCATCTGGCCAAAGAATTGTTCCTAAATACAGAGGAGTTGGTGTGCTTGCAAAGCGATGGACATCTGTTCCGATTCCACTTCTGAGTTCTCTATTTCCAGCAAGAAGAAGTTCTGCATATTCAATATCGGCAGGAACTGTAATTTTGAATGCTAAAGAGTCTCCAGGAACAGATCGAATAACCGCACCGGTTGATTGCAAGAGACTGGCATCATCGGTGAAATCTTTAGAAGCATTTCTATACGCATTTACTAGTGACTCTTTGGTAAACCCTTGGGGGGTTTGAGCAATGCGAAGTTCGTCTCGATCAACTGTGTCTAGCACCACGTCAAGTTTGACTTGTTTGATTGTGTCTGCAACTGGTAAAACCGGCACAACAGCAAACCCTGTTTCGTCAACTGCAGCTGCCACACGATCAAATACTTCGGTTGGAGTAAAGCATCTGGCTGAATCATGAACTAGGACAACACCTACCGAAGGATTAAGTGCCGTTAGAGCATTAGCGATGGATCCCTGTCTGGATAACCCGCCAGGAGTAAAGGAAATTCTAACTTCAGCTCCGACGATCTTCTTCGCGATTGTGCTGAACTCGTCAACTCGATCTTCATGAGAGGCAACAATGATTTGAGCTAGGTTCTTTACCTTAAGAATATTTACCAAGGCATGTTCGAGAAGGGTAAGTTCTCCAACTTTCACTAACGCTTTAGGAATGCCTGCGCCTAACCTTGCCCCATCACCGGCGGCAACAAGAATGACAGCTATTTCGCTCATCAAGTGCCTCCTACTAGGCGTGGATCTCTGGCTTTAGGCAATACCTTTTGCGAGGACCTTCAAGATATGGGTTTCTGCTCCAGCATCATCAACCTTAAGAGCCAGAGCTAGCTCTGACACCAAAATCTGCATTGCCTTGGCAAGCATGCGCTTTTCACCAGCGGAAAGACCACGATCTTGCTGTCTGCGCCAAAGGTCACGAACAATCTCAGAAACCTTCATAACATCTCCGGAAGCAAGCTTTTCCTGGTTTGCTTTGAATCGTCTAGACCAGTTGGTCGGCTCTTCAATGAATTCTTCCTTGAGGGTCTTTTCGACCTTCTTGACGCCCTTGGCGTCAATGACGTCACGAACACCAACTTCAGACTCAGCGGTGTCTGCAGGCACCCAAATGATTAGGTTTCCTTGCTCAACTCTTAGCTTTAGATAAAGCTTTTTCTCGCCACGGAACTCTTTTTTAGCTACTTCAAGAATTTCAGCTGCTCCGTGGTGCGGATAGACAACTGTCAATCCCTTTTTGAATTCCATTATTGGTATTCCCTTCGCAAACCCTAAGTTTACCACAGACCCCTCTATTTACAGGGGATAGAATTGGCTTGCAGTCAACAGGAGGAAAAGTGCACATTCGCCGCACAATCGTTGCAACGACCATCGCCATCACCACTTTGCTAGGCACAACTGCCTGCAACCTAACCAGCCCAGTTGCTTCTATGGATTACTACGCTCCAAGTGATGGTGCTCAGGTAGATCTAGGTGCGCTCAAGGCTAGAAACTTGATGTATTTAGTAGTTGACGATAACCATTCAGCAGTTGCCGGTTCATTTGCGAATTCTTCTTCTGAAGAAATTACTTTTGCTCTTAAGTTCAAAACTAAGGCCGGGACTGACAGTTATCGTCAATTCACTGTTGCCGGTTACAAGGTAAAGAGCTTTGGATTCGAAAACCAGCCGCTTCTAAAGACCAACCTAAAGGTTGAAACTACTATTCCAGCAAAGAAACTTGCTGCAACTCCATCACTAATTGGTGGTAGTTCAGTGTCAATCTTGATATACACAAACACCGATCAGGCTGAACTAAATATTCCTGTCATTACCAAGTCTTTGAACATAACCACTTACGACGAGCTATTCACTCGACTGGCTAAGAACTAAACCTCGTATTTGTAACCAAGTCCGCGCACTGTGAGCAGATGCTCTGGGCGAGCTGGATCATTTTCAATCTTTGAACGAAGACGCTTGATGTGCACATCTAGAGTCTTGGTGTCACCAAAATAATTTGAGCCCCAAACACGGTCAATAATCTGGCCTCGGGTCAGTACTCGATTTCTGTTTTCTAGCAGTAGCTCAAGTAATTCAAATTCCTTCAATGGCATCGCTACCTTTTCTCCATTGAAATAAACCAGGTGGCGCTCAATGTCCATCTTCACAGGACCGGCTTCCAAGATTCCGTTGGAAGCTTCTCGCGGTCCACCATTACGACGAAGGACGGCTTTCATTCTTGCAAGCAAAAGTGGGGTGGAATCTCCCTTGGTGACATAGTCATCTGCCCCGATTTCGAAGCCAATAACCTTATCGATTTCAGTGTCTTTAGCGGTAAGCATGATGATAGGAACATCCGATGTTAGACGAATGTGTTTACATACCTCTTTGCCGCTTAGCTTTGGAAGCATAAGGTCAAGCAAAATAAGATCCGCGCCATGCTTTTCAAACTGGCTTATAGCAGCAGCACCATCCTCAGCTTCAAGGACTTCGTAGCCTTCGGATTCGAGTAAGAACATTAGCGGCTCTCTGATGTTCTTTTCATCTTCGACTAGCAGAATCTTGGTCATTGTTAGTCCTCTCCAGAACTCTTTGTGGACTCTGTGAAAAGCGGTAGGCGAAGCGTGAAAGTTGAACCTAAGCCAACTCGAGAAAAGACACTGACATCGCCGCCGTGGTTTTGAGCTGCGTGTTTCACAATGCTTAGCCCTAGACCTGTTCCTCCGGTTGCTCTAGAACGAGATGGGTCAACACGATAGAAGCGTTCGAAGATACGTTCCTGTTGATCTAATGGAATACCCAAACCATTATCGGTGACAGTAATTTCAGCAAAGCCATCTAGGTCTTTGACACCAATACCCACCTGAGTGTCTTCGTTGCTGTAGACAATGGCATTTTCAATAAGGTTCTTCATCGCCATGGTTAGCAACTCTGAATCACCCATAACAACTAAACCTTCTGAAATTGCAACTGTTACCTTTATGTTCTTGGCATCTGACTGGAACTGGTTCAAGTCAACTGCTTCAAAAATTACCAAGCTCAAATCAACAGGTTCGACCGAGGAAGCTAGATCTCCACCTTGGATGCGGGAGAGTTGAATAATCTCCTTTACCAAGGAACCGAGCCTCTTAGATTCACGCTGCAGGTTCTTAGCAAACTTCTTTACCTGCTCAGGATTATCAATAGCTACCTGCAATGCTTCCGATAGCAACGAAATTGAACTGATCGGAGTCTTTAGTTCGTGAGAGATGTTTTCAACAAAGTCTCTACGAGTTTCATCTAAACGCTTTGCTTCAGTTTTATCCTCTACAACAAGGATGATGTGAGCATCATCTAAAGCTGTTGCCTTAACTGAGAGCTCAACTTTTGCAGTGCGTAGATTTCGAGCAAAACTTATTTCCTCAGTTAGGGTTTCTCCAACTGCTCTTGCTCTGACAGCTAATTCTCGTAGCTCATCACTTGCTAGCTTTCCGTATTCGGCTAAACCCATCTCGTTTGCGATTTCAGTGCTGGCTACTACGTTATTGAGTCGATCGACAACAACACCGGAAACAGAAAGAACCTCTAGGAAGGCGATGGCATCAGCAGGGGAAGTCTTGAGTGCAGTTGTTGTTGGCACTTGATCCTCCCGCTTCTTTTCTCTTGTGAGCATGAACAAAATCAACCAGGCTATAGCCGCACCTAAGCAGATACCTAAGATCAAGGTTTGAATATTGTTCACATGGTTAAGACTATTTCATTCTCACAGAACCTAAGATTAGACCTAGAGGTCTAGGAGTCCGCTCCTTTAGTGTTCACTTAGTCTTCCCAAATGGTTAACTTAGGTCTGCCATGGTTGCCCGAACGAGAGAAGCAAAAATGAACGATATTTTCAGAAGTGACCTAGCCGAAGTTCAGGTCAGATTAATTGACCTTTCTGAGCAAGTTACCGAGATCATGGAGAAGGCGTCAATGGCCTTTTTGAACTCGGATGTGCGTAAGGCTGATGAGGCTATCGCCCTATCTGAAATAAACGAGGAAAGGGCACTTGCGATTGATGAACTGGCCATCCGAATCTTGGGTCGACAGTCTCCGGTGGCAAGAGACCTCCGAGTTCTAGTTTCAGCTCTTCGCATCAGCGCATCGCTTGAGCGTATGGGAGCCCTTGCCGGACACATTGCAACAATCGCTAGATTCCGTCACCCTGAATCAGCAGTTCCTGAAGCACTGAGAAAGACATTTAGCGAAATGGGTGCATTGGATTGTGCTCTTTCTCGCAAACTGACCCAACTACTTAGAAACCCAGATGTTGATCTAGCCAAGAGCATTCAGGGTGAAGACGAAAGAGTTGACGAATTACACCGTTCAGTGTTTGAGGTTGTCCTAAACCCAAGCTGGAAAGAAAACGCGGTCTATACCGTTGATGTGACCTTAGCTAGCCGTTACCACGAGCGCTTTGCTGATCACGTTGTTGATATTTCAGCTAAGGTCGCCTATCTAACTACAGGCGACTGGTCAGAAATAGAAGCCTAAGCGCTACTTCTTACCCTGATTCGCTACCGCTGCAGCTCCTGCTGCGGCTGCTACTGGATCTAAATACTCGCCACCTGGAACAAGTGGCTTGAAATTAGCGTCTAGTTTATAAACCAATGGAATTCCAGTTGGAATATTTAGTTCAGCAATCTCATCATCACTAACCCCATCAAGATGCTTTACCAATGCGCGCAAAGAGTTACCGTGTGCTGTTACCAAAACAGTTTTACCGGCAATCAAATCCTGACTGATTTCTTTTTCCCAAAGCGGCATCATTCGAATCAACACATCTTTTAGGCACTCGGTCTTCGGAAGAGCTGCTCCTAAATCTGCATATCTCTCATCATGAGCCTGTGAATACTGGTCATTGTCATCAATCGGTGGCGGTGGAACATCAAATGATCTGCGCCATATTTGAAATTGCTCTGGACCATATTCAGCTAGAGTCTGTGCTTTGTCTTTTCCTTGCAAAGCGCCGTAGTGACGTTCGTTTAGTCGCCAGTCACGCTTTACATCAATCCAAGATCTATCGGCAGCATCAAGGGCAATGTTTGCGGTGTTGATGGCACGCTTCAACCTTGAGGTGTATAGCAGGTCTGGCTTTAGCCCTGACTGAGCTAGTAACTCACCTGCTCGTTTGGCTTCTTGACGACCTAGGTCACTAAGTTCAACATCAACCCAACCGGTAAACAGGTTCTCTTGATTCCATACCGAATTGCCGTGACGTAAAAGGATAAGTGTGTATTCAGACATACTCTCAAGTTTATCGAGTCGAGCAACTAGAACAGCTGAGGTTAGTTAGCCTAGATAACGTGCAGAGCAAGAAACCGATTGGAACTATCACCCGTGGGACCACTAACCCCAATCGCCTGAGAAGAGTCGATAGGTACATATCAGCCCTTCCAGAGCTTCGTGCATCAACTGATCCGATAGTGGTGGATCTTGGGTTTGGTGCTAATCCAACAACTGCAATTGAAATGCTAGAGAGATTATCTGCAGTTCAACCAAATGTCACGGTAGTTGGCATTGAGATTGATCGCGAGAGAGTCAATAGCGCACTTCCCTTTCAAAAACATAACCTGCTATTTGGTTTAGGTGGTTTTGAGGTTCCACTTCCTAAGCCGCTCAAGGCAAATGACAAGGTCACAATTATTCGTGCCTTTAACGTGCTCAGGCAATACGACGAGAGCGAAGTAAAGAACGCTTGGGGGTTAATGCAAACAAGACTGACAAGCAACGGATATATAGTTGAGGGCACCTGTGATGAGATTGGCCGAATCGCTTCTTGGATAACCCTGAATCACTCTGGTCCAAAACTCTTTACGATTTCACTAAAACTAAGAGGTTTGACTAAACCTTCTAAAGTCGCAGAACGACTGCCTAAAGCTTTGATTCATCACAATGTCGAAGGTGAACCTATTCATAGATTGCTCACCGATTTGGATGCTGCTTGGGCAACTCACGCTCCGCTGGGAATATTCTCACCGGCTCAGCGCTTTGTCGCTTGTGCTAAAGATTTGAGGGCTAAAGGTTGGCCAGTGACACTGGAACCGAAGCGTTGGCGGCTTGGCGAACTCACTCTCAGTTGGGAAAGCGTCGCTCCCCTAAACTTCAGGTAATTCAGCCCTGGCATCATCTTCAGACATTCCTGAAGCACAGAGTAAATCAACAACCAGTGGTCTAAGTAATAGCAGCACCGATGCTTCACGAATCTGATCAGCAATACCAAATCTTTTTGGATCGAGCTGTTTGATGATTTCTAGCAATTCTTGTTCAGCATTATCCAGAGCCTCTGGATCGTTGAGTCCTTCTCTCATTAGCGACACTGCTGAGTGCAGTTGATCGCAAAGGTCTGCAAGATATGCTCTTGGAGTTCCATCTTTTAGCAAGAAGTCAACTCTTCTAACAATTACCCTTAGGTTTCTAGTGGCAAGGTCCATGCCACGCATTAGCCTGACCTGGCCTTTTAGTTCGTCGCGATACTTATTTAAAAATGGACTTATCCTGCTGATGGCAACTGCACTATCTAGTGACATTCTCCAGTTATCAATTAGAGGCTGCGATTTGCGAACTTTTCTAAGAGCATCATCAGCAACATCCATGTTGACATCTCTAAGCGCCAAGCGAAGCGAATCCAAACTCTCAATAAAGAAATCGAAGAGCTTATTAGCGTCTGTTCTAGCAAGACCTCTAGGGTCTCTAGGTATTAGTGCTGTGACAATAATCGCAAGTAGTCCACCGATGAGCCCATCAGAGGTTCTAATAAAGACACCACCTACTGGAACTGGTAATAACTGAACCAGCATGGCTTGAATACCTGCAGTTAGTGCAAAGGCTGAACTACCGGATATAAACCTGGCGGCAAGTAACACGACTATTAGGACTAGGCCAAGCTGCCAAACACCATTGCCTAGAACAGATAAAGCTAAATCGCTTATAGCAACTCCAACAACCATCCCAATCGCTGTTTGCAAAATGCGTCTCGGCCTGGCATCTCTTGAGAAACCAAGAGAAGTTATACAAACAGTTATTGCTAGCAGCGGTGTCTCGTGACTCAATCCATAGTGAGCTAACGAATAAGCCAGCAATGCGCCGACGGTGATTTGAATTGCAGGAGCAATAGATTCGATTACTCGTCGGGTTGACTCTTTAAGACTCCAGTGCAAAGAGTTCTTAGTTTTCCTTGCCACGCTTAGCCCTAAACTCTCCTAGATCAACAACGGCTCCTGCTGACGCTGGAACAATCTCTTCCTGGTGAGCACTTAGTTGCTCTCCACCATTTAAACAATGAACAGTTAATGCTGCGGCTAAATCTGTATTTCGTTTTACTAACGCCAGAGCTATCGGGCCCATCTCATAGTGCTGACCAACGGTAGTGATCTTGCCCACTAGATTCTCTTCCTGGTAAACCTCATCACCTAACTCAGGCAAAGCATGACCTGAACCATCAAGGTGCAGTAACACCAATCTCCTTGGTGGGTGACCTAGGTTATGTATCTTGGCAACAGCTTCCTGACCTCGGTAACAACCCTTACTCAAATGCACAGCAGTGGTTAGCCAGTCGTATTCATGAGGTAAAGACTTCTCATCGATTTCGTTAGGACCAGCTGGTCGATGACTCGCTACCCGCAAAGCATCAATGACCATGGTTCCTGCTTTATCGAAGTGATTCCAAACCTTTTCAATATCAGCAATCGGAATTAGGTTCTCTCGATACAACCAAACCTCGTTGCTGGCTTGCCCATAGCGATAGCCACCAGAGGTGATTTCAGGCCATGGGTCAACCCACTGCAAAGCTGATCCCTCAATCTCTTTATCCCAAGTGGCAACAACAGCATAATCGGCAGAACAATCTGTAATGACTACCTTTGCTCTGAAGACCATCCGCTTTAGTTGTGTCAGAAGTTCTGCAAAACCAGTTTTGTATGTAATTAGCCAAGCTTTTTCGCCATCGTCAACGATGTGAAAATCTCTGACTATTCGCCCCTGCGGATCCAACCAAAGTGCTTCAACTGATGCGCCAATAAGTAATTCATCAAGTTTTTGGGAGAAGAGATCATTGAGCCAAGTCAATCTATCTTCACCAGAAATAGTAAAGACAACTTTTTCTTCGATCAAGATGGCACTCTTGCCAGCTAAGAATTCACGCTGTTCAACTAGTGGGTTAGCAAAACTCTGAGTCATCAGGAGATGCGTTCTAATTCAACCGAGACCAACGGAACCAAAGGATCTCTCACACTTGCTGCAACTTCCATAACCCAAAGTAGATTGTTGACGCCTTCTTTAGTGAGTGTTCCGTATAGGCGTTCAGAGTAACCCCAGCTCTTACCAGCCTCGACTAGATGGTTTGGCATATGAGATCCGGCGACAGTCCGCAAATCAATTCGGCCTGCTTTGACTTGTCCTGAATAAAACTCGTAGGCACCGCTTGGATGAATAATTGAGGCTTCGATATCAAAGCCGCCGCGTTCATTGCGAAGCCTCTCTAAATCCTCTGCTGTTTTGATTGATGGGGAACCTATCCCAGGGAGCAGTGAAGGTCCATGATCAGCAGCTTCTGCATCTCTGACTAATCGCCAAAAACCAAGCTCTGCTGGCAGTTCGATATCTGCTGTGCCATCGGTTGCATCACCAAGCAACCTGGCTGTTGCGTGATAGCTGAGGTAGTTGCCTGTTCCATAGGAGAAAGTCACTTGCTGTTGAAACTTTTGTTCAACTGCTTCTTCTTCGCTTACAAATTTATTACTGACCACCCCAACGCCTTGCCATGATCCAACTAGGAAGGCCAGTGGAGTCAATTCAACCGGCAACCCTTCGGGTAAGGTGAACAACTAGCGCTGACCCTTAAATAGCTTGTATAGAACGAGGATGCTGATTGCACCGATGGCGAGACCTGCAATTACGAGCAGGCCTAAAAAGAATATATCTAGAGGCATAGTTTCAAGTTTATCTGGTGAGCAATATATACAGACCGGCAACGGCCAAAATGGCGTATGAGCCGCCGGCTGTGTATATCAGTCTTTTGACAATGCCTTCGGAGTGGCTGGTAAAGAGGTTGACCAGTGAAACTAGGCCTATTCCGCCAGCAGCTAACACTCCAAAGGCTCGGATGGCATCGTTGTTTTCCAAAACGGCGATGGCTAACACTGACCCAACGCTAACGAACCCCCAGACCAGGGCAATATAAAGCCAGTCTTTCTTCACAAAACCCATCATGCCCTATGGCAGGTAGGATTTAAGAACTAAAACAGGAGGCAAATTGGCACATTTGCTAGTTATATCTGAGCAGGTGGAGAACTCCATGCTCCCCTCGCTGGCCCTGCTGAGCCATAAGGTTCGCCAGATCAGCGCTGAGCCTGCCGCCCTAATGAATGCCCCGGTTGCCGATCTAATCTTGCTAGATGCCCGTAAAGATTTAGTTGCTGCTAAATCCCTAGCTACCTTGCTAAAGACCACAGGACTCTCAAGCCCAATGTTTCTAGTCCTAAGTGAAGGTGGCTTAGCTGCCATCTCAAGTGACTGGGGCGCAGATGATTTCCTATTAGATACTGCAGGACCTGCTGAAATCGATGCTCGTATTCGACTGGCTTTGACTAAAACCACTAAGAGTGAATCTGGCAACAAAATTCAGGCCTCAGGCATCATCATTGACGAAGTCTCTTATTCAGCTAAGTGCCACGGTCAGCCTATGGACCTTACATATAAAGAATTTGAATTACTAAAGTTCTTAGTTCAGCAACCAGGCAGAGTCTTTACTCGTGACCAGCTTCTAAGCGAAGTCTGGGGTTACGACTACTTTGGTGGTACTAGAACTGTCGACGTCCATATACGTAGGCTTCGAGCCAAACTGGGCGATCTAGAGAGTTTGATCGGAACTGTTAGGAACGTTGGTTACCGATTCAACTCTGTAGCAGAATCAGATTCTGTGCCGGGCAGTTACTAACTGTTCACCAACTAGCAAGCAATTACTGCGAGGATAAAGAACATGTCTGAAGAGACCATGGGAATTACATTGCCGCCAACCGGCCATGACCTTCCCGTCGACCGTTTTTTGGATAGAGAACTTTCCTGGCTCTCCTTCAATGAACGTGTCCTTGAACTAGCTGAAGATCAAAACCTTCCGCTACTAGAGCGAGTTAATTTCATGGCAATCTTTGCCTCCAACCTTGATGAATTCTTCATGGTTCGAGTCGCTGGCCTAAAGCGCAGAATAGCTACAGGTCTAGCCGTTACCTCCACCTCCGGTTTGGAGCCTCAAGAAGCGCTAACCCAGATAAGTAAATCGGCACACAAACTTCAACAGCGTCATTCACAGTTATTTATCAAAACTATCGAGCCTGCATTAGATGAAGCAAGGATTAACATCACCCGGTGGTCAAATCTAGATGAAATAGAGAAGAGTGCGCTTTCTGACTATTACTCTTCACAGATTTTCCCAGTGCTCACTCCACTTGCAGTTGACCCAGCTCATCCTTTCCCATACATCTCAGGGCTTTCTTTGAACATTGCGGTAATGGTGAAGCACCCAGATCACGAAGACAAACTTTTTGCTCGTCTAAAAGTTCCACCAACGTTACCGAGATTCGTTAGAGTTCCAGGAGCAAACTCTGGAGTTAAGTTTGTAACTTTGGAAGAGATTATCGGTGAGCACCTTGGTTCACTTTTTGAGGGAATGGAAGTTCTTCAACACCACACCTTCCGTGTTACCAGAAACGAAGATTTGGATGTTGATGAAGATGAAGCTGAGAATCTTCTAAAAGCACTCGAAGAAGAATTGAAGCGCAGGCGCTTTGGTCCGGCTGTTCGCCTAGAAGTTTCGAGCACCATTGATTCTGAGGTTCTTGAATTGTTGATGCAGGAACTAGATATTGAATCCGAAGATGTTTATTCTCTTGAAGGCCCACTCGACCTAACTGGACTTACCGACATTGCTTTCATGAAGAGACCTGAACTGCACTACCCACAGCACCAGATCATTACTAACCGACAATTGCAATCAGCTAATGATGAAGGTAGAAGCATCTTCAGCGCAATGCGTCAAAAGGACATCTTGCTGCACCACCCATATGAGTCGTTTGCAACCAGCGTCCAGTCATTTATTGAACAGGCCGCAACTGATCCAAAGGTTTTTGCTATCAAGCAGACTTTGTATCGCACCAGCGGTAACTCACCGATTATAGATTCACTGATTAGTGCTGCTCGTGCCGGTAAACAGGTCCTAGTTCTGGTTGAAATCAAGGCTCGCTTTGATGAAGAGAACAACATCGGTTGGGCTAGAAAGCTCGAGCAGGCTGGTGTTCATGTGGTCTATGGAATCGTAGGGCTGAAGACTCACTGCAAGCTAGCCATGGTTATTCGCCAGGAAGAGGGCAGGCTGAAGCGTTATTGCCACATCGGTACCGGAAACTACAATCCGAAGACCGCAAGGTTCTACGAGGACTATGGCCTTCTGACCAGCCGCGATGAGGTTGGGGAAGACATAGCCAAACTCTTCAACCGGCTATCTGCATATGCAGAAGACTTGTCCTTCAAGGAACTGTTGGTCTCCCCTGTTGGTGTGCGTCAAGGCTTAACCGAACTTATTGAAGCGGAAGCAGCTAACGCTAAGGCAGGTAAATCTTCAGGCATCCAAATCAAGTTGAACTCGCTGGTCGATGAACAAATAATTGATTCTCTATACAGAGCATCCCAAGCAGGGGTTCCAATTGAAATTCTTGTGCGTGGCATGTGTTCACTAAGACCTGGAGTTCCTGCGTTGAGTGAGAACATCAAAGTTCGATCTGTCCTTGGTAGATACCTAGAACACTCAAGAGTATTTAGATTTGAAAATGAAGGCGATGCAATCGTCTATATCGGTTCAGCAGACATGATGCACAGAAATCTAGATCGCAGAGTTGAGACACTTGTTCGACTTCGTCAAGCTGATCATTTAGCTGAGATGAAGAACTTATTTGCGTTAGGCATGTCTGAGACTTCTAATTCTTGGCATCTGTACCCAGAGGGTAATTGGCTAAAGAATGGTGGAAACCAAGCAACGGCTGAATACATTGATGTTCAGGATCAGATCATGAAGAATGTTCTTGCCAAGAGAAGTGGCAGCATTTAATGATTGTTCTCGCTGCTGGCGCTTTGTTATGGCGTCGTGAAAAGGGTGTGCTCAAAGTCCTTGTTATTCATCGTGAAAGATATGATGACTGGAGCTGGCCGAAGGGCAAGCTCGATAAAGGTGAAACTATTTCTGAAGCGGCTATCAGAGAAATTAGAGAAGAAACTGGCCTGAGTGTTGCCCTTGGAGTTAAGCTTTTTGAACTCGAATACAAAATAGAGAACAATAATCGCAAGATAGTTCACTACTGGGCAGCGCACGTAACCGATAAAATCTTGGCTCAACAAAACTTCGTTCCAGATGAGGAAGTTGCCGCTCTTGAATGGCTAACTGTTCCAGAAGCTAAGAAACGCCTCTCATACAAGCACGACATAGATCCTTTGAAACTGTTGCAGAGCTTAGATGAGAGTAATCATCTAGACACCAAGCCGCTAATCGTTTTACGTCACGCTAAAGCAACTCCGAGAGCTGATTGGAAAGGTGGCGAATCAAGTCGGCCACTACTGCCTATGGGTAGAATCCAAGCTGCGATTCTGACCAACATCTTGGCGGCCTATGGACCAAAAACTGTCTTGACAAGCCGGTGGCTTCGCTGCACTGACACCGTTGCACCTTTCATCTCTAACAATCCAGTGAGAGTTGTCAAACGATCACTCTTGAGCGAACGTGGTGCCAAGCTAAGCCCCACTAGAACCGCAAAATTGGTGAGGAAATTTGCTCGAAGAAATGATGGTGTTGTTATTTGCAGCCACCGACCAGCTCTCCCTACGATCTTGGATGCCATTAGCGCTTTCGGAGACGAAGAGCAGCAGACCCTTCTCCTGCAAGCACAGTCGATGAAACCTGGTGAGCTATACGTGATTCATCTAGCCAGAAAAACCAGCTCTGGGCCTGCCATAGTCGCTATTGAGAGCCATCTGCCACTATTTGAGGATTAGTCTTTTCTAATGAATAACATTCCTCAGGTGTGGTCCGACTGGGTCGATTCCCGCAATAAAATATTCGCCAACCCAGCCGGTTTTCTGTCAGTAACGAATCTAGTTTGGCTAACAGAAGAGCCTCAAGAAATAGTTGGTCTCTCTGGTTACTGGTGGGCTAATAGTGACACAGTTCATGTCAAGGACTCAAGCACAGGTGAGCATGCTTGGACCGTTCAACCACGAGCAGAAATGACTTTCAACTTCGATGAAATCAAAGTTGAATTAGCCTCTCGCGCAGGGCAGCTAGTTGTGCGCCCAAGAGATCCCAACTCACAAATGTTGAAGAGTTTTGAGTCAGTTCTGACCTTCGACTATGACCCTAATTTTAGAGTCAAGGCAACTCTTGCACTCAATGCTGCTCCCAGCGAAGTTGTCGTGGGGTCTGTACTTGAAGGAATGACCCATGCATATGTTTCCCCAGGTGCTTTGGTATTTGAACTTTTTGAAACAGCCTGCAAGCTAACTGCTTTTGATAAATCAAATAGCGAGAACCTAACTGTCTATTTCAAAGATGCAACCAGTGGTGAATCAACCTACGGAACTGGCAGGTCTGTGACTGCAACCCACCAAACAGATGGTTCATACATTCTTGATTTCAACTATGCAGGCAATTTCCCTTGTGCATACACCGACTTTGCTACTTGTCCAGTGGCGCCATTTGAAAATAATTTGCCTGTTGAGATTACTGCTGGAGAAATGAAACCTATATACCGTGTCACCACTGACGGTGTGAAAGTGCAGGTTTCATAAATGTATGACGACATCACAAAAGATTTACCTTTAGCTAAAGGCAAAGATGGTAAACCTGCACTCTGTTTAGTAACGGGTGCTACCGGTTACATCGGTGGCCGTCTTGTCCGTGAACTTCTGAGCCACGGCTACCGCGTTCGGGTTCTAGTTAGACATGTTGAACGTCTAACCAGCTACCCCTGGTACTCCCAAGTTGAAATTGTTGAAGGCGACGCCAATGATGAGACAGCTATTGCCAAGGCTCTAAAAGATGTCGACGTTGCATACTATCTCCTGCATGCCTTGATGGTTGCTGATGACTTTGTTGAGTTAGAGCGTAAATGGGCAACTACCTTCGGTGAGTGTGCTAAAGCTGCTGGTGTTAGCAGAATCATTTACTTAGGCGGAATGGCAGAAACCAAAGTCAAACTAAGTGCTCACCTTTCTTCTAGAGAAGAAACCGGTGAAATTCTTAGAGCATCAGGGGTGCCAACAATTGAACTTCGAGCAGGGGTTGTAATTGGTTCTGGTTCAGCATCTTTTGAGATGTTGAGATATCTAACTGAGCGACTACCGATAATGGTCACCCCAAAGTGGGTAACGGTGCGGATCCAGCCAATTGCAGTTAGAGATGTTTTGCGTTATCTAGTCGGTGCGGCTGGAGTCAAAGAGACCATCAACCGAGACTTTGATATTGGTGGCCCTGAGGTGTTCTCTTATAAAGACATGATGATTCAATATGCGGAAGCTGCTGGCCTGCGTAAGCGAATCATCATGCCACTGCCAGTACTCACACCAAGACTCTCGAGTGGTTGGGTTGGGCTTGTTACCCCGGTGCCGATTACTTTGGCTAGACGCCTAATTGACAGTCTTAGAAATGAAGTGGTTGCTAGAGATGAAAGCATCAAAGAATTCATTCCTGATCCGCCAGAAGGATTAACTACATTCAAGCGAGCCGTGTCTCTTGCTCTCACCAGAATTAAAGAAGCCAACGTGGAAACTCGTTGGAGTAATGCATCTCTGCAAGGCAGTGCAAGCGAGCCACTGCCAACTGACCCTAAGTGGGCAGGTGGTTCGCTATACACAGACATCAGAACAGAAATTACTAAAGACCCAATTGAAACTGTTTGGAAAAGAATTGAATCCATCGGTGGTGATAACGGTTATTCAACTGCCACTTGGGCTTGGGAATTACGTGGATTACAAGATCGACTGGTTGGTGGAGTTGGTCTTCGTCGCGGAAGAAGAGATCCATATTTCCTCCTAGAAGGCGAAGCCCTAGATTTCTGGAGAGTTGAAGCTTTAGAGCGTCCTCACTTACTAAGACTTCGAGCAGAAATGAAGATGCCTGGACTTGCTTGGCTTGAGTTCAACGCCGAAGAAACCAAAGACGGTGGAACTAAGGTTACCCAGAGGGCAATCTTTGTTCCAAGAGGGCTCTTGGGGCAGATCTATTGGTGGACAGTATTTCCTATGCATGGCCTCGTTTTCCCAAGCATGGTTCGTCATGTTGCTCACGGCACCCGAATCAAGCGTGGCAAATAGACTTAGCAAGTGAAACGTAATGGTCTAGGTGTTGCCGCCCTATTGGTTGTAACAATCGCCTGGGGTGCATCCTTTGTGGCAATGAAACCAGCCATGGACAAATCTCCAGTATTTGATTTCCTAGCCATTAGATTTACCATCGCAGCAATCCTGATGATCATTGTTAAACCTAAAGTCCTAAAAGCTTTCAAAGGAAAAACTCTCTTCTACGGCATCATCCTCGGAATCATCCTTGGCTTCTCATACATCACTCAGACAATAGGGCTAACTCTTTCAACTGCCGCCATTACAAGTTTTGTAACTGGGCTGTATGTAATTCTCACTCCCCTTTTGGTCTGGGCTATCTTCAAAAAGAAGCCACGAGGCATCGTGGCTATCGGAGCAATACTTGCAACCGTTGGTTTAGGTTTTATCACCATCAAAGAAGCTTCCTTTGACTTCGGTCAAATCTGGACCATACTCTGCGCCTTAGGCTTTGCAGCTCACATTGTTGGATTGGGTAGATGGTCCCCTGGTAAAGATGTCTATGCACTGACTGTCATCCAGCTGGCAACTGTTGCTCTGGTCTGTTGGATTGGGGCTGCTCCGGATGGCATCCAGCAGCCAGTTGATGGTGAGGTCTGGTTTGCCATATTGTTCACAGCTGTATTTGCAACTGCTCTGGCCTTCTTCATTCAGACCTGGGCGCAATCAATCATGGACGCATCAAGAGTTGCCATAATTTTGACTATGGAAGTTGTTTTTGCAGCTTTGACCTCAGTGGCTGTTGGTCAAGAGGTTCTGTCCCTTCAGATAATCTTTGGTGGATTGCTGATGCTCGCCGCCATGTTGCTGATCGAATGGCCAAGAAAAGATTCAACTGCAGAAGACGTGATTTACGAACCGATGGCGCACTAATGATTCTCGCCATCGATGCTGGTACCACTGGGGTAACCGCAATAGCGGTTAATAATGAAGGCAAAATAGTTGCTCGAGGATATCAAGAATTCCCGCAACACTTTCCTCAGCCTGGCTGGGTTGAACACAATCTAGAAGAAATCTGGGCTGCTGTTAAATCTTCCGTCCAACAAGTCATTGATGTAGTGGGTAACGAGTTCAAAGCTCTAGGTATTACTAACCAGAGAGAAACCGTTGGGCTTTGGAATAAAGAAACACTTCAATCGCCAAGAAATGCAATCGTCTGGCAAGACCGAAGAACCACTGGAGTTCTAAAAGATCTTGAAAGCCACCCCTCATACTCAAAGGTCCAATCGCTGACCGGTTTACCTTTAGACCCATACTTTTCGGCAGCAAAGCTTCGTTGGATAGCTCTAAATGAACCAGAGATCTGGAATGAAGTTAAAACAGGCAACACAGTTGTTGGAACAATCGACTCCTACGTCATTGCAAGAGCCTCGCATGGAACACACATCACCGACGCCTCTAACGCATCTAGAACTCAGCTATACGACATTCACTCAGGGACTTGGTCTCCAGAATTGCTGGATCTCTTTGACATTCCAATTCATGCCCTGCCAACCATCGTTGACTCAAGTGGAGTAGTTGTAGAGACAAACCCAGAAGCATTCTTTGGTTTGGCAATTCCAATTGCAGGGATCGCCGGTGATCAGCAAGCCGCCCTCTTTGGTCAAACCCAGTTCGATATCGGTGGAGCTAAATGCACCTATGGAACAGGTGCATTTATTCTGCAAAACACTGGAACAAATCCAGTAGTTCAAACCAACGGGCTTATCACCACTGTTGCTTGGCAGTTAAACGGAGTTAGAACTTATGCCAGTGAAGGTTCGGTGTTTGTTGCAGGGGCAGCTGTGCAATGGCTCAGAGACGAATTACAGCTTTTCTCCTCTTCAGATGAAATTGAGGCGCTAGCGCGCTCAGTTCCAGATAGCGCTGGTGTTGTTTTTGTTCCAGCGCTAACCGGTCTAGGGGCCCCTTATTGGAAGCCAGATGCTAGAGGATCTCTTCAAGGCCTAACTAGAGGAACTAGTAAAGCTCACATCGCTAGAGCAACCCTTGAAGCATTAGCATTCCAAGTCAGAGATATATTCGTTGCTATGGAAACAACTGGCATTAAGTTAGCAAAACTAAGGGTTGATGGCGGGGCATCAGAGAACAACCTTCTCCTTCAAATCCAAGCCAATCAACTAGGGGTAACAATTGAGAGGCCAGTCAACATTGACTCAACAGCTCTTGGAGCTGCCTATCTGGCCGGTCTTGGCATTGGAGTCTGGAGAGATCTAGCAGCACTTAGAGAATTGAACCCAATCGCTCAATCCTTCACTAAAGAAGAAGATGGTGAAGATTCGTATAAGGCTTGGAAACAGGCCGTTAGAGCAACTATTGCCTTCACTGAGAAATAGTAGGCAAGTAAAAGTTAGAATAGTATTTCTGCCAAAAGCAGATTAGGGCCTCTAGCTCAGTTGGTTAGAGCAACGGACTTTTAATCCGTGGGTCGTCGGTTCGATCCCGACGGGGCCTACTAGAACCTCACCCTCCACGGTGGGGTTCTTTCATTTAAGGGCTACAAAAGCTTTCTTTGTTTAGCCATGGTGCGTTGAAAGCGCTTTCGAGTAACTGAAAGAATGCTCCAAAAAGGCATGCCTTGGACAACTCTGCCTCCAATTCAGTTGCTAAAATTCTAGAAATGTTTCTGAAGAGAGTCACAGGAATGGTTCGAAAGAGCTTGGCTGTATTTGCCTTGATTCCCCTATTTATTGTTACTTTCCCCAGCATCAGCTCTGCTTACTCACCACCAGCCTGCACTATTGTCGGCACAGATAAATCAGATCGAATTTCGGGGACTTCGGGAAATGATGTCATTTGTGCTGGTGGCGGGGATGACACAGTAAGCGGCCTTGGCGGCGACGATCTGATTTTTGGCGGCAGTGGGAATGATCGGCTTGTTGGCGGTACTGGAAATGACGAACTTAACGGTGAATCTGGAACAGATTATCTAGACGGAGGAAATGGAAAAGATGATCTGTCTGGAGGTTCCGGGCAGGACACTATTTTTGGAGGTGCCGAGTCCGACTTAATTCAAGGTGAAGCTGGCACTGATTACATTTACGGTGGAGCGGGTAACGATCTGATCAATGGCGGGCTAGCGAAAGATACTATCCAAACTGGTGCCGGATATGACGCCTGCAGCAGTGACCCAGCTGACCTAATGATTGATTTATGCAAATTGGACAAAACCGCACCTGAGTTCGGCGTTAAGCCCACCCAATTCAAGAGTTACACAGCTGGATCAACTATCAAACTTAATTGGATGGTGTCTGATGAGTCTGGAGTAGAAAAGACCTGGGCTTCAATAGGTGGTGCTCCAGGCTGGATAACTTCTTGGTGTGGATTCGGAACTGAAGGTCAGCTAGTTAGTGGCGATGCCAAGAGCGGTCTCTACCAAATTGAGTGCAACGTACCTGACAATGCCGTGAACGATGTATACACACTCTTTATTGGTGCTTTAGATGTTCTTGGAAATGCAACACAAACCAATTACCAAATCACCTTTGCAATCACTGGCGGTTCCTCAGATTCAAAAGCTCCAGAGTATTCCACTCTGACTTTGGACTCAACTTCAAAACCTGGTGGTGAGATTACTCTCACAGTTGCTGTCACAGACCAAACAGGAACCAAAGGAATTTATGGCTGGTTTATGAAAGACGGTGGAGGTTTTGCCTCTTGGACAGATGGCAGCGTATACGTCAATGCAACTACTGATGGAGAGCTCATCAGTGGCAGCAACAAAGATGGCGTTTACAGGCAAGTTCATAGATTCTCGGATAAAGCCCCCGCCGGAACCTATACCCTCTGGCTGAGTCTTTTAGACGTTGTCGGAAATAAAGTTTTTGTCCAGACGAATAAAAAAATTAAGGTTGCTAACTAGGTATAGAGGCATACCAAAGTAAAAGCTACTTGACTCCAAGTAAATCGATAACGAATACCAAAGTTCTACCTGACAATTGGTGGCCACTTCCAGCAGGACCATAGGCAACGTCCGGTGGACAGATCAGCATTCTTCTGCCGCCGACTTTCATGCCTGGAATACCATCTTGCCAGCCCTTGATCAGGCGGTTTAGTGGGAATTCGATTGACTCACCTCGACCCCATGAAGAATCAAACTCTTCACCGGTTTCGTAGTCAACACCTAGGTAGTGAACATTTACAACTGAATTAGCTGGAGCTTCAGCACCGTCACCGATGATGATCTCTTTGGTGGTCAGCACGGTAGGTGCTGGCTCTAGCATTGGTTCGATTTCTGGGCGGTCTAAATTACTCATAGTACAAAAGTATAGTTATGGACAAATAAATTGAAGCTAGAAAACGCTAGCGTTCTAGCTTTAGCAGATCTTAATTTCTAGTTCTAGGGATCTTTGAGAATCTAATAGCCGCATAAATAAGTGGAATTTGTAGTGGAAGTCGAAGCCAAGCTATTGCTGTTTGCCGGTTCAATCCTTGACTGGAAACATCAAAGGCATACCAAATGTTTGCTGGCCAGACTGCTAACAACACAAGAGCGCTTAGGTAGCCAGCCCACCTTTGTTTTGCAATCAAACCAATTGCAGAAACTATCTCAAATACTCCGCTTACCAGGATGAGTAAATTGTGCTCTGGAAGCCAAGGAGGCATCAGCCACAAAAAAGCTCCTGGGTTTACTAGGTGAAGCACTCCGCTTGATAGAAACAGAACGGCCAAGATCCAAATGGTAATTCTGTTTGCATACGAAGTTTTCATGACTGCCTAACCCTTGGGGGTAACTTGATTAGTTTTTCTCTGTTGCAGTAGATAGATCGAAACAACGACCCAGGTTGCATATGCGGCTTGGGACACAGCTACTACTCGCTCCCAGATACCAATGTTTACTGCTGCTGGATCTGACCAGATGATTAGGAATGATATAGCGAGCACTGCCTGAGCGGTTGTGCCAATTATTGTTGCTAGCGGACGAATTGCAAACGGTGCATCTTTAGATTTTCTCATCGCCAGTAATGGCCAACCAGCTGAGATGGCAAAGGATGCTATGGCGAAGACTCTGTGCGGGGTCGAGTATCCAATTAGTGGAGTTGGGAAGATTGTTAGACCAAATGTGCAGAGTGCTGAAACAAATAAGGCTACTCGGCCAGGTAACGCCAAGGTCCTTGCGTAGATAGCAACTATCAGAGTTAAGGTTCCGCCGAATACAAAGAATGAAGACATAATTTCTTTCACCGGTGACTCAGGTGAAGCCAGTTCACTGATTGTCTGTCTTGCTTGGTCATAGCCTGGCCACATGGAACCAGCAATAATCCAACCCAGAGCAGATTGAATAGGTCCGATAATGGCTGCGTAGAAAGCAATTTTGGCAACAGGCTTCATGGTGTGATCCTTCGATAGTTGTCTTCTTTTAGAGAATACCAACTAGCAAAACAGTTGTCGTTGATTAGCTAGTAAGCCACAAATCTAGTAATAACCAAAGAATCACTACAGCTAATCCAGCGGCAACAGCTAGTGATTTCGGCTTACCGAGAGCTACCACTAAGCCTCCCAGGTTGGATTGTTTATCCCGCTGCATATCTGGCAGCGCGTTAAAGACATGTGCGATGACACCAACACAGATTGCAATCAGGACCAATTGCCAACTAGGCCAAAGCTCTAAAGAACTTGACTGTGTAACGAAAACAGTCAGTAACCCAAAAGACACAGCATACGGAAGCCAAGACCAGGTAATTCTCGCAAGGTAAAGGTTGTAAGTCTGAGCGCTAGCGACAGCCAGTATATGTGCCAAACCGCCAATCCAACCGGCTGCTAAAAAAGAGAAGATAACCGTTAGAGCAGATGCGATTTGAATGGGTCTAACTAAATCAGCTGGTTGAAGTGAATCTCCCACTAATGGCTTCTCTGCTCGATTCAGTGCAGAATCGATTTTGGCATCTTGCCGATCATTAACCCAGCCAATCGAAGCTTGGCCTGCTGCAACAGCAATGAAAACAAAGATCAATACAAAACTTTGTTGCCCAAGAACCCAGCTAGAAATTGTGGTAAGCAGCACCATTGTCAGCGCCTGAGGAAAGTGTGTAGACGCTATGTATGCTCGAATTCGAGTACTCAACATGCTCACCTACTCTCATTATTAAAAGCCTATTTGGTTTATCTAAGTGCGCGCCAGCGGGAAAGCAGAGAACTAGTGGGTACTTGCCCTAGCCAACGCCGAAAGTATTTCAGGTTCAATGTATGGAGATAACGTGGTTACGTAAGTGCCAGTCAGATGGTTTGCGTCTCTATAGACAATTACATGCCCAATCACAGGTTTGCAGAGTTGTTCTGAACAGAAGAAGTCATCCAAATCAAGAAGTGTAACTTTAGGGCTACGCATCTTTGCCACTGCAGAAATCTGAGGATCATAAAGAAATGCTGTCTGCCTGTTTTTAGAGCAGGCCTCAACTGAACTCAATTCTAAGCATCTGATGACTTTTGGTACTGGGCGGGGGTTGTCTTTAATAACTACAACTGCTATGCCCGCACCAACCAGCTCTGACCAAGCACTAATTAGTCCCGATTCCGCAACTTCCTCTTGGGTTTGATTTGTTTTAGCGTTCCACTCAACTCCACTTGCTTGCGAAGTTATAACAACATCAAACTTTCCCAAAAACAACTGTCGCTTGACTTCTGTTAGCCACCTGTTGCAACTGTCGGTAAGTTCCTTATCATGAACACGAATTGCATCGCTGTATGGGCACCCACCTTTCCAGAACACATTAACAGACCAGCCGTGCACCTTTGCCAACCGAGCTATGCCGGCCCGATATTGCCCTGCGTGCGAATCGCCGACTAAGGCGATGCGCTTAACTGCGCCTGCTATTCCAATCTGGCAGTCTTTAGGCTTCCAATCAGTCCTAGACATAGATCCACAATCCGAAATCTTAAAACCAGAGTCCCCAGCTGCCGCTTCAAGGCCAGGATAAAAGCCTTTTAGGGAATTGTTCATGCAAGTATCCTCGCCAACTGCTATTGCTTGAGCACCAAAACACTTCGATAACTGTTGAGCTTCTCTGTTGGTGTTTTCGATGTTCTTCATAATCTGTTTAGTGGAACTATCGATAATTAGGAGTGTTGAAGAAGAGATTAGTGCCGAGAAAATCAGAAGTGTTACAAATACTGCCCGTGGTCTTAAGTTGGGTTTGAACCCACTAGACATCAAGGGGCGTTCGATAAACCTTGCTGACACCGCGGCTAGCGCAAGCGTGATAAGAACTATGGCAGTTTTCTCTAAAGTAGTTAGCTTCTCTTCGGCTAATGCATAGGGAGTGAGAATTATTAGTGGCCAATGCCAGAGGTAAATGGAATAGGAACGGTCACCTATCCATTGAATTGGCCTCAAAGCAATCATTTTGCTAAAGATGCTCGTCTGAACGTTCGCGAATATCACTAATGCCGTTGCTAAAACTGGCAGTAATGCAGCTGTACCAGGGAATGGGATTGCTGGGTCATAAATCAATCCAGCTGCGGATATCGCCGCAAAGCCCAAAACAGAGATTATTGGAGACCAAAATTTGTGAACTAATGCTGGTATAAAAGCAGTGATTGCTCCTACTCCAAACTCCCATGCACGAACAGGTGTTGAGAAATAAGCAACAGGGGGATCAAAATTTGTTGTCCAAACCCCAAAACCAAATGAAGACAACGTAACCAACAGCAGGATCAGGAACATCAACTTGCGCCTGATTGATTTTTTAGTTTTTGGAACCAGAAGTAGAGCTATCGCAATAAGAAGTGGCCAGACAATATAGAACTGCTCTTCGACTCCAAGTGACCAAAAGTGTTGAGTGGGCGATGCCGAATTGTCTAGAGCTAGATAATCTACGGAGTTATAAGCGAGCACCCAGTTTTCAACATAGAAAACGCTTGAATTCACTTCAGAGAGCCAGTTACCCCAAAGAGAAATAGGCACCCACACCACGATTCCAAGCGCAGTTAGAGCTAATACCGCGAATGAAGCAGGTATGAGCCTTCTAGCTCGGCGAGCCCAAAAGCCAATTACTGAGAAGCGATCTGATTCGACGTCTCTAAGAATGTGGCTGGTGATTAGGTAACCGGAAACCACAAAAAATACGTCAACTCCGACAAAACCACCTGTGATTCTGTTTGGCCAAAGGTGAAAAAGCACCACCAGTAAGACAGCGACTGTTCTGAGGGCCTGGATGTCCGTGCGAAAGCTGTTTTTACGTTTAGGAGTCAAGTTCACTTTCATTGAGCTGTAATGACAATTAGTTTCCTAAGCAACAATTCTATTCGGTCACACCTAGCGCTCTTTGACGCATTGGATTCAGCAATTGCTAGAGCTTCAAGGACACTTAGGGGCTGGGAATCCAAGTAATGCCCTCCGGTTCAGGTAAAATTATGGATTGGATGGCCAGTGGGCCTCCATCAGTCGATGCACCAATCTAAATCTGCAAGGGAATGCACAATGGGACTCAGAAATATTTTAAAGAAGATCATGTACCGACTTCCTTTCGCACCAATGCCTTTGACTATTGGCAGATTCTTGGCTCTTAAGGCGGCTAAGGAAAAGGCTTTCTGGCTAGGTAAAAGAGTTGAAAAGTTAGAAAACGATCTTTTAGAAGTCAAAAACAACGTCCCAATCATCAGTTCAGTTGCAACTGGGGGAATGGATCTGCACGAAGCCATAGTTGAACACCTCAGACAAGTTGACGACCGTGATGAGCGTCTTGTGGCAAGGTCCTTCGTGCAGGCTCTTTACGTCTCAAATTCCTCTAAAGATCTCGGTGCAATCTCTATTGCTGTCTTGCTTTCTAAGTTTGGGTTGCATGAAGCATCCAGTCACTACTTTGCTGAAGCTGACACAAAAATGGCTCAATCTTTAGCTCCATTTGAATACTTCAGCAGCCTTAGTGATGTCGATCGCGTCAAGGGTGTAGCGGCATTGGAGGCTTACCTTGTTGAAAACCGCTCGAACATCTCACCGGAGAAGAGAATTTCTCTTCTGAAGGTATTGGCAAAGTACCGTGAGGTTGAGTTCCTAAAAACTGAAGCTAAGCTTTTTGCCGATGACGCTTTGGCCTATGCACAGTTATCAGTGAAGAACAAGAAATTACTCGACTGGTTCAACAAGCAACTGAATCACCATGACGCTGACAACATAGATATCCCTGGAGCAATTAATTTCGCAGTTATGGACTACAAGCTGCTAGATAAATCTAGAACTTCTAGGAACCGTGGTGACTATGTCCAGACCCTTGCAGCTCTTTCAAACCTATTGCGTTTCAAAGGAATCGAGTTTGTTGGAAATACCAAACTTTCTAACTATCTAAATGGCTTGAAGAAGAACGTCCATGCCAATAGACAATTGGAATCAGCTGCAGTAAAGGTTCAGCCTGTCGTTATCGATAGAGACTTTTCCAGCAGTAGGACATATCCTAAGAACACCTGGCTGATCAGCAATGGTTGGTTCATGCACAGAAACTTCCAAGGGCCAATTGATTTCCCATACCCGGAAAACATTGTTCCACTGATGGTTTCATTCCACATCCAAGATCCAGATGTTCTCACTGCGGATGTGGTGGCTGAACTGAAGCGCATTGAGCCAATTGGTTGTCGTGACTGGACCACACTTTATCGACTTCGCGACTATGGAATTAAAGCTTTCTTCTCAGGTTGTGTAACAACAACGGTTGGTCAGATTCTGCCTAAAGCTAACCCAACCAGCTCCAAGAGCTTGGCCTTGGTTGAGACCAGACTAAATGAATCTAAATACAAGGGCTGGGATGTCCAGGAGTTCATTCAGATTGGCGAGCATGTTCAAGACTTTGATGTAGTCGACGGTATTGAAGATGCCCGACAGATGCTCATTGAATATGTGCCATTTGCTAGGGTTTCAACTTCTAGGTTGCACTGTTACCTGCCAGCTAGATCAATGGGGCTACCGGTTGATTTCAATCCTAGAAACCTCTCAGACGTTAGATTTGAAGGCTTGCTTGACCTAGATGACAAGGCATTCAACAAGATACGAGAAGGCATCGAAGCCAAACTTGAAATAACTTTGAAAGCTATCTTGGCTGGAAAATCAGAACAAGAAGTTAGAGCGCTTTGGCGTGAAATCTGTCAAGCAGAAGTTGACTTCGCTGAGCAGTATGCGAAAACATACACAATGAAGGGTCTGTCAAACATTGATGTTGCTGGCACTGTTGCCTCGCTTTCTAATGCCAGAACTAAGGTAGGCAATAATCCTCGTGGCCCTAAGGCAGTTGATGTTGCTCTAGCACTAGATCAGAATCTCGACAAGATGATTCCGGTTGTGCTGCAGTCGTTAGAAGATCACTCTGACAGGGAGATTAACGCCCACGTACTGACCCGAGGTCTTGGTGAAGAGTTCAGGAATAAAATGGGAGCACTATTCCCAAAGATTAACTTCAGTTTCTACAGTTTTGATGATGTGTTCTATGGTGAAGACCTAGCTCTGTTGGCACACATTTCTGTTTCGACTATGGACAGACTTTTCTTACCTGAGATCCTGAAAGATCTGGAGAAGGTTCTATACCTAGATATCGACATCCTGATTCAGGGAGATGTTGGTGAGCTATACGATATTGAACTTGGTTCTAATGTCTTTGCCGGTAAGCGCACCAAGCTAAAGACCTGGGCAAGCATGATCAGGATTGTAACCAGAGCGTCTCTTCGATTTGAGCCTGCTAAGGCTTGGGAAATTCGTAGAAGACTCCATGACCAGGCCAACCTGACAGCGAGAACATTTAATGCTGGAATCTTGGTGCTAAACCTTGGACTAATGCGCAAAGAATCATTCACTGCCAACTACCTGTATTTGGTTGAAGACTGCCGCATGAATGATCAAGATGTTCTAAACATCTATTCGAACGACAGGGTCATTGAGATAGCTAGCGAATGGAACCACGTTCCTTCGCAAGACTTCCACGCTGTTCCTAAGATTATTCACTGGGCAGGACCGGCCAAACCTTGGTCACCTAATTATGTTCTTCTAAAGGAACGCTTTGAAGCGACCAGAGCTAAGGTCGAATCAAGACTCTAAGAACTGGTAATCGCTTTCATGCCAGCGCAATAACATTTACCTGACAGTTGGCTGAACTCTGTAAAAGCGCTTTCACGAGAGCACTCTCGGGCTTAGTCTAAGTAGATGAAGACTTCTCGCAAGCGTATATTCACATTGTCCCTAGCATTACTAATGGGCTTAGGTGCTAGCTTGCAGGCACAGGCAGTAACTCTGCCAACTACAACTATTAGCTTTGCCTCGCTGCCAAAGGCTACCTACGGCAACCCAGATATTGCCCTCAGTATTACCCAGAGCGCTGGAGTCACCACTACTACCAGTACCACTCCTACGATCTGTTCTTTAGTGAACAACACCACAGTCCACATCATTACATCTGGTGTGTGCAAAATCACAGCCGCCAACCCAGGTGACCTCACCCATAAACCAGCCAGAGATGTGTCGAGATCCTTTACTATTGCCAAGGCAGCAAACGTTGTGACCCTCTCTGATTTCAGCTGGCTCTCCATGGCAAACCCGACTGCGGACCTAACTACGACCCAAACTTCAGGCCTTACTACCGTGACGTCTCTGAGCCCAAATTACTGCACCCTAACTGGTGCCCGTTTGACAGCCATAAAGGTTGGCACCTGTGCTGTCAGAGCAGCTAACCCAGGTAACGCCAACTACCTTGCTGCTAAAACAGTGTCGATAACTTTCAAGATTGGCTTGACCTCAACAGTTACGCCTCCGGTTATCCCTCCTGTAACTCCACCGGCAACATACGTGGGTCCTTGGAAGATTCGCCAGACCACCTTCGACGACACAACATCATTCAATGACGTAAACAACGCCAACAGCTGGGTTGCCAATAACTGGTATCACGCTGGCTTACGTTTCCAAATCGCTCAGGTTGTCGCCAAATCCACTACTCACATCAGCTACGTGGTAACCGACAGCCTGAACCGACCTACCCCTAACAAAGTTGTGAATTTCAGTGTTGGTAAGCGTGATGGTGGATCTAATGCAAGAGTTCAGGTTGGCACACAGACAACAACTGGTGTGGATAGAACCCCACAGGATCAGTTGTTGCTAACTGCTACCACCAATTCAAATGGTGTTGTTAGCTTCGACATCACGGGTCTTGATGAAACTGCCAGAGTAGGTCTTTTCGTTCAGCTCGCAGCTTGGATAACTGACCTAGCTGTTGACACCATTGACATCACCAACCTTGAATACAGCATTCCTGTTGGTGGCGTTGTTACTCCTCCTGTTGTTCCTCCTGTTACAAATACCAGGACTTTGCTCTGGTCAGATGAATTCAACGGTGCGCTTGGTACCGCTCCTAGCAGCTCCAACTGGACCCCAGATCTAGGCGATGGCTGCGATAACCCTGCCGGTTGTGGTTGGGGTAACGGCGAAGCCCAGGCCTATGCGGCCTGTGCGAACAAGGCTGACGGCGCTGGATCAATGATTATTTCGTCCTCAACCACCGCTGGAGATGCTACTTGCACGAGTAGCAGGGCTTGGACTAGCGGTAAATTCACTAGCTACGGCAAGAAGCACTTCGGCTATGGATACTTCGAAGCAAGGCTGAAGATGCCTTCAGGTGGAGGCACCTGGCCAGCGTTCTGGACCCTTGGCTCAAACATTAACTCTGTTCCATGGCCTGGCTGTGGTGAGCTAGACATTGTTGAATATGCGGGAAACAGCCCATTCATCAACACATCTGCTGCCCACTACCCAACCAACGGTGGTTGGCATGAATATCAGATGGGTGCCCTGAACAACACAACAGTGCTCTCTGCTGGATACCACAACTACGCAATGCTCTGGCTTCCAACAGAAGTTACTTTCTACATCGATGACCGTCAGGTGGCCAACATCAAGAAGTCTGATTTAGGTCTTACCTACTGGCCGTTCGGACCAAATGCTGCTGGTGTGAACCCGAAGATGTATATCATCTTCAACCTAGCCATGGGCGGTAGCTACGGTGGTGGCATTGCGAGCGGTCTGAACAAGGCGCAGTTCAGCATTGACTACTTCCGCTACTACGCTTCCAACGGTTACGGCACTACCCCAACTAACAACTAACCGAACTACCCGAGGCGAACCTCAGGAAGAAAATGTCATCTCCTAGGCTTAGTGTTGCTGTGTGCATTTGCGCGCACCTGAGCATGGAGACCGATGGATACCACAACACTATTTCTGATTATCAACCTGGTGGGAACGCTGGGACTACTGATTGCTTTACTAACCCGTAAGAGCAACTCCCCCTCTCTGGATATCTCGAAGGACCTGCTAACCCACCGAGATGAACTTAGATCTTCTATTTCAACAAACCACGAAGTCATTGAGAAGCGGCTAACCGCCATCACTGAAACCTCAGAGACCTCCGCTAAGAACAATCGCGAAGAGGCAACTGCCAGTCGTCTTGAGCTGCAGAAATCTCTGACCGAATCGCTAAGGAACCTAGAAACTAAGATTTCAGAACTCACCGACTCCAACGCTAAGAAGCAGCAGGAGATCCAAAATACCCTGCAATCGGAGATAGAGAAGTTACGCAAGGGCAACGAAGAGAAGCTTGACAAGATGCGTGAAACGGTTGATGAGAAGCTTCAGGGCACCCTTGAAAAGCGTCTTGGCGAATCTTTCAAACTAGTTAGCGAGAACCTTGAAGCAGTTCAACGCGGTCTAGGAGAAATGAAGAACCTGGCTACCGATGTTGGCAGCCTGCAAAAGGTGCTTACCAACGTAAAAAGCCGGGGCGGCTGGGGAGAAGTCCAATTAGAGCGTCAACTAGAAGACCTTCTAGCCCCTAACCAATACGCCAAGAACGTCAAGATCAAGCCTGACACCAATGACGTAGTCGAATTTGCTGTCAAGCTCCCAGGTCGAGCCGATGGTGAGTATGTTTACCTGCCAATCGACTCTAAGTTCCCTCAGGAAGACTATGAGCGCTTACAACTGGCTCAGGAGTCTGGAACCCCCGAAGAGATAGTCAATGCCACCAAGGCAGTTGAGAAGGCTATCAGGACCCAAGCCAAACTCATCTCGGACAAGTATCTACACGTCCCGGTCAGCACTGACTTTGCCATCATGTATTTGCCTACCGAAGGCCTCTTCGCTGAGGTGGTGAGACGACCAGGTCTTACCAGCGATCTCCAGAACACCTACCGAGTACTGGTCACTGGCCCAACCACCCTAATGTCCCTGCTAAACAGCCTCCAAATGGGCTTCAAGACCCTAGCAATCGAGAAGAGTGCTTCTGATGTCTGGAAGGTTCTAGGGGCTGCTAAGACTGAATTCACTAAGTATGCCGGAGTGATGGACAAGCTTGCCAAGCAACTTGAAACAGCCCAGAACACAGTCAGTGAGGCAGGTCGCAGAACCCGTGCAGTTCAGAAGACACTGAAAGATGTTGAAGGACTGGAGCTAACCGCACCAACTGATCTATTAGCCATTCCTCTTGCTACCGATCTTGATGATGAAGAACTAGAAGAAGAGTAGTCCTCCAGGTTAAATGAAATCTGCCCCGTCCAACTTAATGGACGGGGCAGATTTTCGTTTTGTTGACTAGTTAGTAATAGTCAGGTTTGTAGCTGAGAGCACTGTTCCACCAGCAGTCGTTACGCTGATCTTGCCGGTAGCAGCACCAGCAGGGATCACGAACTTGAATGTGGTAGCTGAAGCGCCTGAAGCTAGTGTTACGGCAACTCCGCCAATCGAAACTGTTGCACCTAGAAGGTTTGTACCCTTCAAGGTAACTACAGCTACACCCTTCTTACCAGTTGCTGGTGAGAATGATGTGATTGTTGGTGACGCAGGGACCACGGTGTATGAGGCAGTGTTTACAAAGCCACCACCTGTTGTGATCTTGATTGCACCAGATGTTGCGCCTGATGGAACTAGGAAGGTCAAGGTGTTGCCATCGTTGATGACAGCCTTAGCCGACTTGTTTCCACCGAACATAATCGCAGTAGCCTTTAGGTTTCTTCCAGTAACAGTCACTGTTGAGCCAACCTTGCCGCTAGCAGTCGCAGTTGTAATAACTGGCGCCTGGAAGACTAGCTTGGTTGTAACAACGGTTCCACCAGCGTTTGTAGCGCTAATGGCTGATCCTGATACAGCGCCTTCAGGAACGGTAACTGTGATTGAGTTTGCATTCACAACAGTGAATGGTGCACTCACAGTACCAATCTTGACTGCAGTAGCTGAACCAAGGTTTGCACCAGTAAGAGTCAAGGTTGAACCAATTTCCTTCGTTACTGAAGCAGCGAAAGTAATTGCAGCCTTGCTCGTTGTTGCAGTACCAGCACTAAATACTGATGCAGAAGTTGCGGTAGCAGCAGTGGTGGTTACCTTGAAGTTACCCTTTTGAGTCTTGTTTGGAGAACGAACAGTCATTCGAGTTCCATCAGCACTAACTGCGATCACTGAAACAGCTGTTGTTACAGCAGCTGTCTTAGATGTTGCAGCAGTGTATAGGGATACTGAAGCACCAAGAGCGTCACCAAGGTTAGTTCCTACGATGTCAATTGCTTGACCGTTCTTACCTGAGGTTCCAGAGATAGAAGTGATAGTAGGAGCAGCTGGCTTCTTAGTCGCAAGGATGTTCACCCAGTCACCGTTAGTTGATGAGTTGCCATCGACTACCGGCTGAATCTGCATGAACGCTTGTGATAGCCCATCTGGGTTAGCAGTAGCGCTGAATGGGTTGTCAGTTGCATAAGCTTCTACATCATTTGAAGTTACCTGGACAGTTACGTAACCGCCTGATACAACTAATGACTTTGAAGCAATATCTGCGTTCGAGTTGTGAGGTGCAACACCATTTACAGTGACACCGCCAACTGTGAACTTAGCGTTAGAGCCTGAGTATCCAGTACCTAGACGCAACTTAACAACAGTTCCGTTTGCAGCAGGAGCACCAGTAGTTGCGTTGCGAACTGAGTAGCGCAGGGTGAATGTTGAACCCGCTGCTACGTAGTGAGCAAAGTAACCAGTGTTAGCTGGGAACCAGCTTCCTAGTCCACCATCGCCCCAGACGTGAGTGCCATCAAACGAGTTGGCAGCAGTCCAGTCAGCTAGACGAACGTTGTAAGGAGTTGCTGGACCAGAAGCTGGACCACCAAGACCTGCAGCAGTAGCACCATTGAATGCAACGTCGTCAACGAACCAAGTTCCCTGTGATCGAGCATCGCCTGAAGCTCCGAAGTTAACAAAGATTGATGCTTTGTTGTACTTCAACGCTGGGTCGTAATTTGTGAAGTTGAAGCTGTACTTGTTCCAGCCTTGAACGCTGACAACATCTACTTCTGTGTTGATGTCAGCATTTCCGCCGTCCTCAAGCTTCAGTTTGATTGTTTGACCTGCAACCGGAGCATAGATGTTTGCAGTTGCAACATGCTTTGTTCTCGATAGCAGAGAGTTGTCAACCCAACCAAATGTGATTCCACCCCAAGTTTCCCAGGCGGTGTCTTGAATCCTAAGCTGTTTGGTTGATCCTAGAGATCCACCGGCTGGAGTCTCAGCGGCAATTGTTCCGTTTCCGCCACCAAAACCATCAACGTATCCCCTAGCGCCCTCAGTTTCAAAGTTGAACACCCAAGGTGTTAGTGTCTCAGGAACTTCTACAGTTGCTAGTGCAGCTGATGTTGCGCCTGCGAAGGCAACGTCGTCAACATACCAAACATCACCTGTACGAGCCGCTGCACCAAAGTTTACGAACACAGCTGCTTTACCGTAAGTCACTGCAGAGTTGAATCCGGTGAATGTGAAGGTGTACTTGTGCCAACCAGCAACACTTTTTACCGTCGCAGATTCAGAGAAGACTGCGCCATTACTGCCGCCATCTTCAACTTTTAACATGATGTTCAAGCCAGCAGCAGGAGCATAAATGTTCGCTGTAGCTGTTGAGTTAGTTGCAGAAACCAAAGTGGTGTCGTGCCAACCAAAAGTCACACCCGCCCAAGGAGCCGAACCGTTGTCAGTGATCTTCAAAGCAGTAGTTGAACCCACTGAACCGCCAGCAGGTGCATCAGTCACCTTAGAAGCTGTTTCTCCACCAAAAGCATCAAAGTATCCGTTAGTGTCAGCACCCTCAAAGTTAAACAAAGAAGGAGTGTCAGCGCCGACAAGTAGGGCTGAAGTTGCACCTGCGAAGGCTACATCATCTACATACCACTCGTCTAGGACAGACTTTGCTCCGTTGAAGTCAACAAAAATAGCAGCCTTGCCATAAACGGTTGAAGGATCAAAACCAGTAAATGTGAAGGTGTACTTGTGCCAACCCGCAACACTTGTTAGCGTCGCTGATTCGTTAAAGACTGCACCCAAGCTTGGTCCATTCTCAACCTTCAACATGATAGGCAATCCTGCAGCAGGAGCATAAATGTTCGCTGTAGCTGTTGAGTTAGTAGCAGAAACCAAAGTGGTGTCGTGCCAACCAAAAGTCACACCCGCCCAGCTTGCTGCTCCTGGAGCGTGAGTGATTTTCAAAGCCTTGGTTGAACCAACTGAACCGCCAGCTGGTGCTGAATCAACTATCGAAGGAAGAGCTCCACCAAACGGATCTGCATAGCCAGTAGTACCGTCACCTTCAAAGTTAAACAATGAAGGGGTGTCAGCCACTGGACCAGCAGGAACGGTAATAGTTTCTGAGCCTGGGAATGAAATGTTGTCTACATACCAAGTCGTTAGTGGCTTGTATCCACCCCAAGTACCACAGCCGATTCCGGCGATGTTTGGCATTAGCACGATGGTGTTATAGATTTTTGAAGCGTCGTAGGTGTAGGACACATTGATGGTCTGCCAACCTTGAGTCACATGAACGATTTTCTCAGTCCATAGACCAGTGTTGACAGAATTCTCTAGCTTCAGATCAAAACAACGATCTTCTGAGTCTGGTGAATATACAGATATAGAAGCTGTTGAGTTAGTCGCAGAAATTGCATTCTGGTTTGTAGGAAGAATGAACTTAGTTCCAGCCCATGGTGCGTCTTGATTGTCCAATCTAAGGGCTGTGCCAGAAGTGAAGCCTTCGCCAGCTGGTTGATTAGTTACAAGAGACGCAGCGTTTCCATTGAAGTCAACGCCGGTGTAAGTAGTCATGGCGTTAAAATTCTCCGCCCATGGAGTGGATGTCGATGCTGCGCTAGCGGCTGAAATGCCGACTGCCGAAGATGCCATCACAAGTAATGATGTTGCCAAAGACAACAATCTAGATTTTTTGAGGTTCATCCCTGTACCTTTCAGTATGTATTGGGTCTATTTGGCTGAGCGGTTCAGCTAAATAGGTTAAAACACGCCATAGATATGGCTTGCTTAGACTTTATGCCCGAATTGGGTTCCTAGAAACCGCTTTCACTGAGTCTTTACAAACTTGTTATGAAAGTCTCAATGTTTACTGAAATAGCCCCAAATGCCTCTAATTGTGGCTACCCGCCACAGATCTGAGGGGTTGTATAGGCTTCGCCAAAGGCCGCCATGGACAGCAAGTTCACTGTAAACGTCCAGGTTGGATTGGTTTTTAGAGGTTTGCAGCTTAGCTAGCAGGAGCAAAGCCGAAATTTTGACGGCTTTGTCTGTTTCGTAAGGATATAGGCCGAAATGTGGAGCGCCCCTGTAGGTTGCTCGCAAAATCCGGTGGCTGAGCACTGAATCTGTAGTGGCTGGGGGGGCAACCTGGTATGAGACCACTCTGCCTGAAGCTGCCTGCTGATAGGCCATCCAGCGTTGAACCCTCTTGGCAAGGGCATAGGAAGAGCCTTGCATTGAGGATGTTGGGTCAATCAAGGCATACTCAGTTCCTTCGGCACTGGTAAACAGTTCTGGCTTGTGTTCTCTCGCATAAAACAAAAAGTCTCTGAATTTGGTGCTGAGAGTCCGGCTGGCATACCTATTTGCGATGTCTTTTGCAAAATCAGCTGATACAACATGAGAATCGGTAGGAGTTGCAAGCCAACTCAAAACAACTCTGCTCTTTGGAAGAGCTTCAGTGATAGTTCTAGCTATGCAGTGCTGCACTGCTTGCACAGCAATGTGTTTTGCTCCAGGTGCATAAGCGTAGCCACCTAAAACAATTCGACGAGAGTCAGTTTTTGAGAGTTCAGCGATCCAACTTGCTATTGCTTCGTAGTCTGCAACTAGATCCAAACCTGCAACACCCGCCAATTCATCATCAGTAAGAGATTTCACTGGCTTATCAAGTTTTTCTACCAACACCGGCACATACAAAGTTCCTGCACCTGATCTCGCTCTAGAAATTAACTCTGTCCAAAGCTCTTTTCTTGCTCGAGCGACAATTGCAACTTCTCCACCCCAGTCAAGCCATAACCGAGTTGGAGAATATTCTGCACCGCCAGCAAGAGCTACAAGAAAATCGTTTTTGATTGCGTCTGGTTTTAGGTTTCTAAGACTATGAACTGCATCGATGATGCCTGGTTCTGCAGAATGATTGGCAACCAATTGCTTTAGAACAAGTTCATCAATAGTTGCTGCTGCTGTTTTCCCAGTACCTTGAATCTTGACCGTGACAACACTGTTCTTGTTATTCCGCCATGCAGTTTTGATTACAGCAAGCAGGTTTTCACCGGTGCTAGTTGATACTCGATCTTCAAAAGCTGCGAGCCCTTTTGTGGCAATTGCTAAAGCGCATTGTTTGGTTTGGAATTCGGCTTTAGCCACCTGAGCAAATAGCGATTGATACGTTTTTCTCCAATTACTTTGCTGAGCAATCCTTCTGGCAAGTTCTGGATTCTCCACACTAACCGAGCTGACAAGAACTGCCCTACCTAACTCTGTTGAACCAGTTGTTAAACCGGTCTCAGGATTGGTAAATCTAAGCGTCACTTAATTGCGCTTACTTAGCAGGTCTTTTAAAAGGCGCTCGCAAAGTTGGCTTGATAAGTGCTCTGTTAATCCAGAAGTACCAGAGAGCAATCAGTAGATGAACTCCGCCAAGAATGTTTCTGAAGGTCTCGTCCGGAATAACGCTGACTAGGAATAACCCAAGCATTAGGAAAGAAGAACCAAGTCCCCAGCGAAGCGTAAGCAAGATGGCAACACCTAGGAGTGTTTGCGCTGTGGTTAGCCACAGCTCTTCAGCACCTCTTCCGTCGACTGGCAGTGCTGCATTAGCTCCACCACCAATCACATAGGCGATCGGCATAGAACCTGCAAGCAGTGTCCACTGGTTTAACTTGCTAGAAATCAAAATAGCCAATGCAGCAGTTTCCTTACCTCGAGCAGCAAATAGGAAGGCCAACGTGAATTCTGGCGCTTCAGAGGCAATCGGCGCTAACCACTGGACCAAGATGTATTCATCAATGCCGAGGGATTTTCCAGCTTCAATCAAAGAGTCCCCGAATGGGTGAGCGCTGAGGAAAATAATGACAGCAGAAACTGCAAGCATCACGACAATAAATATTCTTCTGCCCCATTTAGGAAGCGCACCTACGTAGGCCGCTGTTCCTTCAAGTTCAGGTTCTTCTCTGGATGAACCTGAAACCCGCCAAAGGTAAACGCAATAAATAACTACTAATAAAACACCAACAAGCAGGTGCATGGCTGAAGTCACTGGGACGATTAGCATCACAATCGAACCAAAGATTAGGAAACCCAAATCAGATCTGGTGTCTTCCTCAAGTTTTATTCCGAACTTCTTTTCGCCACCAGATTTTCTGGCTTTGATTGCTCTAACTGAGAAGAATGCAATCATCGCAACCAATGGCCAACCAAAGCCCTGAACAATTCTGTTAGCGCCAGTTAGGTTAGCCGTCGCATACTCGATCATCTTCGGGTCTTTACCGGCAGCCCAAGAGAAGTAAATCGAAACAACATACTCAGGCAAGATTGCCACTAGCGCCAAGATGCTAACTGCTAGTCCTCCTGAGAGATCTAATTCAGCTGCTTCACCAATCCAACCCAAAATAAAAGCTGCTGCCACAATTGCCAATCCAAAGTAAATAAGGCTTTGCACTGGGTTGTCATGCGCTGTGCCATTGGCAAGCAAGACCATTGCCGGGACACATGCAGAAATTGCTATTGCGAATGGAAGGATGAGCTTCAACCAGTAACTGGTTCCGCTATTGAAAACTACGTGCTTACTCAATGTTCTTTATCTTTCTGTTCTTTAGAGACTAGGGTCTGGAATCATTACATACTTGGTTTCCAAGTACTCGTGAATACCTTCTAAGCCACCTTCGCGACCTAAACCTGATTGTTTGACTCCACCAAAAGGAGCAGCAGCATTACTAACTAAACCGGTGTTGAGACCGGTCATACCAGTATCTAATCTTTCAATTAGACGTAGTCCTCGTTTTAGGTCCTGTGTATAAGCATATGAAACTAAGCCGTAGACAGTGTCATTAGCTAAGCGAATCGCCTCGTCTTCGTCTTTGAAACGAACTATCGGAGCAACTGGACCAAAGATCTCTTCATTGAGAATTGTTGATCCTGGTTTGACGTTGGTTAGCACGGTCGGGGCAAAGAAGTATCCGTCGCCTGCAACGTAATCGCCTCCGGTGACAATCAATCCACCTTCACTAACAGTTGCATCAACTAGACGCTTGAGATTTTCTCTTGCCTTTTCATTAATTACTGGACCAATCTTGGTGTCAGGGTTTACTCCTCTACCCAGCGGCATCTCTTCCATGCGCTTGGCCATTCTGTTCGCAAACTCATCGGCAAGCGAATCATGAACAATGAATCTGTTGGCAGCTGTGCAAGCTTGACCAATGTTTCTAAGCTTTGCCAACATTGCACCCTCAACAGCTGCATCAAGATCGGCATCTTCGAATACTAGGAACGGCGCATTGCCGCCTAGCTCCATAGAAGTTCTCAGAACCTGCTTTGCAGATTGTTCTAACAAACGAACACCAACAGAAGTTGATCCAGTGAAAGTAATTTTGCGCAATCTAGAGTCAGCAATAATCGGAGCGCTTGTGTCAGCAGATGTACTCGTAGTAATCACATTTAGCACACCGGCTGGAAGACCTGCTTCTTCAAAAACCGAAGTCAACAGCAAGGTCGTTAGAGGTGTTAGCTCTGCAGGCTTGATCACGATCGTGCAACCAGCAGCTAATGCAGGGCCAATCTTTCTAGTTGCCATCGCGAGTGGGAAATTCCAAGGAGTGATTGCAAATGCAGGACCAACCGGGCGATGAGTAACCAGCATTCTTCCTGTGCCTTCAGGAGATGAACCGTAGCGACCTGAAATTCGAACAGCTTCTTCTGAGAACCAACGCAGGAACTCATTGCCATAGGCAACCTCACCTCTAGCTTCTGCAATCGGCTTTCCCATTTCTAGGCTGATTAGCATGGCGAATTCTTCGCTTCGAGATTTCACCAGTTCGAAAGCTCTGCGAAGAATATCGCTGCGCTCACGAGGAGAAACCTTAGCCCAGGCAGCGCTTGCCTCATCAGCCGCAGTCAAAGCCGCTAATCCATCAGCTGCATTGGCATTGGCAATTTGTAGCAAGGTTTTACCTGTGGCTGGGTCTTCAACCGAGATCGGATTCTTGCCGTTGCCGGCTACCCACTTACCAGCTATGTATAGCTTGGTTGGGACTTTAGCGAGTAGTTCGCTTTCGGTGAGCGTCATTGCTACCTTCTCTTAGTTAGTTGTTGATGTTTCAGCGGAAAGTTTGTTGCCACAGCGGTAGATGCCTGTGACTAGGTTGTCAATTGCCTGCTTGGTGGTGTCTTTGAGTTCACCAATGGTCGCAATGCTAAAAGTCAGGTCTGTGTCATCTTTTGCTTTGATGATTCCAGCCAGGGAATACTCATGCCTAGTCCAGCCAGTCTTTGCAAAGACGTGACCGGCAGCATCGATGTTATCTCCCCTGAACCTTCTAGCCAATGAGCCAGATTCACCAGCAACTGGAAGTCCCTGATAAATCACATCGAAGTTGCCGTCTCTTTTCAAGACTTTCTTGAGCAGAGAGTTTATGAAAGTTGCAGACACTAGGTTCTCTTCATTTTCACCAGAGCCATCTTTCAAAACCAGACCTTCGGTTACTAAACCAGCACTTGCCAACCCAGCTTTCAATGCACCATCAATTGATTCACGCGAGCCATCAAAGCCAAGTTGTTTAGAAACTAATCTTGCAAGGAACTCTGCTTCAGTGTTATCGCTAACTGTAAGCATGTGAGTAATCCACTTACTAATTGGCTGTGATCTCACATCTGCGATTTGTAAAAGATTTGTGCCAGCTGTCCCCTGTGAAATGGTTGCGTTAACCGCTAGTGGGCCAATCGCCTTCTTGAGTGCAACACCAACTCGATCAACCGGGTCAGTACTTCTAGGCGAAGTTTGCTGAGTTGGATTATCTCTATCCCCGTCAGCCTGCAGAGCAGTTATCAGCGGTTGATAACCAATTGATCTTTCTGAGTCTGCAACAGCTGGATCCCAAGTTGGTCCAGCAAAGTATGAACTATCTAAAACAATGCTGGTGATTGGTGTAGCTCTAGACCAGTCATTAATCTGCACTGCAAGGTCCGCAATCTTCGGTGCATCTTTGTAGACAGACTGGACACCAATTCTTGCTCTAGAAAGAGTTGGATCTCCCGCACCGACTACAACAATCTGACCTGGCATATCTAAATCTGCATACACCTTGGTCTGAACTCTAAAGTTCGGACCTAAAACCTGAAGAGCTGCTGCTGCAGTGAGCAGCTTCATAACTGATGCTGTTTGTGTTGGAGTATCGCCAAGAATATCGAAAAGTACTTCATTGGATTCAGGATTGATGACCTGAGCATGGAGGCCAATCAGCAGTTTGTCGGCAGCTAAATCGGCAACACTGCAGTCCCTTCCCTCTGGTGTTGGGGTTACCGTTGGCGTATCAGTCGGTGTCGCCGTCGGTGTGGTTGCCGCTGGTTTGGCAGGAGACGAGAGTGCGAAGCCACCGATAATCAAAACCAGAATGAGCAGCCCGCTTCCAGCGCCAATGGCTATCGCCTTTAGGTGCTTTACTGGTGAGCTGGACTTGGGCATAGATTCTCCGAATGAGGTTGTTACTCAATTTTAGACTGCTGACCCTAATTAGACTTAGAGCGTGAAGAAAACCCCCAGATTTGCCCTATTAGCGGCTGTTTCAACGTACTTTCTACTTTCAACAGCAGCTCCTGCTCTTGCCCACAATGAACTCATTTCAACCTCACCAGAAGCTGGCTCAACAGTTCAGGCAGGTCAAATCCCGATTACCCTGCACTTTGAGGAAGACCCTCTAGATCTAGGGCTCAACCAGGGCAATCTAATCGCCATAGCTGACGCTGAGACTGGCGAACAATTTGGCCCAGCCTGTGCTCAGATAGTCGGAACCGACCTGACCGCCACAGTAGATATTGCAAAAACTGGCCAATACAAAATTCTTTGGCGGACAACTTCAGATGATGGTCACGTAGCCAATGGTGATTACCTAATAACAGTTGAAAACACCACCAACTACCAAACCGAGACTCCAGGTAACCAATGCTTCGATGAAACTGGAGCCCCTATCAAAATGGCAGATCAAGAACCGCTCTCAACCAAAACCACAACAGGTCTTAGCGCATTGCAGGGCTTGTATATCGGTATTGGCTTCATCGTCCTTGGCAGTGTGATCAGCGCGATTTTAATTAGACGCAAACAAGATTCAAACTTCGATAATTACGAGTAGTTTGACTACTTCTCTATATTTGGTCTAACCAATTTATCGACATCGCCGAGAATGCTGTCAAACTCTGCTTCCGTCATGAGTCCGAGTTTCAAAACAACTTCTTTGACTGTGCTGTTCTCAGCTTGCGCTGTTTGAGCTACCAGAGTTGCATTCTCATAACCAATCAAAGGTGAGATAGCTGTAACTGTTCCAATTGATCTCTCAACATCAGTTCTCATCTTCTGAACATTTGCAGTAATGCCACTGACACAGCGATCGGCAAGTGTGTAACAACCTTGACGTAAGTAGATGATGCTCATCATCAGAGCGCGGCAGATGATTGGCTCAAAAGCATTTAGTTGCAACTGACCACCTTCAGCCGCCATTGTCACAGTCATGTCGTTTCCAATAACTGTGAAAGCAATTTGGTTCACTACCTCAGGAATTACCGGGTTTACCTTGCCAGGCATGATTGATGATCCTGCTTGACGAGCTGGAAGATTAATCTCTCCAAAGCCCGCTCTAGGTCCACTAGAGAGTAATCGCAAATCATTTGCTGTCTTTGACAGTTTCACTGCAACACGCTTTAGGACACCGCTAACTAAAACAAAGACACCGCTGTCTTGAGTTGCCTCAACCATGTCTTCAGCAACAACAAACTGCCAACCAGCTAACTCACTCAAGTGTCTACAAGCAGCTTCGGTGTAACCCTTAGGCGCATTCAGTTGAGTTCCAATAGCGGTTCCACCTAGGTTAATTTCACTTAGCAGTGGAATAACTTCCAAAAGTCTCTGCTCATCTTCTGAAGTCATTCTGGCGAAAGTTGCGAACTCCTGACCCAAAGTCATTGGCACAGCATCTTGCAGTTGAGTTCTCCCCATCTTGATGACATCTCTAAACTCAACCGCTTTAGCGGTGTATGCCGAGCGTAAATACTCCATTGCTTTGATTAGTTCTCTAATCTCCAGAATCAAAGCAACTTTTAATGCCGTTGGATAAACATCGTTTGTGGACTGTGACATATTCACATCGTTTAGTGGATGAATCTTTTCGTAGTCACCTTTTTCAAAACCCGCTAGCTCTAATGCTCGGTTAGCTATAACCTCATTGGCGTTCATGTTGGTGCTTGTTCCAGCACCACCCTGAATAGCATCAACAATAAATTCTTTATCAAACTTGCCAGCGGCCACTTCGTGGCAGGCAGCAATGATTGCGCTAGCAACATCTTTATCAAGGTGACCAACTTCTAAGTTGGCTTTAGCGGTTGCCTCTTTAACGATAGCTAAGGCTTTGATGAGTGAGCGATAGTGCCCGATGGGAACACCAGAGATAGGGAAGTTCTCTACCGCTCTAGCTGAATGCACCCCCCAGTATGCACTGGCAGGGATCTCGTAATTACCGAGCAGGTCATGTTCTAGCCTCATTGCTGACATAGTTTCAGTCTGCCACTAAAACGTTAGTTTCCTAACCAAAACAGAAAAGCCCAGACTTCATTGTCTGGGCTCTTCTGCTTGTTTTCTAACTAGGACAGAATGTCATCACTCATCTTTGAGTCATCGTTTTTGTTAACGAGGCCCCAGATGTAACCGATGACTAGTGCTGCGAATGGAAGCAGCACTAGAGTCCAACCAAGCGATGTCATTGCCCATGCAGTTCCACCCTCTTCTGGCGAAGGAGCGAGACCAGATAGCAGGTTGAACCTGGACATTAGCAAGTACTCGCCAACTCCCAGCATTAGCAGAGATAGTCCAGGAGCAACCAGTGCCTTGAACCAGTGGGTGCCCGGGTTCTGCATGAAGAAGCGGATAACTGCCAAGCTGACCAAGAACTCAACCAACATGATGGCAATAGCTGTGATTGCGCTCATCCAGAAGAAGAGGTTCAAGATCGGATCAAGCTTCTGAACAGCAAACAGGATTATTACGATTGCTGCCAAGACAGAAGTTACGATAACTCCGCCCTGAGGTGCACCTGACTTGTTGGTGTTACCAAGTGACTTTGGTAGGACACCTGAACGACCTAGAGCAAACACATAGCGAGCATTGGCATTTTGGAAAGCTAGTAAACCTGCAAACAAAGAGGACACTACAAGCCATTCCATAATCACAACTAGCCAGTGACCTACGTTGGTTTCAACCAAAGCAAATAGCACTGCAGCTGGGTTAGCGCCGCCACCTGAAATTGTTGCAACCTGGTTCACTACATCTGCTGAACCAAGACCGGTAACCATGGCAAAAGAAACAATGGTGAACAAAACAGTTATGGTGCCGATAGCCCAGTATGTTGCGCGAGGAACTGCACGCTTAGGTTCGATTGATTCTTCGCCGTAAATAGCAGTGGCTTCGAAACCAATGTATGAAGCTAGTGCGAAAGCGATTGCAATACCTGCGCCACCTGAGAAGCCACCAACAAATATATTCTCCGGTGAGAAAGATGCAGCGAAGTTCAGTTCCCCTGAGTGGTTAGCAAGAATTGCAATTCCGGAGATCAGAAGTGAAAGCACTTCTACCGCCATAAGAATCCCGAGAACCTTTGCCCCGACATCAACACTGAGTAGTGAAAGAGCTGTTACAACAACCCAAGCAATTGCTGCCCATAGATACCAAGGAAGTGCAAAACCAAACTCTGCCTCTACTTGACCTTGCAGCAAGCCACCAAAGAATCCGTAGATCGCTAATTGGATGGTGACGTAACCGACGATGGAAACAAGTGCAGAACCGATACCAGCGTTCTTGCCCAAACCTCTACCGACGTATGCAAAGAATGCTCCGGCGTTTGTGACTTTGCTCGTCATCGCTGTAAAGCCAACGCTGAACAAAATAAGAGTTAGCCCAACTAACAGGTAAGCGCCAGGTGCTGCCGCTCCGTTACCGGCAAGGATGGCGATTGGAACAGCTCCAGTCATACCAACTAGTGGTGCAGATGCCGCAACTACGAAAAATACAATCCCCAGAACCCCAAGGCGGTTTTTCCGCAGTGAGTTGTCGCTTTTTTCCATTGACATAGAAATCTCCTCGTTGAGTAATAATCGTTCGGGTATGAACGACCTGTTCCTAGATTGGTATAAAAATCGCCTCATTCCCCGCTTTCTGGCGGTTTTTGGACGGATGGTTAAGTAATCGTTATCTGAGGGGCTCTTTCCTTCATTCGGATACAAATGGTTAGTAATCTGTTCTCATGACTGAATTACATGGATTTATGGCACCGAAAACCCCAACTGGTAAAAGTGCAATCATTCCCGATATGCCTTGGTTCTATTCGGGCACGTTGCTCACCGTTGAGTATCTGACCGATGAAGCTAACGTCAGAGCGATCTTGCCGCCAGAACTTGACTTAGCCGATGAACATCCAGGCGCTGTTGCTCTTATCTGGGCGGACTGGCAGTCCTGCTCCACCGGTGGAGCTGAATTACTTGATCCAGTTAGATCGCAATACCTTGAAGCATTCGTTGTTGTTAGATGCAAGTACCAAGGTAAGACTTATTCACGTTGTGTTGCTATCTGGGTAACTAAAGATTTTGCTATTGCTCGTGGTTGGTTCCAGGGATATCCAAAGAAACTAGGAAGTGTTGCTGTAACACGTATCTTCAATCACGGTAAGGCAACTCCAAAACTCGAAGCAGGCGCTAAGCTCGGTGCATCTCTTGCTGCATATGACCACAGACTTGCATCGGCTGTAGTTACTCTGAGAAAACCAGCGGACTCAAATGGTTTTGTAAATGGCCACCCAATGATTCACTCAAGATGGATGCCATCGATTACCCCTGGACTAGGGAATTCAATGGATCAACTAATCACCATGGGTGGTGTTGATGCAGATTTAGGAACGCCTTGGGTAGGAGATGCTGAACTTACTCTTGCTGACTCGCAGTGGGATGAATTAGCTTCAATACTTCCAGTCAAAGAAATACTCGGTGGATACTATCGCGAGGTTGGTGTTACCTTCAACGGAGGAAAACTCCTTGAAGATA
>Ga0209084_1000264_pt1 | contig 51319 bp, 44 predicted proteins | sample C_130820_MF_Meta_FD_187309 | JGI IMG/M metagenome (GOLD analysis project Ga0209084, IMG submission 187309) | Freshwater microbial communities from Lake Croche, Canada to study carbon cycling - C_130820_MF_MetaG (SPAdes) (version 2) | ecosystem: Environmental > Aquatic > Freshwater > Lake...
CAACATCACCCTTAGAACCTGTATAACCAATAACACCTTGCGAGCCAGTATAACCAAACGAACCAGTATATCCTAGCGATCCGGTGTAACCAAATGATCCACTGTAACCAATATCACCCTTAGAACCTGTATATCCTAGTGATCCAGTATAACCCAATGATCCAGTATAACCCAATGATCCAGTATAACCCAATGATCCAGTATAACCTGTTACGCCTTGAGACCCTGTATAACCGATTGAGCCAGTATAGCCCATCGATCCGGTATAGCCTGTCGCGCCTTGCGAGCCAGTATATCCAGTTGTTCCCTGAGAACCAACATAACCGCGCAAACCACCATATGACAAAATGTTCCATGATGTAGAGCCGTTGCCGATCTTGAACAGTTGTGTATCAGTTTCAATACCGATTTCACCAGCAGCAAGAGTTGTGTTAGCGGCTGTCCACTGTGCAGCAGTGCCTCTTCTAAGTTGGAATTGAATGTTAGCCATTAATAAACTCCTCCGCAATCAAATGCTGGACCTAATGAATAATCTGCTGTTGGGCTACCACCATCAAATACATATGATGTCGTGATGCCAGCAGAACCTGTGTAACCGATGCCTTGTGATCCAACGTAGCCAGTCGCGCCCTGAGAACCTGTGTAGCCATTAGAACCATTATACCCGATTATCCCATCAGTTCCTCTGGAACCTGTGTAACCGATAACACCTTGAGAACCAGTATAGCCAATTGAACCATTATAACCAATAATCCCATCAGCACCCTTCGAACCAGTGTAACCTATAACACCTTGAGAACCTGTGTAGCCGTCTACGCCAATCGTACCATCAACACCTTTAGAGCCAGTATAGCCAAACGAACCCGTGTAGCCGAATGAACCTGTGTAGCCGAATGATCCTGTATAACCGATAACACCCTGCGAGCCAGTGTATCCAAACGATCCTGTATATCCTGTAAATCCAAAAGAGCCAGTATAACCAATAACACCCTGTGATCCTGTATAACCTGGATTATTAGACCAATAGATAGACGTGCCGTTAGAAGTCAATCCTTGTCCAGGAAGACCAACTGCGCCATTTGCGCTAAGTGTGAAGATACTAGCCGTATTGATCGTTGCGGTGTTGCTCACGTTTAAGTTTGTGAGATTTCCGCCTAGTTCAAAAACTGCTGTTGTGTTTGCTGTATAAAGTTTCTTATCGACCAGATTGATTGCAAGTTCACCAACACTAATGTCGGCAAGCGTCGGCACCTTTCCAGGAACAGACGTTCTCTTAAACTTGACATCTTTAATAGCAGCCATATGGCTCTCCTAGTCGATATGTATCTTTATGAAGACAACTATATAGTTGACTTACTACAGAATCTATAGTAGACTTATTTATAAGAATGATTTATTGGAGTGTGAAATGAAGATTGCGATTGTTGATGTGTTGGGACTTTCATATGATGGAAGCACTTTAGAAAAACGTGGGCTTGGTGGCTCTGAGTCTGCTGTTATTCTTATGGCAAAAGAACTTGTCAAAGTAGGATTTGATGTTACCGTTTACAATGACTGTAGCAGTGATAATTCTGTTCCTGGAGAATATGATGGAGTTCTTTACAGACCTTTATCATATATCGAGGGAAAAACATTAGAATATGATATTATTATTGCTTCAAGGTCAGTTGCAGTATTCTCTCCTCCAGAACTTAAACAATCGTTTAAGTCGTTTGTAAATCTTCCAAACTTTGATAATTTTAAAGCCAATTACAAAGTACTGTGGATGCACGATACTTTCTGTGATGGCGATCAATTAATTGAGCCTTTCTTGGTTGCTGGTAGAATTGATAAAGTATTTACTCTGTCAGACTTCCACACTTCATATACTAGTAATTGTGATCATGGCGGCAAGCGTATGTTTGAGACCATGAAGAAGTATATCTTCCAGACACGCAACGGAATGAAGAAGCATATTGATTGGGTTGATGTGCGCGACAAAGACCCTGATTTGTTTGTCTATAATGCATCAGTGTCAAAGGGTATGATTCCTCTTATCGAAAGAGTGTGGCCAAAATTTCTTGAACGAGTTCCACATGCGAAACTTAAGGTTATTGGTGGATATTACAAGTTTCGTGATGATTCACCACCAGATGAGTTAGAGGAAAAATACCACGAGTTAGTTGCAAAGTATGGCGATAAAATCGACTTCACTGGAATCATTCCTCAAAAAGAAATCGCAGAGATTCTTGCTAAAGCATCTTATATGGTCTACCCTACCGCGTTTCCTGAAACATTTGGCATCTCTACGCTAGAGTCTCTTTTTTATAATACGCCTCTTGTCACTTGCAACTTCGGTGCATTGGAAGAGACTGCTATTGATATGGCTTGTTACAAGGTTCCATATCCGATTGTGCCGAACAGTTTGTTTCCAAATATTAATACCGATTTTCAAGTAGAGCGGTTTGTTGATATGCTCGAACGAGCGTATAACGACAAGTACCTTCACCAGCAGAAGATGTATGCTTGCAATCAGATCAAGGATATCTGCACATGGGATACGGTTGCTCTTCAGTGGAAGCAGCACTTCTATAAAGCATTAGGCGATTATCTTCCTGTTTCAGAATATCGCAAAGTCTCGAAGATCAATCATGATGTGCATAAGGTATTTGGTCGCCGCTTCACTAATCCAGAAGAGTTGCAAGAGCCAAGATATCGTCGGTCCATGCATATTGATGTGATCGTTCCGGTTTATAATGCTGAGAAATATATCGAGAGATGTATCAAGTCAATCGCTGCACAAGATTATTCACATTATACCATTTGGGTAATCGATGATTGTTCAACAGATAACACATACGAAGTTGCTAATAAAGCAATTCAAATGTATTATAATACTGAGATAGATTTCTTTCTTCGTAAAAATGAAGAAAATAAAGGTGCTGTTTGTAACCAAATCGAAACGATGTTAGAAAGCGTAAGTATGCATTATGGCGAGTCTATAATTATGCTTGTTGATGGTGATGATTGGCTAATAAACGATCCTAATATCTTCCACAAGATTAATAATTTATACCAAGAAGGTGCGGAATTTACTTACGGAAGTTGCTGGTCTGTTGTAGACAACATTCCTCTTATTGCTCAACCATATCCACCTGAAGTAAAACAGAATAAGTCATATCGTGATTACCGATTTGCATGGAACATGCCTTACACTCACCTCAGAACATTTAGTTCTAGTCTGGTTAAGCGACTTGAAGATACGTCTGCGTTCAAAGATGAGAATGGTAACTGGCTAAAGGCTGGTGGTGATACTGCTGTATTCTATACGATGCTTGAACTGGCTAATCCAGACAAAGTTGTTTGTATTCCAGACGTGCTATATAACTACAATGACGCCAACCCATTGAACGATTACAAAGTCAATGGTGAAGAGCAAACAAAAAATGCAAATAAAGTGATAGGAAAAAATGAAGTGAGTGGACCAAAGAAGAAGATTCTGATTGCAATCCCAACAGCCAAATATATTGAAGTGCAAACCTTTAAGTCAATCTATGATCTTGAAGTGCCTGATGGCTATGAGGTAGATTTCCAATATTTTTATGGCTATGCCGTTGATCAAGTCCGCAACCTTATTGCTAGTTGGGTTGTTAACAGTTATGATTATCTTTTCGCAGTGGACCATGATGTTATTTTCACTCCTGATACTTTAAAGAAGATGCTCTCACATGATAAGCACGTTGTTAGTGGTATATATCGTCAACGCCTTGAACCCCAAGTTATCGAAATTTATGATAAGAACTTCCGAAATGTTCCTTTTGAATCTCTTGAACACGGGGGTCTCATTGAGATTGGTGGTTGCGGTTTCGGTTGCGTCCTTGTTAAAAAAGAAGTTTTAGCAAGCGTTGGTTATCCTCAGTTTGTCTATCACCAAACTTTGGATTTTGCTAACACATTTAGCGAAGATTTGGACTTCTGTAAAAAAGCAAATGCAAAAGGTTATGGTATTTGGGTTGATACTTCTATCGTTTGTGGTCATATTGGCGAACGTGTGTTTCGAGTGGAATCGCAAAACACAAATCTTTACAACGGCAAACCTATAGCAGATATGAGCGGTTTTAAAGAAGCGGTAGCGGAATGCTTTGGGGAAACTCCAGAACAGACCAGACTTAGAGAACTAGGCAAAATGGATTTGATACCAAAACAACATATAGATTATCTTTTCAAGATGAAAGAAAGCGGTATCAATCCAAAAGTAATCTATGACATTGGCGCATGTGTACTTCATTGGACAAATGCTGCAAAACCAGTTTGGCCAGATTCCGAGTATGTGTTATTTGAGGCGATGGATGCTGTTAAGTTTCTGTATGACGATTATGGTCACAAATATTCATTGGGTGTTCTATCAGACACAAACTTTAAAGTTGTAGACTTTAATCAAAACACAGAACATCCTGGTGGCAACTCTTATTATGATGAAAATGTAGAGTTAAGCCCACGGGCAGCAGAACTGTTTCCGCCATCTGCAAAAGTTCAAAAGATCGCGATGACATTAGATACTGTTGTTAAAAACAAAAGATTGCCTCTGCCTGATCTGATTAAGATGGATGTTCAAGGTGCAGAACTTGACATATTAAGAGGTGCTACTGAAGTTCTTAAGAACTGTAAAGACATTATTCTAGAGATGCAAACAGTTGATTACAACATTGGCGCACCAAAAGTCCAAGAGATTACAGATTATTTAATCTCTATTGGCTTTGTAAAAGTTGGCGGAATGTTTTGTGGTGGATTTATGGACGGCGACTATCACTTTACTAGAGCGAATTAAAACTCGCCACCATCAATCACAAGTTGCTTGACTTCGTAAAGATCGTTATTGGCGTTGTACACTAGAGTTGCGCCGTCCGTAACGCTTATCTCCGCAACATCTGGTAAATCTTGAATGCTGTTAAAGATTTGTTCTTGGATTTGATTTCTGATTACAATAGGTGGAACAGGAGTAATGATTCCACTAGTCGTATTGACTCTGGCTGTGATGTTGTTTACTGTTCTCAGTTTAGCATTAAGAACCATTATACCCTCGTTACTTGTGGTGTTACTGTAACAATGCCTTCAACGATTCTTGTGACAACATTAGCAGAACTTGTCAGTTCACAATCCCAAACATATCTACCCGATGCAATATTAGCAGAAGTTGCTGCTGGCATTGATAGAGTAACAGTTCCAACTAATGGTGAGATATTAACACCAAAGTTATAAGCAGTTGTTGATGTATAGTGCTTACGCATCTGTGCAGCACCAGTATAGCCCGTTAGAACTACAATGTCTCCATTGTCGTCTGTGATATCAATAGTGACTTCGTAGTCGGCACCTTGATCGATTACAATATTTGCTTTGATAGACATTGGTGTTCCTTAGTTCCAGTTTACAGTTACTACAGAACCTGCACCACCAAAAGGATTTGTTGCAGATGTTGCGATATTCCAAGTGGTATACTGCGGAGTTGATCCACCACTAAGTGTATATATTGCGTCTGCTCTTGCAAATGACACACCTCCAATGATAATATTTGTCCACCCACTATTACTAACCAATCCTTCTACAGAGAAACTGATATAATTCCCTGTTCCTGTGTTTGTATTATAGTTCAACTCTAAAATACTAGCGCCACTGTATAAATTGCTCGTTCCATCCGTTATAGAACCTGTAGAAAGGAAACCAGAAAACCCGGAATATACAGTGTTTATGCCGCCTGGACCACCGCCAACAACACGAGAGCCAACTGTAACTGTTTGTGTGTCTAAGTAACTAACAACAGAACCACCATAAAACTTACTGAAACTCATGTTTGATGTAGTTGATGGAATATTAGTGTTTGTGGCTGTAGACGGAACATAACTGCCACCTTTTACATACTCAGACATAGATATAGGATTCGAACCGCCAAACTCGGTTTGAATGTTCCCTAAACTAATAGCGCCAGATGTCTGTAAAGTCATTTATTTTCCTATTAAAAGTTCGGTATTCTTGTTTCCACAACAGGAACTTTAGCACGTTCTAGTTGATCTCGCACAACAACTTTCAATTCATCTTCATTTACATGGCTCTTTATCCATGAAATCAAAACATCTTTTGTTAACTCTTCATAAGAAATAAACTCAGCAGAATTTGGTGCAGAAAGATTGGTGTAACCAGAATATAAAGAAGAATCATTGTCATCTGAACAATGATAATCCCACTCAACTTGTTTAATAACTTCTGTTAAACCATCAGAAGATGGTGCAACTTGAAAAGACTTTATGTCCCAGTGATATGTGTAAGTCATAATTAACCCTCAATCATTTTAGTAAGTTTATCGATTTGGATTTGTTGTTCTTTGATTGCTTCAATCAGCAACGGAACAATGCGTTCATATTTAACTGCAAGAATTCCATCTTCTCTTTCGCCAACCGCTTCTGGCAACACTTCTTGAAGTTCTTGAGCAATAACACCGACATCATTTGCTCTAACAAAGTAACCATCAACGCCGCCTTTTGACGCCAGATATTCTTCTGTCCAATCATATCGAATACCTCTGATTGCCTTAACGCCTTCGATAGCATTTGCGATAGAGACAATGTTCTTCTTGAGTGATCTATCAGAAGATGAATATGCAGTGATATCGCCAGTCGCAGTTAGTGTTCCAGTTACAGCAGCACCAGAAGCATCAACTCTCAATTTGGTTGTTCCTGCTGAAGACAGTCTTATCGCGCCCCCGCTTCCGTCAAGCGTTGGTTCTCCGCTTACGGCTTTTAAATTCATATATGCATCGCCAGTGCTTCCTGAGTTTATTCGGAAAGCGATAATATCAGTCCCACCATCATATATAAGATGCTTATTGGTACTATTGAATAGCATATATGGCGCTTGAAACTCTCCGGCTATATTTGCAAAACCATTGCCTGTGATGTTTCCAAGAGTTACAGCAGCGCCAGAAGTGAAAGTTCCAGTTGAACCAGTATCACCTTTAGAACCAGTTAATCCTATAGAGCCAGTTGATCCTACAAGCCCTTGAATACCTTGAGAGCCAGTATCACCTTTAGAACCAGTTAATCCTATAGAGCCAGTTGATCCTACAAGCCCTTGAATACCTTGAGAGCCAGTATCACCTTTAGAACCAGTGTATCCTCTGGGTATACTGAAATTAAGAGAAGCCGCGCTCGACGTGCCTCCGTTGGTAACGCTGGCGGCAGGAGTAACAGCAGGATCAGTTGTCGTTGTACTATTGACAGAAATTGTTGCAGCAGGACCAGCAACAGTACTAGCAGGTCCAGTTAATCCTGTTAATCCAGTATCACCCTTAGAACCAGTGTATCCTCTAGGTATACTGAAATTAAGAACAACAGCAGAAGACGTGCCTCCGTTGGTAACGCTGGCAGCAGGAGTAACAGCAGGATCAGTTGTCGTTGTACTATTGACAGAAATTGTTGCAGCAGCACCAGAAGAGCCAGTTAAACCTTGTAATCCAGTATCACCTTTAGAACCAGTGTATCCTCTGGGTATACTGAAATTAAGAGAAGCCGCGCTCGACGTGCCTCCATTGGTAACACTAGCGGCAGGAGTAACAGCAGGATCGGTTGTCGTTGTACTATTGACAGAAATTGTTGCAGCAGCACCAGAAGAGCCAGTTAAACCCGAGCCAGTTGAACCAGTTAATCCTGTAGAACCAGTTAATCCTATAGAGCCAGTTGATCCTACAAGCCCTTGAATACCTTGAGAGCCAGTTAATCCTGTTAATCCAGTATCACCTTTAGAACCAGTTAATCCTGTGCCTCCAGTTGATCCCGTTAAGCCAGCACCCGCAGGACCAGTCGAGCCAGTGAGACCTTGAATACCTTGATTGCCTTGGCTACCTTGAATGCCCTGAATACCTTGTGGTCCCTGTGAACCTGTATAACCTTGTGAAGCAGATGCTCCAGATGATCCAGTGTACCCAACACCTTGTGATCCTGAATATCCAAGAGAGCCTGTATATCCACGAGAGCCTGTATATCCAGCATTTGGTGCCCAAGAGATAGAAGTCCCATCAGTGACAAGAGAATATCCAGGAGTGCCTAGAGAGCCGCTCGCTCTTAGCCCCGCCCCGCTAGGAAGTTGCAACTCTGCGCCAGAAGCAACAGCCGTATTCGCATAAAAAGTTGCTATTGTGTAAAATTCACTATTACCAGTAGGACCAGTAACAAGACCATTATCAACTTTAAATCTATTGTTTGCCATGTTTCTCTTACTTTATTAGATTTGCTATAATTTTAACAGCCGAACTTGCTATTGTTTGATTAATTAGAAGATCAATATTTGAACCGTTTACGTTAGCAACAAAATTTCCAAGAGGAGACACACTTCCGTTTGCGGCATTAGGAGATGCCACTGTACCAAATACTGTCACATAAGCAGTGGTATTATCATGTGCAATAAGCATATCTGCGATCTGTGTATTGCCTGTATTTTTAACTTGAACAGTAAATTTACCAGAAGAATAAGTTGCTTTAGGGAAACTATAGATAGGAATAAGACCAATAAATGTGCCTATATTTGCGTTCGATGACACATCAATAACATTTTCATTTTGAATTGTTATTGTGTTTGCAAAAGAAGATGTACCGATAACCGCAAATGTGTTTGCAAAACGAGAAGCACCAGAAACGTTTGCTGTACCAGTAACTGCTAACTTAGCATCGGGTGTGGTGTTACCGATGCCTGTATTGCCACCAGCATCAATACGCATACGCTCTAGCGCATTCGTTGAAAGCACCATCGAGGTGTTATCGCCATTATAAAGCGTCACAAGCCCTGTTGCTTGATTTTGAACAAGTTGAAGCCCTGTCCATCCTTGAGCGTTCATTGAAATGGTTGTCTGTGCTGAAGCACCAGTGTTCGAGTTGGTAACGATCAATCCTTCATTACCATTGGTATTCGCAGTTACAGAAAGTCTTCTTGTTGGAGTAGTTGTGCCTATTCCAAGATTACCGTTTGTGTCAAGGCGCATCTTTTCGGCATCATTAATATTAAAAGTAATCGTTCCCGCAGATGGACCATTGAGCGTTGTTGTAGTTGTGCTTCCAAATAATGAATAGTTTGTAGCACTAGCAACAGTTGCAGAGAAAGCGATATAACCAGAAGTTTGTAATCCTAAGTTACCAGCAACAGACAACTTGTTTGTTGGAGTTGCTGTACCAATACCGACTTCGCCAGTTGCCAAAACACGAACACGTTCAAGTGATGTGGTTAGCACTACGATAGGAGCGGCTTCAGTGGATTGAATAGTGAGAGCACCAGTACCGCGATGGATCATTGAACTGTTGGCATTTGCGCCAGTATCAGCGCGAATGAGTCTCAATCCACCTGTGTATGTCGCATCGCCCTGAAGGTCAATGTAACTGTTACCATTTCCAGACCGTGCTTCACCAATTCTGAAATACTGATCAGCAGTGCTTTGTCCAGAAAGCACTGCATTTCCCACAACGTCAAATGCTTGTATTGGGGTAGTTGTTCCAACGCCTACTCTGTTATTAATTTGATCGACAAACAATGTGCCACTATCAACATTAAGATTCGCAGAATTAATATAGATAATATTGGCAGTGCTTGTCGAAGAACCACCAATGATAAAGAGTCCACTAGTATTTGATAAGAATCTGTAATCGTAATCATCAGCAAGTGGAGCCTTAAAGTCAATAAGACCGCCAACAGTTCCTCCAATTTCAATAGAACCTGTGCTATTGCTTTGCACATTAATGATAACTTGACCATTAGATGTGGCGTTGGCTGAATAGGTTGTGAATTGTGTTGCATCTGTTAACGAATATGAATATGCACCATTTACAAAATATGTTGTCGCATTCGCAATAACATTTGCGCCTACTGACATTGCTATCGTATTACCTGTGAAGATACCAGTTTTGAAACTTGTTGGCGTTACGTTGGCAGTTGATGTAGTGTTTGCGATCTGGATTAAAATAGGGCTAATATTTGTATTGACTTGTAATCCAGATTGGGTTATAATAGAAATTGAGTTAATAAGACTATTAGCAGAAGTATTACCGAAATATCCACCAATAGGTGTCATATAACTGAATGATGAACTGTTAATAACCATTGAGTTAAGATTAGCAGCATTGTTATTAGAGACCATCGTATTCGTGCTGATCATCAGATTAGCATATTGACCGTTGACGTTACCGCCCTTGAGCCAGTTGCTTACAACTAGATTATTTGCACCAAACTGACCCCACAGTTGAGCCGTTCTGCTAACAGTAGAGTTTCCTGTATTAGCATAGGTTACATTTGCAGTAAGGATTTCTGTAGACAACGCATTAAGAAGTTCATTGGTTTCTAGCAACCAAATTTCAAAACTGTCTGTAATGATATCGACATTAGATACTTGTCTTGACATTTCGGTTTCCGTCTATTAATTGAACTAGCAGATTTTTAATCTCGGTTATCTCATTCTCTAATGATTGCATTTTCTGTTGCAACTCGGCATTCTTTTTGGCTTCCGCTCGCATCGCTAATATACGTTTGTAGCCTTCATCAGATGTATTTATGATTACTCCAGTGTCGATATTTTTTTTAAAACCAGGAACATTAGTTTCCACAAGCATTATGCAGAAACTCCGATCACTTGAATCTGACCAACTTTTGGTGTTACATATGTCTTATCAGCCAAAAGAACAATCTTTAACTGCATAGAGTTGTAGGTATCATATTCAACAAGTGAAGTGCTGACATATCTAGCCACATTTGCATTAGCAATATTGTTCCATGCAATGGTTTTATATCTTAACTTATCAACAGCCATGTTGCCGATGATGTTGATATTTGTGATTTTCTTATTGACAGTGATAGAAGTGCTATTCGAACTTAACGCAATAAACACTTCATGGTTATTCGGCAATAATGGATCATAAACTCTTACAAGATCACCAGTACCAACAGTACCAGATTGATCTGCCGAAGTGAGAATAACAGCATTTGCTGGATTTTGAACAGTGAAAGTTCCTGGTAAAACAGTAAGAGTTTCAGGATATTGTGGAAGCCCATAAGTATATTCAATATAATCTTTTTCGTCTGCACTATATTTTTCAAGATTATTCATAATTTCTAATGGCGTCCAAGACTTATCATCAAACGATTCTTTATCAGAAGAGTTGTGAATCTTAGCATAAACCTGAATGGAAGTTCCTGCTGGACGATATCCAGTTAGATAGACAAGCGTATCTTCGGCAAACTTGTTTTCAGCAAACGTGATCTTCTTAGAGATATATTTGCTTTCTGAAAGACCATTCTTAGCCGTTTCAGTATCAAATCCTGTGCCATCTTTTGTGGTTGTTGACACTTTATTTTGATACACAAAGATGTCAAGTTCATCTGCGTTGATATAAGGAACAGAGAAACTTGTTGTTCCAGTTGTTGTTGTTGAGATAGCAACATTCACAACCATTGATTTTCTATTTGTGCCATAAAGCGTCAAGCCGAGTCCAGTATCAACTTCTTGTGATCTCGAAAGAATATAGGCATCCCAGTTTGTTTGCGCTTCATTGTTGTAAAGGTTTAATAGACTACTTGTTGTATCAACCAAGTTGTACGTTTCATTAACAGTCTTATAAGAAATGGTATAACTTGATTGTGAAGAAGTCTTGAGGTGCAACTTAGGAGTTACGTTATCAGCCGAATATGCCCACATAGACTTGAGGTTTGCACTAGCACCAGATCGTTCACCGATCAATCTTGTGCCTGTAACAAACTTAAAAGTTGCATTAGCAGCATTTGAATCTACGAGAAATAGTTTCGTATTTGAACTGTTTGTATAATCTGTATAATCAACTTTACCGATTGGTGGAACTTTATAGTTGAAACCAGTTCCAGAGAATGATGGAACTGTAACAAGTGTCATGCTTGTTGTGTTTGTAATACCAGCAATCTGTACAAGAGTTTTGAATGTCGCATTAGCCACAAGAATATATTGTCCTGCCGCATGATTTGTGAATGTTGTTCCAGAACCTGTAACAGTCGAACTCGAACTTGATACCGTAACTGTGCCAGTTGCGTTTGCAACATCTTGATATACAGTCTCGCCACCTAAGAATGAACCGCTTGTGCTTTCAATAGAAAAGAACTCGTAGTTTTTGTTTACAAAAGAAAAGTTTGTGTTATTGACGGTAAACTTGGCAATATTAACTTTAAACTTTAAATCTCTGTCTGTGTAAGCAGTCTTATCTGTTGCACTTGTAGCCTTATACATCATACCAATGAATCTGCCTTGAGAACCCTGTGATGCTGTTATGGTTTTACCAGTTGTTGCTACAAGGGCATCATTCTGTTTATTGTACCAAATCTCAAATGCTGGATCATCATATTTAACAACGATGCCATATGATTTACCAGTCTTGACAATAACTGGAGCCTTGAACGAAACAGTTGTTGCGGTCATTGCATTCGTTGATGTATTGATTCTATCATAAGGAACAGTCGTGATCGAGTTATTCATAACTCTTTCTGGGCTTGGCTGATCATTAGTGACCTCACAAATCCAAGCAGAAATACTTGGACCAGCAAGGTTGCTAATGTTGGAAGCAAGAGAAGGCTTGCCCTTAAAATAGAGTTCAACAGACGTAATCATAATCTCTTCTGCATTATTGACTGCATCAGGATTTACATAGAACGTTTGGATATAGTCAAAAAATGCGGACATTCATTCCTCTTGTTTTAAATATTATTTATGCTGTTGGATTACTTATTATTGAGTCTAAAGTCTTGTCTATCCCCGTAAATATTACCAGCGCCAACAAAATCAACTGTCTGAACATTGGTGTCCGTCTTTGTATTTGTGGTATAATCTGGAAGTGTTCCTGTATTATAGTTATAATCATTAACTTTTGTATCTCCAACAGTGGTTGTTTGAGTTACATTAAGCGTGTCATATGATCCAGTAAGAGCATCCGTAAGACCAGAGTAATATTTCATTTCAATACTACCAGCAGCCTTAGAGTTTCCATCGCCATAACTTTGAATAGTGAACGATTTTGGTCCAGCAATCGCCGCAGCAAGTTTGTTCTGTTGCATTAGATCGCTCGTTGCTTCTGTGATACCAGCATCATAATAGAAATCAAACGTCAACGTTCCGTAAGCATCTGACAACAGACCTGTTCCTGAGTTTGTACCAGACGTTACCTTTTGAACACATTTGCCAGTCTTATCAACATTATCAAAAATAAACTGATGGTATGTAGATGGCTTAAGACCTGTTACAGAAATCACAAATCTTTGAGCATCCGCAACATAAACATCTGCATTATTTGAATAAAGATCGAAATTGGCAAATGTTGTTATCAGAGTGAATGTTTTTGGATTGACATCAAACACTGTTCCCAAATATTGGAAGTTAGTTGGTGTTGTTGTTGTTACCGTTCTTGTTGTTACTGTATCAGATGGATAGAACATCTTAAATCCATAAGAACCAGCCTTGCCTTGTGATTTACCATGGCGACCGCCCTTGTAAACTCGAACACGCACATATATTCCAAGACTTGGATCATGTGTCCAAAGAATCTTTTGACTATCTTCAATGTAAGGAATGCCAGCCGCATAGACGCTCTTTATATTCAAGATATCGATACTTTCTGCAACACCACCGCTGTATTGTGCATTAAGCCCTGTGATGCCCTTTGATGCATAAGCGGCTTGTCCAATCGCTTGAGCAGATGCTGAAGTGATCGTAGTTGTATATGGACCGCTAGCCGCTGTTCCTTGTGAAATCTCAAACGCCATATAGTTATCGCGATAGATTGCATAGAGTTCGGCTGGACCAGACAATGAACTAAACACATAGAAGAAGTCTTCATAAACAGAACCGTCTTCAGGAACATTTGCAAATGTCTTTTGTTGCTCTGTAACTTCGGCTGTTGTTTGTGATATAACTGGAACCGTAATATCTGTATTAGCGACTGTTGTATTAGCAGTTGTGTTAGATGTCGTATTAGCAGTTGTGTTAGCTGTCGTTGGTCCCACAATTTCAATAATACCATCTGTAGCATCATTCTGAGAGATAAGATTGTATTCAACATAAGGCATAGTCAGGATAGATTCTGATGTACCAGAATCTGGCACAAGTTGGAAAATATGTTCAAACTTCTGAGTGCCTAGTGTATTATCAGTCACAGTGGCTTTAAACTCTGGGCTGTTTGTATCAGCAAAACTTAAATCAGTAAATGGATCAACAAAGAAACCAAACTTGAAGCGGTCAATAGCATTGCTAGCAGAACTAGGAATGAACTTGGCATTTGTGATTGCTTCAACTAGAGTAAACGAAACATAATATTCCAAATCTTTAATACGCTTTTCAAGAGAAGCGATATCATTCATCTGATAGTTCTTGATTTGAATACGAGCCTGTTGATTTTTATCCAGAGGAGTTGTAACTCTAAAGTTGCTTTTTCTTCTGCCATACTTCTCATTAGCAACACGAGTATCAACAATATCTACCATCTCTGCTGAAAGTGAAGCAGGAAGAGATGGATATGGAGGAATAGTTAGATATTGAATAGTGATGCTGTCTCTTGGTTCGTCTGGGAATGCATTCAATGCACCGGGAACACCCTTGAGTGTTGTAAATCTACCATTCTTATCAAGAACAACACGATCATTACGCCCAACATAATAACTAATGTTTGCGGTCAAATCGGAGTTTGGCAATGGGAACTTTTGTTCAACAGCACTAAAACGATTTGCATCTGATGGTTCTGTTGGGTTAACAATAGACGTATTGCTCAGTTCTGAGGTAAGCGGAATGGTATTTGAAGATACTGGACGGAAGTCAAACTGATCTCTCAAGTCGTAATACTTGCCACTGATGCCTGTTGCTTCTGGGATTTCCATTGTGTGGATTTCAGAACCAGTGGACAATGTGGCTAGATTAGCAGCATCATTTACATTATAAGAACTTACAGTCTTTACACCAGTACCTGAAGTAAATGCATCGTACTTAATCAGATAAACATCGTTTACAGAAGTGGCAAGTCTCTTTGGCTTCTTGTACAGATAAGAGATATCCAAATAATCTTCTGTTTGATTGTTATCAATATAGAAGTCGTTAGTGATATCAGCAACACCGTATGTATCAGCGGCAAAGTAAAGTGGTGCACCTGTGAATGTATGTGTCTCACTGATAGATGATGCGGTAATAGACAACGCCGATCCATTACGAGTGGAAGCAAACTTTGATCCTGATGAGTTGGCAAGAACCGCATAATAGGTTGTATTGTTAGCCAAACCCGTTAAGATTGTTCCGTCTGTTCCAGTTGTATAGACCAAAGAATCACCGTTAGCAAATGGATTGTTTGGAATAGAAACAAAACTTGCTACGACACCAGTGTTTGCATTGAATGTCTTGGCAACAGAAGCGCCATTTGCTTGATACACTTTTTTCAAGCGGAATGCATCAGCAACACCCAATACCCATGGACCAGTTGTTGTGGCAGCATTATTAGCAGCACGAATTCTGGTGTAGATGTCTCTGTGTGATACTTTTGCGCCAGTTGATGTGTTGTTGGCTGTAACGTTATAAAGAACAGTGACGTTGGCTGAAGAAGGGCTACCGATAGAGTTGGCAATATTATTAGCCAGATTGATAGTCAACTGTTGTCCATTAGCCGCTACTGTAACTGTCCTTTCGCTTCTTCTACCAAATGAGATAGGAACATTATTAGGGAAGTAAAGAACAACGTTAGCATAAGCAAAAGTTGTGCCTACACTTGAATACATGTTCATGCTTGTAGCATTGATTACTTGCCAAACTTGTTTTACTACAGATGCTGTAGAGTTTGCAATCTTGATATAGTCGCCTGTCTTAAACGAAGCAACAAAATTTGTCCCAATAATACCCGTAACTGTTGCACTAGCAGAAGATGTTGAAACGTTACCAGCAGCATTTGCTTGTGCTTGATAATCTGATCTTGGTATTACAATAATATCACGCTCTTGTGTGTCATTCAAAACACCACCAGCGTTATATGGGAAGTATTCACCAGCACCAACATTTAGATCAATATAACCTGTGGTGTTAGCCTGTTCTGTTTGGTTCATTGTTCTGTAAGTATAGGTAATGTTATTTGCATACTTAGTGGCATTTACTGTCTTAAACAAAAGACTGCTATCAGCACTGTCATTAAGAACTGTTGTTAGTCCACCAGCATTTAGAAGAATATCAGCAATACCCTTTGTGCTTCCTGAGTAATACACTGAACGAACGTCTGCAAAGTTCTTACCAGTTGACATTACGATATCGAACAGATACATTCTATAAACAGCACCTGGCGCGCCTGGCTCACCGCTGTCATGAACTAACGAACGAATTCTTGCAACACCAATCTTATTTCCAGTTGGCGCGATTGAGCCAGTTGGCGTTGATGTCAAGAAGCCTTTTGCTGTATCATAAAGATCGATTTGTGCGCCATAGTTGAATTCAAACACGCCAGCAAGTTCTTTAACGCGGATGAAGTTTCCATATCCAACCTTGATAGAAGTTTCAACGTTGCTTACTGTATCAACTCCTTTGGCAATGTTGGCCGTATAGTTAGAAACAGTTTCAACTCTATAGCCATTGATGTATGCTAGACCTGGATCGATATAGATTTTGAATACAGATGGAGTTTCTGTAAATACGGTAGAATCTTTTGTGGTAAGATTGAATTGGTCAAGCACATAGTTGCCAGACTCTTCATATGTTCTCTTAGCCATCTCATCGCCAAGAACGTTGTAAACGGTTTGCTTAGTTTGCTTATAAGCAGAACCATCGGCAAATTCTACGATTGGCAAGAAGTCTGTATTAGCGTCGGCATCAACCTTATCAAGAACCGTAAGAACAGGAGACAACTTCAAACGATCAGCGCCAGGAGCCGCATAGTTGAATGAGCCAGTTGCATTATCTAACAGAGTTGCGTCTTGATTGCTGTTAATGATTGATTCGCTTGTGTAGAATCCAACAGACTTGGTAAAGCCTGTATTAGAATATTTGTTAACGATTGTTAACTGTGGATCAACTCTAGAGAAGAAACCTTTCTGATAGATCGTGCCTTCGTTGACGCTCATGCCATAACCAAAGCCGATTGACAACTGTGCAGAGTTTGCCACAGTGATGTTAGTCAGATAGTTTTGACCAGTGATATTCAGTTGTGTGATTGCAGATGTGGTTGTTGCGCCATTGCTTGTAATAGAAGTTGTGACATGTGGCTGAATGTAATATCCGGCACCCATATTTGTTACAGCAATCGAAACAATCTTACCGAGAGAATCTGTGGTCAAAGAACCAGTCGCACCAGCACCGATAGTAGAGACGACATTCGCGCTTACAGAAGTTGTTGCATTTCTGATTGTTTCGCCAGCCGTAAATCTCCACTTGACTGTGTTAGCCGTTTGAAGGTCAATAGCAAGTGGCTTGATCTTAAGAATGAGTGCAGAAGCATTGGCTGTATTGTTGGCTTCAATGATCGTAGCATTAGCAACACCATTCTGAATAACGTCATTAACGTTAAACGCACCACCAGCAAAGGCTGATCCGCCTGTTGAGTTCTGAACAGCAATAGCCGAAATAACCGCAATAGTATCAGAGTTAGAGAATCCTGTTGATCCGTCATTAACTCTCATATGGAAGATAGGATAAGATGGATCAAAAACAGTCAAAGTATCATCTGCTGCAAACAACGAAGCGTTGCTTGTAATACCAGTACCATTATATTTAACAAAAAGTGTATTAAGATTTGGTGAACGCGACTCATAACCAACCGCAGTCTTAACAATAAACGCGCTCACATTAGCAGCATTCTTGACGTATAGGTTATTGTACTGAGTAATGTTTACAGGAGTTCCATCAGTTTCAACATCTTTAATCTTGATATATGGAAGATTGTTATGAAGAACAATATTACAGCCTTCAATGATCGTACCACGCTTGAAGATGTTATCCCCAAACTTCTCGATTTGATTTTGAAGGATTGACTGGAGTTGATTTAACTCACGCGCCTGTACAGCCACACCTGGCTGAAACAGAATACGATGATAACTCTTCGCAGGATCGAAGTCGTCGTAATATGGTGATACGTTTAAGTCGGTTTGTAGAGCCATCTACGTTAAAACTCCAATATGATTTTGATTATCTCTGATTTATTATCACTTCTTGTAATCGCATCTAAGTTTTCATAATATAGAACTTCGCCACTGCCTACAACGAAGTCACCTGGATATTTAGACAGCAAAGTATCAAGCGTTGCGCCGCTTGTATTCCCTACGATTGTTCTAACTCCGCCTGGATCAAGATTGTAAATACCAAACTTATTACTGATATAAAGAGTATCATCATTAATACCGCCAACAATCTCTGCATGATGCAACTGCCCATGTGGCTTTGCATAAGAAATAAGACTGTTCTGACTTATATATTCGTCTTCAATAAATGGCGAACTACCAGTTGTAAAGTTGCCAACAAGGCGAGTTAACTGTACAGCCGAAGTGAACGCACCAGCCGCTTTGTCGTTGATCTGAATACCACCAGTATCAATAATAGAAGTTGCACCAGATGTAGTACCAATAACTCTGCTTTCTGTGGCAAATGTTCCGCTTACATTAGAGAGAGTGATTTGACCAACACTGATCGAAGTCACTGTTCCAGATGCTTGAAGTTTAACAGATGACAGTTGTGAAGAGGTAGAAGAATATGCACCATTTGTTGATGTTGTGATCTGATAATCATAAGGAACGCCATCAACCTTAGTCAGATAGTTTGTTGTTCCATTATTGACCAGAGCATAATCTCCAACGTCAAATGCGTCTTTGTAGAATGTCACAAGAGGATTTGCTAATACAGAAGTGAAGACTGCATTACTACCACCAGTAGCGGCTGTTGGATTCACAGTGAATACTGGAGCAGACAGATATCCAGAGCCTTGATTTGTTACAGTAACAGAAGTGATCACACCGCTTCCGTTATTTGAGAATGTAGCAGCAGCACCTGTTCCACCTGTGCCTGTGTTGTTGGCTACAAGTTGATTGTTTGATGTGTTGTTGTATCCAGTACCAGCATTCAGAATAGTGATTGTGCTGGAAATCTTACCTTGATCGACTTTGACCAGAGCCTTATTGGCTGTAGACACAACCACATTACCAGCAAGTTTGACGTGCTTATATTGATACACAGTTTCTCCGATAGAGAAAGATCCTACCGTGTTAGCCGTCTTGAGCAGTAAGTCAACATTGGTATACAATGGGTCTTTGATCAAACCAATCTGACGGAAATCGTTCTGAGTTGGAATTGTGCCAGATTCGCTTTGATTGAACTTTGTACTGACACATACACGCCTTGCGCCTAACTCGTTCAAAGGATCAGAACCATGCCCGTCTTTTGGGGAGAGGATTGGTTCAAGTGATGCTTGCTGGAAATGCACATCTTGAGTAATAACTTCTGGAAGTTGAATGTAAATACTGTTGATGGTAATGGGAACGGTTGATGGTGTTGCTCCAGCAACTCCTACTGCATAGCGGTAGTTCTTGCCTACGCTTAACATTTCAACAGACGAAATCGCATTAGCCGATGCTGGATCAATGATCGCTCTTGCATCAGCAACAGTTGATTCGTTACCGTCGCCCCAAACATAAATGTATGGATACACTTCAAAGTGATTGCCAACTTCTGGCGTCACAGAGAAACCAGAATCAAGGATAAACTTCTTTTGTGCGCCTACGCCTTCGTAGTTAACAATACGTCTATATTGATCAATACCGGGACCAGATGTAATCTTTAGAACGCAGCCTTGGTAATAGTCATCAATATCTGGCAAATCTTCAGGAGCGCCATAAATAGTATTAACACCGCCGATATTAATATCACCAGTCTTAAATGTCGCATCAGCAATATAGTTTGCGTACCCAGAACCACCATCAAGAATCTTGATTACTTCAATAGTACCAGGTGTTGCGCCAGCAATAACATCTGTATTCGCTGTAACTGGAATATAGTTAGACGTTGAAAACTTATCGTAATTGGTCTTGGTAATAGTGTACATATACTTCCAAGTATAATCATCACCAGTTACCATTGGCTTTAAGTCAGCAGCACTGCCAACACGAGAAGGAGCAACGGTTGAGTTTGCACCGTTGTTATTGAATAAACATTTATAAACGTTGTATTCATATGTATCATCGACCATTACATAGAAAGACTTATCTAATAAAGCGCCATCTAAGTGAGAATATTCTGAATAAACCGTGTTTGCTACCCAAGTATGTTTTGGAATAACATGGACCACATCGCCAGAAGTAACTCTTTTGGCAAACAACATATCATTATATGCGTCAAAGTGAGTCTTCTGTACACTATTATCTGGTGTTGTGATTGCCGCATCACTGTTTACATATGGAGTATGCTTACCAGCATAGACAAAATATTGAGACCCGTTTGCTTCCGAAAAAGATTCAACAAACTGTTTTGCGCTATGTACATTAAAGTTTGATGTAACAAAGTTTTGAGTTACAGCCATTAATTATTTTCCTCAATAGTCTTAGATAAGAAGTGCCCAACTTGCGAACTTCCTGATGCAGTTATATTTATAATAGGCAATCCAGTGGCACTTGAAGACAGTTGTAATGATAATGGATTTGTGTTTGTCACAAAATAATGTGCGCCATTTGCAAGTCCAGTAACGGCTGTGTTGCCTGTTGCCGTGGTGTAATAAACATAATCACCATTTGCAAATGGATTCACATAACTTCTCAACCAATGCCCTCTTTCAGAAACAGATGAAGCATTATTTGCATCAACTGGAGTTCCACCACGAGTTACTGATAACTTAACACCAGTTGAATTGGCTTGAACAACATAATACAGAGAGTTGTTTGATAGCCCCTGTAAAACTGTGTTACCGCTGTCTGTATAATAAAGAACTAGATCATTGTTAGAGAATGGATTAGCCGTAATCGTAATAAACTCGATTTCTTGATTGACATTTGCTAATGGATCGAATGCTCTATAACTCTTCTCAATGTTCATCTTGATTCGATCAGAAGCAGAGTCCACATCATCATGTGCATCAAATGCAACTTCAGGACCATTAGCAAACTCGATCACTGAAAGCGGAAGGTTGCCTTCTTCTTCAACTTGAGCCGAACCAAAGAACTTCGTACCAGCAACGTGCATGACCTTCTTGAACATATCAGCATATTTGTCAAACGACATCTTAGAGAGAATCTCATAAGAATACTCTTGATAGTAATCACCATCATGAATGTACATATCTTCTGAGATGAAGCCCTTAGAACTCTTGTAGTATCCTTTACCTTTACCGTGCCCATCAAGAATAACCTTGATCGAACCAGAGCGAGTAAGATCAGCAGAGTTGAATTGAATGATTTCAGAGTTGACGTAACCGAAGCCAGAATCGACAACTTGAAGCGATGTTACTTGACCATTAGCAGTCACAACGTTAGCCTGAATATCAGCATTCAACCCAATAGGATAAAGTTCGTTGAAGTCTGGAGCAATCCCCATAACATTTGCAGTGGCACCAGAAACATCACCGATTACATTCACGCCTTCTTTAAATGTATTTTCAAAAGAAAGACGCTTAACTTTGAGAACAGAAGTGTTGCTTCCTGCTTTGATGATGCCTTTAGCCGTAGAAGTCAACGACACAAATGTCACTGCCGAAACTGTAGAGTTGACATATGGATTAGAATATGAATACAGGATTTGGTTTGTGGCTAATGGTCCAGTATTGCCAGACACTCTAACGAACTGATTGCCGCTTGTGATATAGACAGACTGGACAGTTGCATTTGATGATCCTTGATACACCTTATCATTTGGCAGATATCCAGGAATGGTAGCAAAATACTGTTGCTCGCCGCCTGTGCTATTTGCAGTGATGTTGATATTAGCGCCACCAACTGTTGAAGCCAAAGCCATACCGACCGCATTTGCATACACAACATAATAAGGTGTATTGTTTGCAAGACCGCCGATAACTGTGTTACTTGCTAATGTGCTGTAAATAACTCTATCATTATTGGCATATGGATTTGCATAGTTCTTAAGGAAGTGCCCAGATTCACCAGTAACAGCAGCAGTAATATTAAGATTTGCGCCTCCTAATGTAGAAGAAAGGGCAATTGTACTTGTGTTTGCAAATGAAACATAGTATAATGTATTGTTAGCAAGACCACTAATAACAGTATTTCCAGTTGCTGTATAATAACGAATGTAATCATTAGCAGCATATGGGTTGCCAGCAATAGAGATAGTGTCAGCCGCACTAGAAACATCTGTTCCAGAGTTGATTGTAACAGTGTTTGATGGAATTAGAATAAACTCTGTTGTTCCATTGACATCCATCTGTGAATCGATTGAGCGTGTTACTTCGCTATACACATTTGAATACACGCCGCTTGGAACCTGTAGATCATAGAAGATTAGATTTGCTTGAACTTGATTGATCTTTTCGCCAACAACGAATGTGCTGGTTGGAGTATCAATCGTAATCAAGAAGTCATTACGATCAAACGCAGAGATGTATGGCTGGTAAGCAAGAACATATGGATCAACGTTATATTCTGATCCAGGGTCAATACCCTTCAATGCTCCAATAACACCAATCTCAAAGCGACCGAATGTCAAGCAACTGTAGATGATATCAGCCAGATCACCTTGTGGATTTTTTGGAAATCCGTAAGCAGGAGCACGAATAGACAGAGACGCATATGCTTGATTGGCTTGAACGATTGTTGGATAAACACCAACAGCCGAGATAGCCGTGTTTGTTGTTGTCGCGCCGTACTTGATCAGATTGCTGTTGGCTGATGTTGTTGTGGATGTCGTGCCTCCAGTGACTGAAAAATAGTTAACACGATCTTGAATTTTCACATGTGTTGAATCTGTTTCAAAGACAGTGCCATAGATTTGCTTATACAGATAATGACCTGTTTCTGAAACAGCACCATTCGCAAATCCAGGAGAAAGTTCCGTATAAGGAGACACCGGCATGTTTGTTGCTGGGTAGTTTGTTATGTTGAGATAATCTGTCTTGCGATATGGATTGGAAAGTATCAATCCCGTGGTATTGGCAAATCTAACATGATAATAGTTATTCGAAACCATCATGTTTAATGCGGTATTACCAGCCGCAACTTCATATTTAATGTTGTCCCCAACAGTAAACTTTGAGTTTGCGCTAGGAATCGTAATAAATCCAGTTGTAGCATTAACAGAGGTATTGCTATTAAACGCTATTTTATTTACAGTTTGATAAACAGGATCACCAATAGCAAATCCTGTATTAGCCCCAACTGTTAAAATCTTTCTATCATAATCAAGTGTTCCAACATTATTTGCGCCGATAAGATCAGTACCAATAAAGATAACTTCTGTATCACCAATAGTTGAAACTTTAAAACTTGCACCAGAACCATAACCAATACTGTATGGAATAGAAGAGGTGTTTGTTGTTTGTGTTATCATTCTTGCATTAGCAGAAGAAATATAATCTCCACCAGAGTTGGAAGTTGCATAAGAAACAACATAAGCCTCAGCAGTATTACCTTGCGTGTAGACTTTCTTTGTACTCAAGAAATACCCAGACACTGGAATAAAAGTGACATTACCTGTGTTAGAAGTAAATGAAGATGTCAGCACAACACCTTTTGCTGAAACATTTCCACTGCTATTATATTGATAGATGTATGGAGTATCCAATATTTTGTTGTTGTTAGCCGTAGAATATTTAACGGTATTAACATATTTTCTAATATTGTAAAGACCAACGGTAAGATCGATCAGCCCAACATTTGCATATATTTCAGAGTTACTTCCCTCAACATACATTAAGTCTGTACTGGTTACACTATTCTTAAATGCACCACGAGCATTTACAACAGTAATATTGGTATTGTCTACAACATCAGTGATTGTTCCACGAGCATAGATAACACCTGTTGCTGTATTCTTTTGGTAGACATTAGCACCAACAGTCAAGGTTTCGCTCGGATTAGAAATAGAGATATTGTATATCTCAGGAATACCCATGACTTTACCACCAATAGTTCTATCTTCTATTGTGTTCGCATAGAAGGATATAGCATTTCCTGTGGTGTAATATGTTGCTGTATTAGTGAATGAGCCATTAACATGTGAAATGGTAATCGTGCCATTTGCTGTGGTCTGATCTAGATCGAGAATCTTGCCCGCCGCAACTTGTGTTCCGCTGTTGTAACGATAGATAGTATCACCTACAGCAAGATTTGCTGTTGCGCTTGTGAATGCGACGTTGATGATAGGCTCGACCATTTGTTCAAACAGCCTGAAATATTGATAACTGTTTGCACCAGCCACAACATTAGACAGAGACACAACCTTCTCAGAGATAAGAGATTCTGCATCAAGCGTATAACCATAACCACCATCAACGAAAATGAAATCGATGATGCCTGTAGCAGAACCAACGCTAGATACTCTAGCCAAACCACCATTGCCGCGCTCTGATCCGCTAAATGAAACGATATCACCAACAGCAAACTCCACGCCCTTGTCAATGATTTCTACTCTATTAACAGAGCCAATCATTTTTGCGCGTTTTGTCGAATCAAAGACTGGTGTGTTGTTTATGTTAAGACCGATAACTTCTCCGTTACGGAATGCTCCATTAATATTCGTAATGTAAAGAAGATTTACATAGCCACGATCTGTTCTTCTACGAATATATCTTTCAACAAATCCTGTTGCACCAGTTAACGCGCCAATAACTTGCTTGCCAACGTAGTCGATATTGTATTTTGAATACGAAACTTCTAAGTAAAGTGGGAGTTCATAGATGCCATCTGATAATCTAAAGATATTTTCAGCAGGATAGCGAACATCTGCATTTGTACCGTAGACAAGTTTGAAGAATAGATCGATAGAACGTTCTGTTCCCTTTGATCTATACAAGTCAAGAGAGTTCTTTACCAGCAAAGTTTTATTACTAGCCGTATCAAACTGAATGTTTTTTAGATATTTCTCTTTAAAATAAACAATGAACTCATCAGGAGTCGTATCAATATCTCTATAATCACCAAGACTGCGAACTTGATTCAGTACATTACCAGACTGTTCCATCCATTCATAATACGCTTTAACGAACGCAATGAATTGATCTCCCTCTTCTTGATAGAATGCTGGGAATTGGCTGGCAACTAGCGGAGAAATTAGTTTTTCTATGTTTCTCATTATTCTCTGATCTGTTCGATGGCAATATTGATATCTGGTTCAAGAATATTTAGTATGACATTTTTAGACGACGAGATATCTTTGGTTCTTGGTGTAGCATAGATTTTCATTGAAGTGCCAAAGAAGTTTGAGATATTGAAGTTGTTGATGCTAACAACGCCTGTGTCATAGTTAACTGTTCCTACATCGGCAAGTTTCTTGTGATTAGAACCAACAGGCGCGACAACTCTAACAATACCATCACCATTGTCTTCTAAGATACAATTTACCTGTCCATTATATGTAAATGGAGTTGATGAGATTGCATGAACGTCAACAATAGGATGCTCATCTGATAATAATGGAACTGATTGAATCAATGGTGTCTTGAAGTCTGCATAAATCTTTTGAGCAACATTCAATGTTGGTGTTACATACTTGATCAAGAACACATCTGTTTCATTACTCACAATACTAGCCTCAATCGCATCAATTGCTTTAACGAATGCTGAATACCGAAGCGTTTTATTGAAGTTGTTTAGGTATGTTGTTGCATAGGTAAGCATACTTGATACAGCAAGAAGTCTAATATCTTCAGGATTCAATCCAGTCTTGTTAATGTTGTATTTGATATTAGACACAATCTGAAGATAGATGTAATCAGGAGAGATAAAGATTGGTTCCATAGCAACTGATGCTCTTGATTTCAGGAATCTTTTGTATTCAAGTTCTTTCGATTGTGGAAGCCCATCAACATCCTTAAGGTCAACTGTAACAAAAATACGACCATATTGTGGAGGAGTTGCGTCTTCACCGCCGTATGCAGCAACAGCATTGATTTCTGGGTAGTTAAGCCGCAACAGATTCTCATAGTCCTCAGAGGTAATAGCACGTTCTTGAGTTGTGAATGCTCTTGGTGCATTGTACTTGATCGACTCGATAGATTCTGAAACTGCGCCACCAGAAGCCGAAGACGTTGTGACAATAGACACATTTGCTTCACCGTCAATCAGTTGCGCCGCTCTGAATACTCTTGCACCATTTGGAAGTTCGCCGTTACAGACACGATATTCTACGATAACAACTGAGTTATTCTTAGGCTTTGCGCCAACAATACCATCACCAAAGATGATTTCATAAGTATCATTAATATATGGTTGAACAAAGAATACCTTCGATGTTGCTTCAATATTAAACAACGAAGTTGCTCTGGCATATGAATACAGATTAGCGCCGTTGTTTTCAATAACAGTTACTTTGACACTAGAAATGTCAACAAGTTTATTATTGATAACATAGTTGGTTGGATTTGTGTAGTTGACAGAATAGGTGTCGGTAAGAGTATCACCCTCATAAACACGGAGTGATGTGGTAAATACATTACTAGAACTTGTTGTAACAACGCTTTCATCTGTTGTAAACGTGAAGTTGTTAGAACCAACTCTTGTGCTAAAGATTGTGCCTCTAGGTATCGTAATGTTCTTCTTGGTTGGATCAGCAGAAGTGATTGTCAATGCAAGTTGTGCTTCAGCGGACTTGAACGAGAATGGAACATAGTTAAGTTCTTTGGCATGTGATACCACACTGTCGCGCAACTGTGCGCTATCAAGAAACATTTCGTTGCCGACCATGTTCATATAGAAAGCATTTAGATAGGTGTTATACGACAATACATCCAGCAACACACTCATGTTACTAGCCTCAAAGTCATAGTCTTTGAATCTGTCTTGCTGCTTAAGATATGTCTTAAGTGAACTCTTGTAACTATCAAAGTCCAACGAGGTCAGACTAATGCTAGAATTTGCCATTTATCGTACTCTATCTAATTGGACGTTGAAGACAACTACTGTTGGATTATTTATGATAGTAAAATAGATATCAACCATATAGGAATATTGATCATCGCTTAGTCTGACAACCACATCAAGAATGTTCGCACGAGGCTCATAGTTCTTAAGAGTGTTTGTGATAGACTCTTGAAGATTATTCTTGGTAACTTCTGTTGCATCTTCAAACAAATATTTATTAACATTTGAACCGAGATTTGGCTGAAACATTCTTTCACCAATATCAGTGAGCAATAGATTTCTCATGGCACGTTTAACAGAATCTTCATCCGAACGCTTAAGCAACGCACCAGTATTTGGGTGTGCATTAAAGTTCGTCAAGAAATCGCTGTAGATTTCTTTTGGACGATTTGCAGATGTATTTTTATCTACTCTTTCGATAGCCATCTATTCTCTCTTTTAACTGTTATTTAGTTGCTGGCTCATAGCCATAATCTGTATAGATAACTTCAAACACATCACTAGGAATAAGTTTATATACCAAACCAAACAGATCAAAGATCACGGGTAATATTATCTTTATGACCTCGCAGACCTTTACATTACCTGTAAGAATGTCAATGATCAACTTCAATGCAGCGATAATGTCTTTAAGTATTGGGAACTTGTCTAGAATCTTTTGCACCAGTTTCATTAACAGATTGTAAAGTTCTTCTAACCATCCATAAGCAAAGAACTTGCGAATACGTTCCATCAACTGATTCCACAGATCATGGATACGAGCAAGTAACAGTTCTTTCATATGAACCTTGAACTTGCGAGCCTCAGCCTTGATATCAATACCAAGCATTTCTCCGAGCGTTCCGAAGATCGGTACAGGGAAGTTTAGAATCGAATCGATCAGTTCATCTATGGCTTCCATAGCGGCTTTCTTGGCATCTGCTATAGCCTGTAGCACATCATCCCATATTTTGTCCATAGCCTCTTGAATAGCCTTGGTAGGGTCTTGAAGAAACTTCAGCACACCAAGAATCTGTTTGATAATAGGAAGATTACGAATGAACTCGATCACTTCAGCCAACCAGTCATTAATGATCTTCTGAATGTATGCAATAAGTTTTTGCCAAATCTCTTCAGCAGAATATTCTGGTATGTTCAATGTCAACTTGCCTGTAAAGAACAGTGCTATTCGTTTATCAATCTTGTTCAATGCTTCTACAATGTCGTGGATATTCTCAGCGATCATAGCCTTGATCTTTACCTTACCCTCCTTTGTAAAGAAGTCAAAGATACGAATAGGCGGTAGAAATGGAATAGGAAAGTTGATAATGTCAACAACTTGCTTGAACAGTTTTGTGATGACTTCAATAATCTTCTTTTGAAAGTAAATATCAATCTCTTTCATGAACTCGCGGATCTTGTATTCCATCTCGTGTTCGAAGTTCTTGATACGTTGGAACACATCAGTCAGAAGCCAGCCAGTGATTTCATTAATCAAGTCTTCAATGTCTTGGATTAGTTTGTAAAGATCAGCGACTGCCTCATCAATCATTTCATATGCTAGGGCTTTTAGTTGTGCTTTCAACTGTCCAGGAATAGTTCCCAATACACGAAAATAATCATGCAAACTCTTATAGTCGATGTTTCCATCTGGAGTACATTCTAACTCTAGTGGCTTTGGGACGTATAACTTGATTCTTTTAACCATTGATATTTACCAATGGTGCAAGAATACTGAGAGTTCCACCAGAACTAATTTCAACATCACCTTTGGCTTGTATAGTAATCTTTCCATTTATCGCAACAATAGACATATCACCAGATTCCACAATAATGTTCTTGTCTCCGATTGTAATATCAATATTGTCTTTAACAGCCTTTGCTACAACCGTACCATCTGGATTGATTTCGATGTAACTTCCGCTTGTATGATATACATGAATTCTTTCAGACTTAGGTGTATCATCAACTTCGATTACATGCCCAGCAACAGTTGTCATTGTCTTGTTGAAGGGGTAGACTGCTTTATAGTTTGTTTGCGGCTCATAGTCTAAGTAATCTTTTTGGACTGGCGCTAGCCCTCTAGCAATCTTGGACACGTCATTATTCTTTTCGTTGCCACCTCTTGCAGAAAGATTGAACGTTCCCATGATTAATGGTTTGGCTTTCTCTTTACCATCGAGATAAAACCCAACAACGTATGATCCTTTGAAAACGCCAGTGGGTGAAATTCCAACACCATCAAACGCCGCTGATGTGATAGGCATCATCACGATTGCCCACGGAAGATCAGCAGTCTCAATTTTATTGAAATGCTCGTTTAAGATTCTAACGCGAACTCTTCCATTTTTTAGTGGATCTACGATATCTTCCACGATACCAACAAACCAAGTGAATCCTTCTTCGCCCATATTTTGTGTTGTCATGATTAACTTTCCAAAAATCCAGTTCTTACGATTTCACAAGATTGTGAGTACTTTGGTTTTCCTGAAGGATGGATAATGTGTCTGAGTTTTGTGATGACATAACTTCCCGAAAGAAGTCGGTTCTTGCTCGCCTTCGTCAAGCCATCGACTTTTGGAAATTCAACATTTATTACAGACCCAGCAACCAAAACAGAATCACCATGAATATGGATATTTATCATGTTGCTTAACATTTTCATCACATAATCTCTTAGATAACTGTTCTTGGTAATACGATCATAATCACTATCATTTGAAACTGGCACCAGCATATTGACAGATGCAGAATCTTTATCGTTTGCTAGATCGTCTGCCATAACTTTTTGGATGTGTGTTGCCTCAGAATTCAAAGTGCTGGTCTCACTACCCTTAAGAGCATCAAACTTGACTTCTTCATATTGCCCTGTGTTGATATTGAATGACCATGTAGAGTTAGTTAAACCACCACGTCCAACGGTGTCCATTAGATTTTCCATCTTGACGTGTTCAACAGCAAGAACTTGTCTCCAATCTGAATCAGAGAAGTTTCTTTTATTCGCGCTATTAGAGAAAAAGTTTCTATCACCAGAAACAACTGATGGATGTTTCTTTCCTTCAGCAATGATCTGCTCAACAGTCAGAAAGTTGTATCCAAGCCTATTTTCATAAAAACAATATGGAGATGCCTTGCCTTTTTTTGATACCGATCTTCTTCTTACCTTATCAATCGCTTTAAATATGTTCAACTTGGAAATAGGCACAAAGTCAACATTCTTTGTTCCTTCAATAGTAATCTTCTTGTCGCTCTTTAAACGTGCAAACAAGTTGGCAACCATTTGTTCATGTGACATATCAACAAAGTTTTGTGTCACGTTCATACTTGAAGATTTGATATATTCTTTACTGGCTAGAGACACAGTATAAGTTTTAAACTTATCCACTTCGTTTGACTTGCCATTCGCAATAGATAATATCTTTAACTTGAATGATGATGGAGTCGAGTCACCTTTACCAGTATATGAAAGAAAATCAATTTCTACATCACTGTACCCAAGCAATAGATTGTCACTGAACCCAATGGTATCTACCATGAGCATAGTCCCAAAAATTGCAGGTGACATAATACTTTCGAAAATATCGATTTGCTTTACATATGGAATAAGATTGATTCTGTTACCACTGGTGTGAATCAACTCAAATCGTTTAATATTTACTTCGCCTGGATTTAAATTTGTTGTCATTATGATCTCAATAGTTGTGTAAGTTGTCTGTCAACGCCATCTTTAATGCTGTTTCTTAACAAAAAGATATTTCTTTTATCTTCGTTATGTTCTATTTCAAAGTCATATACGTTTACAGGTGCCCAATACTTCATCTCATTTGCTGGAATACAAGTAACAAGATCAGTGACTGTATTGACTGAATATGTGCCTACGCTCCCATATTTACCGTATAGAGTATTAGTAGCAGTAGTTATAAATGCGCCTTCAATATGCTTTACAGTGATAGTGGCAGTGTCAACATCAGATGAAATCAATTCAGCCTTGGCAACAATGCTTCCATTATAGACTTGATATATCTTATCGCCTGAAACAAATGCATTAGATGCAAAAGCGCCAATAGTCAACTGCTTTATATAGTTTGTAGATGCAATCCAATCGATTTGTTTTCTGGAATGCCCTATGATCTGATTTGCATAATCTATAATAGGCGTATAATATTTCTTCAAAGGACCTGATAACATTTCATATGCATAGACAGTAATAGTTTCTTCATCGACCCAATTGTTTCTGTAATAAAGAACAGTGTCTCTGGCTTTTTCTAATGTACCATACTTGCCCTTGATGTATTCATTCAGTGCGATAGAATTTTTGAACACATCATGATATGGATCAACAGTTCTATTACTGAAGTGATAAATCCAGTCATAATAAGAATCGCCGTAATATGCATCTGCAATGTGATCTGCTCTATGAACCGAATCTTCTATTCTATGAGGAACAAAACTTGTTGCATCATTCATGGTATTTTCAGAGAACTTTATTCGAGCCATGATATTCTTTACAGGGCTGCCGTTATACATCACAACAGGAAATCTATCGAAATACTTAGACATTTATGCTCCAGTTCCTGTTGTGGTTGAACCTGTTAATGTATTCAATGTGGTCTTCAGATTTCCTAATACCACTTCTCCCGCACCTTGTTTAGCCACACCATAATCGTTTGCAGTGAAGTATTCGACCTCTAATAAAGCGATTGACAATGTGATAAACCCTGGTGCCGGTCCCGCACCTTTAGATGCAAAGAATGCTGGCAGTTCTGGCGCATAGTTGACACTCACAGATTCGATCACGCAAGTCTTAAAGACATACATGTAAGAATCATCATATCCTGTATTTGGATTCCAGTTTCCATTTCCCCATGGGTGCAATGTTACCTGGCACATATCAGGAAATGCTAATGCAGCAGTTGTATCCGAGAATACTTTTGGTAATGCACTCTGCTTAAATCTTTTGATAATATCTCGAATGGTTCTGCTTTCACTTTCGTTATTAGGAGCAAAGGTCCATGAGAACTTATGTGACCGCATTTTAGGAGACTTGAACACAGTTGCGATATTTGGGTTTGCAACCGCGCCTGCCGCTTGTTGAAGAGACATTAAGAAATCGTTACCAAGTAATGATGCAGCAGTCTCTACACCATATGCAGCAGCGGCGATGCCTGCTTGGCCAACTGTGTTTCCACTCAAGCCTTCAGCAGCAGAAGGAACACCATTGAAAACAGACCCCGCCATTCCAGTAGTGCCACTGTTATAATCAACTTCATGACTCTCAATCAAATCTCTTGGCAATGGCAGAGAGATAGAATCTTTTTCTATTTTTTGTACGGGGTAAAATGGTGTTGGTCTTTCATATGCTTTGAATGCGAATGATACGTAATACTTGTTCAAGTCTGCTGGATAATGAAGATTGTTGATTGTGGATGGCTGCGAAAGCGTATCACCAATAGAATCAGTGGCAGCAAAGCCTGTATTTTTAATGATATCTTTTTTTGTTATTCTGTCGAGTTCTCCATTAAAAGCGCCGAAGAACTCACTAGCAATACCAGATAGAATAGAATCGCCAAGAGCCGCTAAATATTTGTTTCTGCTATTTGAACTTAATCCAAGTCTGCCCAAACTATCACCAACAGCATCGATCAAAGCATTCTCTGCTTTGTTGATGTATCCGCTGATATTGTTTTTTACCATTTTTTCTAATGGATTGATTACAATTTTTTTGAAGAAATCGGTCATCTGATGCCTTAACAAGAGTTTCTTTTATTTATATAAATAATCCATGGCTTACAAAACACACAAAGGAAAGTTTAAACCATTTCATCCTGAGAAGTATCTCGGCGATCCGAGTAATATTGTCTACAGATCAAGATGGGAACTCAAGTTCATGAGTTATCTAGACGGTCATCCAAATGTTATCAAGTGGTCAAGTGAAGAGTTGGCTATCCCTTACAAGTCTCCAATAGACAATAAGATTCACAGATACTTTCCAGATTTCGTGATCAAGAAGAGAACGCCTGAAGGATTGATTGAGACTACTGTAGTCGAGATTAAGCCTAAAGTCCAGTGTGCACCGCCTAAAGTTCAGACCAAAGCAACTCGCAAATATATTACAGAAGTCCAAACATGGGGTATAAATAGTGCTAAGTGGGCTGCATGTAGTAACTACTGCAAAGAACGCAAATGGAAGTTTGAGATTATAACTGAAGTAGAACTAGGAATCGCTCGTTAATGGCAAATGTATTTGATACAATCATCACTAAAGGCGTTCGTTCTGGACAGATTCCAGCGCGGACTAAAGAGGCGCGTGATTGGTTTCGTACAACTGCTGGCAAGATCAGTAGCATCAACGAACGATCATTGTTGAACTCTGATAAAGACAGGCTCCAGAAAGAGCCGTTGCCTGGACAGATGTACATGTTCTATTACGATCCAAAGCACAAAGACACACTGCCATTCTATGACAGATTTCCACTGATCTTTCCATTCAAGAAGATTCCAGGCGGCTTTCTAGGATTGAATCTGCACTATCTGCCACCACAACTCAGAGCGAAGTTGATGGATGGGCTGTATGAATATGCAAACAATAGCAGATATGATGAATCAACCAAACTGAAACTGAACTATGAACTGCTATCTAAAGTGTCAACTCTGAAATATTTCTCTCCATGCATCAAGCACTACCTGACAAGCCATGTTAGATCAAAGATGATGTATGTGTATCCATCTGAATGGGATATTGCCCTGATGCTTCCTACAGCCAGGTTTGAAAAAGCAACCACATCACAGGTTTGGGCTGATAGCAAGAAAAAAATCAGACAGATTTAGGACATTTCTTTTCGTGTCTGGTTATGTTTGATACATTTGATACCATATCACAATAACTGCATTTTCTTCTATTGTTTTTTATTATTTCCGAGTGTTTTTTGCGACCTTCTTCATTAAACCGTAAAACATTCGCTTCTCTCAGTTTTTGTTTTGTTTCATCCGTTCTTTCGTATTTTCCTATATTACCTTTATCTGATTTTGGTTTACGCAGTGCTTGTTTATGTTTTTCTGTTTTTGGTTTACACATTTTATCAGCACTCGCTTTAATTCTTGGATCTGATTTTGTTAATCCTTTATTCCAAGGAATTCTTCCTATATTTTTTTTACCTAATTTTTTTCCATTTTTTACATATATTTCTTTTAATATTTCTTCTTTATCAATTTGTCCAGATAATCCTTTCCAAGCGAGATAATCTTCTTTTCTTTCATGTTGTTCATAAAGCATTCTATGCGCTTCTGCATGTTCTTCAACACTCAATTCAATAAGATTATCTGTGTCGTCTGTGCCGCCCATATGCTTGGGAATAATATGATGTTTATGAATCATTGGAGTAACCTTTATAAATAGAGTATGATGATATTTATAATAAATCTACTTTCTAGAAGCAAAAATAGAACAACTAAGAGACAAGAAGAAGGTTAGAGGGTAATGGCATTATTTGGATTGATTTCATCAGATGAAGAACTGTCGGCGGACAGAGCGCGTCTTGCTGCTTCTAAAGATTTCGCAACTCGATCAATAGAAGACGCTTCTAAGTATAACATGAGCGATTCTCAAAGACTTAATCCTCAAACGGGTAAGCCGTATGATCCGATTAACAAAAAAGCAATATCAACACAACAAGAAATACAGAATTTAAAATCTGTTCCAAATCCTAATATTGCACAAAAAACTTCTTTTGATATACAAAACTTCAGAACAGAAATAAACGAGAACGGCATTCTACCAACAAATAGATTTTTGGTAGTAATGCCTCGACCACTTATTTTTGCCAATGATCCTATGACAAATCAGTATTTTGATTTAAGAAACGAGTTTTTGACATTGAGATGTGAAAATGTTGTTTTGCCTGGAATGTCTTTTAATAACATGGATATCTTCAGATATGGATATGGTGTTAGAGAACAACGCCCATATGGTGTCAAGTTTGACAGTATAGCATTGACATTCGTTGTTGATAGAGAAACCAAAGTGATCGACTATTTTAATAAATGGACAAATCACATCATAAACTATGACGTGTCAAAAGGCATGGCACCTGCAGGCGGCAATATGCCATTTGAACTAACATATAAAGATGACTACATCTGTAAGCAAATGCAAATATATGTGTATGATTACAACAACAACAGAAAAACCAAAGTCACACTGTTTGATGCATACCCAGAATCCACAAATCCTATTAACTTAGATTCTGGTAATGGAGATATGATGAAGTTCACAACAACTATCAAATATACATATCTCACTATTGAAACATCTGCGGACGATACTGCAACCAAAGGAAAATAATCATGGCTTTACCAAAAATCCAATCTCCAATATTTGAAATTGAAATTCCTTCATTCAACAAGACTTATGAGTTTAGGCCTTTCCTTGTCAAAGAGGAAAAGATTCTATTGATGGCCCAACAATCGGATAGCAATAGAGATATTCTCAAGTCTATTAAACAGATAATCAATAACTGTTGTATCTCAGAAGATTTGGATATTGACAGTCTTACCATGACGGACATCGAATTCATCTTCTTAAAACTAAGATCACGGTCGGTCAACAATATCATTGAAGTCAAATACAAAGATAGAGAAGATGAAAAAGAATATACATTTAAGATCGATCTAGAAGAAGTCCAAGTTACTCGCCCAAAAGCCATCGATAACAATATTCAACTTGGTAATGGTATTGGTATGATTATGAAGCATCCAACAGCATCAGTATTTGATGAAGCAGACGATCTAGAAGATGGATTGGATGATGTTTTGAATTTCTTTGTTAAGAAATGTATTGTTGAGATTTATGATGAAGAAACTGTTTATCCTGTATATGAACATACCGATGAAGAACTCCAGACCTTTATCGATAGCATCGATACCAAAAGTTTTGAGAAAGTAAAAGAGTTCATTGATAACACACCAAAACTTATCTACACGATCAAATATAAAAACTCACTTGATAATGACAGAGAGATTGTGTTGGATACGCTCCGTGATTTTTTTACCTTGGGCTGAGTCATACTAGTCTTAGTAATTATTATACCGTGATTTTCTCAATGGTTCAGCATCATAAATATTCAATAACAGATTTAGAAAATCTCATGCCCTATGAACGTGATCTATATGTTGATATGCTTCTTGACTTCTTAAACAAACAAAAACAAATAATAGAAGAGACCTAAATGGGACTACCTACAGTATATAAATCGCCGGAAGTTTTAGAGGCAGCAGGGTTTTCTCCTAAAGCAATGGAGCAAATCCGTGCTCAAATGTCTGTTCCTATGCCTCTTCCTGCTGGTAAGACTGTTCCGTATTCTGCTATTTCTGACACATCATCGGAACAAAGCATATCATCTCCATCAGCCAGTAACACAGGTCTGATCAAATCTATCTTAAGTCGCGCCAAATCTATTGATACAACTTTACAAGATTCAATGAATCTTCAAAAAGACCAATCGTTACAAGCAAATCGTTTAGCAACAGAGAATGCACAAGAAAAACACGCAGACAAAGTTCCCAAAGATGGCGAAGAAGGCGATAAAAAAGAAAAAGGTAAAGAAGGTTTCTTAGATAAAGCGATCAGAGAGGGCATCAAGTTTGCCGTACTAGGTGCAATGCATCTTATAGGTCCTATAGTCAATAGCATAAAGACTGCGATCCAAAACATCAAAGATGGATTTGCTGTTGTTTCTGAAAAGTTCCAGAACATCATTGATTCAATCAAAGAGTTTTTTGGACACCTTGGTGGCAAAGTAAAAGAGGGCGCTAAGAAAGCGGTTGCTGTTGGTAAACAGGTTGGTGAAGGTGCGGTTGCTGTTGGTAAACAGGCTGCTGAAAAAGTTGGTGAAGGCGCGACTGCTATTGGCAAAGGTGTTGGTGAAGGTCTTGGTAAAGTTGCTGCATTCTTTGAGAGTGGCGGTAAATCAGGAACTGTGTCAACTGGCAAAGGCGATGCTGGTGGAAAAAGTTACGGCAAATTCCAACTGTCATCTAAAACAGGCGATGTTCAAAAGTTTCTAAAAGAAAGTGGATATTCCAAACAGTTTGCTGGTATGGAAGTTGGGTCAAAAGAGTTTGATGCTAAGTGGAAGGAACTAGGAAAGACTAAAGAGTTTGGCGCCGCTCAACAAGCACATGCTGCTAAGACTCATTATAATCCACAAGTTGCAAAATTACAAAAAGCGGGCATAGATTTATCTGGTCGTGGTGCTGGTGTGCAAGAAGCAATCTTCAGTACAGCCAATCAATATGGCGCGAACACAAGTGTCATACAAAAAGCATTAAAAGGCAAAGATACCAAATCTATGTCTGATAAAGAAATAATCAATGCTATTCAAGATTACAAATCCAGCACTGTTTCAACAAGATTCAAGAGTAGTGATGATAAGACTAGAGCGGGTGTTGCCAAACGAGTTGAAGAAGAACGCAAAGTTCTTCTTGCTGTTGATGACGGTCCTAAAGGAAAACCATCTCCTGCTGAAACTCCTAAAGTAGCGATGGCATCTAATGATGTTGCTCTGTCTCAGACACAAAAGCCTATCGTTAAGAAGCAGACAACTCAAACCGCTGCCACAGGAAAATCGGGAACTGGATCAAGCCCAAGAATGATGGCAGGCAATGGAAAGAATGTTCCGCCTCCAGCATATCATGATCCTTCTTCTGGATATCATATGTATTTCGGCACAGCATAAAAAAAGGGGAGAGCCGAAACTCTCCCCTCTAGTTTTAGTCCTCTTCAGCGAGTCGCTTGAAGAACTCTAGCCCGTCGTCATCATCGTCATCAGTTGACGCAATAGCCTTTGCGGGAGCAGCCTTAGCCGCAGGCGCAGGTGCTACATAATCATCTTCGACAAAACTATTCCGTGTCTCAGCCACAGTCTTGGTCTTACCCAACACCAGATTGAGACGAGCCTGAAGTTGCTCGTAGGTCTTGAAGACCTTAGGATCGATCAGAGCCTGTAGAGATTGCTCTTGCTTCCAGATTGTTTCCAACTTAGAGTCATCTTCAAACAATGCACCAACTGCATCAAACTCGGACTTATCGTAGTTACGATAGCCTTCGACTTGACGAATCTTCAACTTGAAGTTCGCGCCAGCCCAGAAGTCAAATGGGTTCATTGGCTTTTCATCATCAAACTGTGGGTTCATTGCATCATTCAACTTGTCGAACACCTTCTTACCATACTTAAAGAGTTTGACCTTTCCTTCGTTTTCAGGATTAGCACCATCCTTGATGATATAGATGTTAGAGACAAAGGTCAAACGGCGCTTCTGAAGGCGAGCGATTTCCTTATCAGAGTCAATACCAGAGTTCCACAACTTTGAGTTATACTCGCCGAGCGGATCAGCCTTACCAAGAGTCGATAGCGACTTCTCGATATACCACTGTCCAGTATCTGGATTCTTGAAACTGTGGTCCCAGATGCGGACGAATGGAATATCTTCGCCTTCTGCTGGTGGCAAGAACCGAATAACAGCATAGCCGTTACCAACCTTGTCGGTGTCTGGGTACCAGTACTTATCCTTGTCGTCATCATTGTATGACTTTGTGTTCATCTTTGAAAGTTCTTGGTTCAACTTTTCAAAGTTGCTGGAAGAAGTACGCTTTAGGTCTGCAAATGACATTTTTATTTCCTTGTATGTTTATGTTAAGTGTATGATTATGTGTTTTGTTTGATCGTGACATACTTGGTGCCACCATCCCAAGCCATATATGGTACATCGGTAAACTCTGTATCATAGCCGACTTTGAACCGTGGAAGCAAGTTCTCACGGATGTATTTATCGTTATCAAATCCGAAGATTTCATTAGAATAGGCAATGAGCCAATTCTTCGTATTCCCGATCTTGTCTACAATCTGATCTCTCAAATCCATAGGCATTTCGGTCAATGACCAAGTAGCGATGCATAGATCAGCGTCTACCAGATCATTAATATTATCAGTATGTACCACGTTTGTCAACCCAAGTTCATCGTGATACCACTTTTGAATCTTACCAAGTTCAGGGAAGTCATAGATGATATACTTACCCTTGAATCCCAACTTGTAGACAACATCAGCCATATCACCAACACCACCGCCAAGTTCAACGATTGTGTCCATACGCTCAAGGTCAGCAGCAGAGATACGATTGATTTTAAGATGTGCGAATGCTTGGATACGATTCATGGTTGTCTTGAAGTCATCAAAGACTGCATAGATTGGATAATCTTTTTCAGTTATACCAATCATGGGTTCGGTTAATGCAATCTCAGTACGAGTGGGTCCATCGACTGCCTTAAGTTCAAGAGCATCCAAAGCAATCTTCATATAAGCAGTTAACCGATTGCGACTCATGATAGGAACAGTCATAGTGGAAGCCCAGACCTTGAAGCGTTCCATAGGAAGCGTTTCCAGGTCTTTAGCAAAGACTTCACGCATAGAAGCCCAGAAAGTGTCGTCATTGATTTGCTTTGCACGAGCCATCTTATCCGCTGTCTCTTTATCAGAGAACAAAGGAGCAGGAGCATCCATGAAAGGGTTGGATGGCAGTCCTACATTGTATTGAAAGTAATCAGTCATTCATCACCTGTAAATATGTCTCTCATGATCTGTTTACACTTTGCAGTGTCATAACGAAAGAACGGTTTATATTTAATGCACTTCTTATATATTGATGGCCAGATAATCGTTTCAGTGATTGTCTTGTTCCAATGTGGAAAGAACTTGCATATGTCATTCAAAATGATCAGTGTTTCAATACTGATCTGTTTCTGTAAGTATAACTTCAATGCATGTGGTCTCTGCCCACTCTTTACTATAAAGTTTTCATTGAAGTTTGTCAATAGTTTATTGCAGTCTTCAGTAAAGATATATGTAATAGCCTGCTGCCGCTTAAGCCAGTCTGAATATACAACATCCGCTTTATCAGTTGCTAGATCACCAGCATAAGAAATAGAATTGCCAACAAAGTTAGCCAGCATAAAGTTTTTCGAGTCTTTATGTCTGGCTATTTTGTAAAAGAAGTTGGCATCTCTTCTCTGTTTAAAGACATCTTGTGTGATATTTTTTGTATTACCATTATTTTTAATATAATCATAATTGGTCTCAAAGTGTGCCTTAAGAGCAACGAATGTCTTGTAAGTCTCAAAGGGAGTCATAGCAACTCTCATCCGAAGTTCAGTTTAGCCCGCTTTGGCAAATAGTTAAGACTCTCATACTCAGACTCTAGTTGAGCCTTCATCTTAAGATTTTGCTTGATTATTGTGGCTGCGCTTTCGACTTCAATGTTGTTGATGTTGCAATAATGAATGACCGCATCAACATAGTTAAGTTTATGTTGTGCAATCAGATTTTCAATATCGGCTGTAAACTTTTCACTCGATAGAGCCTTTTCTAGTACGATTTCTTCCATGATGTATTAGCCTTCTCTATAAAAGATGTGGTGTTGGTTTCAAGTTTTTATAAATAGAATGTAGATCGCGAGGACTCCCCAGAACTCCATCTACTCTAACACTTGCAAGGAGTATCAGCAATGAGTATTTATGTCTATTATGTGTATGCTTATCTTAGAAAAGATAACACGCCTTATTATATCGGTAAAGGTAAAAACAAAAGAGCATATTCAAACGAGCATAGAGTAAATCTTCCTTCTGAAAAAGAACGAATCATAATAATGGAAAGAAATCTTTCAGAACTTGGCGCTCTTGCGTTAGAAAGAAGATATATTCGTTGGTATGGAAGAAAAGATAATAACACTGGAATATTAAGAAATATGACAGACGGTGGAGAAACTGCTGCCGGAAGAACACCTTGGAATAAAGGAAAGACGGGGTTGAAAGGTCATCCTTGTTCTGAAAAAACAAAACAAAAACTCAAAGAATCTCGTTTAGGAAAACCAAGGCCTAAAGATGTTATTGAGAAAATGAAAAAAACTAAAACAGGAGTGCCAAATCCATCAGCACGAAGACCTATGTCACAAGAAACAAAGAACAAAATAAAAGATAAAAGAAAACTACAGACAATACCGCCGAGAACAGATTTTCATAAGAAAGCCATAAGTGATTTTCAAAAACAAAATAAAAATGTGTGTGCTAAATGTGGCAAAGGTTTTAATCCAGGAAACTACAGACAACACATCACATCAAATAAATGTTCTTTATGATTCTGAATAAAATATATGATCTTCTATTTTTACCGTTTGCTTAAATACCTTTGACCAAAAAGGATAAGTTTTCATCCAATTGGCATGGTAGAACGTTGCTCCAGCAGTTACATCTCCAATGTTTTGGATATAAACTTGTTCGGCAACTCGTTTGCTTTCTGTGTAAACATCAACGTCAACTACCTTTTTCTTCTCACAGACCCATGAGAACTGGCAACGACCTTGCTTCTTTTGTTTGACAACTCCACATGGAGTACTTGGAAAACTATCGTCACTTGTCCTATTCATTACGACATTAGTGACGGCAATCTTTCCTCTTGTTGTTTGATTACCAGCCTCAAAGTATGCATTATCAGCAAGACACTTGATCTGCTTCTTATCTTGCACACTTAGGTAGACTGGGACTTTAACGATAACTTGTCTTTCAATAACTATTGGTTCCGATGGTCTATGGAACACTTGTTGGACAGTCAGTGTTAGTGCGAGAGATATTGCAATACCAACAAAGATGTCTTGAAGGGTTTTAGATTGCTTGAATCCATTCGTCATTATTCTTCCTTTATTTGTCTTCGAACATTCTCTTCTCTAAACTGATAGGATAGGGAGCGAAGAACCACCGTACAAAAGTGTGTAGGGTGTTTTCAATAAAGACCGCGTTTTACGATCTGGTTAAGATACTATTTATAAGTGCTGGTTACGCAATCCAGCGAATGTCTTTCGTGCATTCCGTTCTCTACGTTTCACGGCGCTTCTAAGCCTCAGCGCATCGGCTTACTCACTCAATATACTATGATACCGAGCGAATGGCAATCATTATTTAGTAGTTTCCTGAAAAATATAAATAGAAGTGTCTGTCACGATACGTCAATATCCACAGACTCTAACACTTTCAAGGAGTATCAGCAATGTTTATTTATTACGTCTATGCCTATGTCAGAAAATCTGATGGAACGCCTTACTATATTGGTAAAGGAAAAGGCAACAGAGCATATTCACCACAACATAATGTGTCTGTTCCCAAAGACAAATCAAAGATCATATTCTTAGAAACGAACTTATCAGATATTGGTGCATGTGCATTAGAGCGTAGATATATCCGTTGGTATGGACGAAAAGATTTAAGTTCTGGAATATTGTATAACAAAACTGATGGAGGAGATGGTGTGTCCGGGTGGATTCCATCGATTAAACATAGACATCAGTCGTCTATTCGTTTGTTAGGAAATCAACTTGCAAAAAATACTGTATATACAGAAGATATGTGTAAAGCGAGATCGATTCGTGCCACAGGCAATCAAAATGCCAAAGGTAGCAAAAGTAAAACAGGTCAAAAGTTATCCGAATCTACTAAACAACTTATTGGAACAAAACGCATTGGTGCCATTTGGTGGACTAATGGCTATATCAACAAAGTAGTAAAAGACTGCCCCGGACCTGATTGGACTCGAGGCAGAACCCTTACATAGTGGGACCGTTTCCGTTCTTAAATCCGACAGTTCCACCTTGGTCGATGATACGTTGCCTCACTTCTTCAAATAAAATAGGACGAAAGTCTGTGGCTTCTACACAAACGCTAATGTATCTTGGATCGATCTGATTTCCATACAGCACTTGACCAGTTTTCTTGTCAAAGCCGTTGGCCTTCATCACACGATTGCTATGCAGATGTCCGTGGATGTTCGTGCCAAATCTTCCAAGACTTGCTTCATGGATAGGGATATGACTTAGAATCATACCGTCCATAACCTGGTATGCACGAATCTCACGGAAGTGTTGCGTATAATCATCCAACTTAAAGATGTCATGGTTGCCCTTGATCAGCACCTTATCACCGTTAAGGCGATGCATAATAGCCAGAGCCTTGCGGTTGATCACAACATCACCAAGATGATAGACCTTATCGTTTGGCTTCACGGTTTCATTCCACCGCTTCACCATATCTTCGTCCATATCATCTGGATTGTCCCATGGGCGCAACTTCTCACCAGTGTTGGTAAGAAAGCGACACACTCCAGCATGACCGAAGTGTGTATCAGATGTCAAAAATACAGAGGGCATAATCTTTCCTTTTCGCTAACTTATAACTTACCATAGCATATCAGAAATAATAAGTCAACACCTGTTTAGAAGAACACACCACTAACACCCGATTGTGCAGCACAATACGGAGCGACCGCATTCAAACACAATCACCGTATCCCCTGTTAGTTGGGTAGGAAGCGACTCCTGTTTCCTTTGGTAGTGTGTTCATCTAAAAAGGTTATCGACACGTCTCTCGGACATCATCTATAAACTCTTGACATTCGGCTTCAGTTACAGGAAACTGACTTTGGAAATCATATTTAAAAATATTTTTGAATACCGTTAAAAAGCGTTCCCATAGTTCTGGATTTGTTTCAGAGCAACTCATTAATGCCTCTTGTGAAAATAGGTGGTGGGATTATTTGATACGGTTCCCACCTGACCGCAGACTTATTGCTTAAGCAGCGATTTTCATCGCGGAATAAGGAACGTTGTCGTTAGATGCAGTAATAGCATTTACGTTTTTTGAACTAATTGTCGGTCGTATCTTACCGGAAACCTACTCTTCGTCGCCATTGCGTATCGAAACTATTCGCCCCCATCATAAACACACCATCCTTATTCTTTATTCCTTGCGGGTCCTCTATATGGGGATAATCTCGGGAAAGAGATTGGTTTTACCCTGATGTGCTTATGGTGGAGGCGACGGGATTCGCACCCGTGTCTACGCCAACTTTGATCCTGTATCAACAGTTTCAATCTCTATTTATATCTTACCATACCACGTCTGGTTTAATAAGTCAAGCAAAATCTTCGTATTTGTCATGAAACATAAAAGAGTCAATACCCTCTTCATAGGATGGAGTTTCATAACTAAACATCATTGAACCAATAACATGCGAAGGAATCGTCTTGCCTTCACGAGCAGTAAGGAACTCTTTCCACTTTGCGTTATCGTAGAAATGCGTTTCAAAGACCTCAGCAGAAATGAAGTAGTCTTTTGCCTTTGCCATATCAATGATACGCTTACGGCTCTTTACAGTGAGATTGGTCCGATCAACAACGATCTTTTCATTAAGATCAATCGCTTTCTGAAGTTCTTGCCAGAAAAGTTTATCAGCAATCTTAATGCTGTCGTTAAAGACCTCATCATAAGTTTTGCCAGCATCCTTGGCAATCTCTTCCAGGATCGCATCAGACGAATGCAACCGATAATCACCGTAAAGGCGAGTAATAAACTCTTTCACATAATAAGACTTTCCAGAAGCGGGAAGCCCTACCAACAATACTAAAATAGACATTACCGATACATCCCAACAAACCACTGTTCTTGCAACTTAGCATAATTACTGTTGCTGTTAATGTTCTTCCGAACTATTTGCTCGATAGCCTTGCGAGTGTTATACATGGTGTTATCATCCCAAATGGCAAAGATCAAGGCTTTGTCCATTGAATGCGTTATCGTCGCTTTGATCGCAAAGTCTTTCTTGGTCCAATTAAGTTTCTTACGTTCCGCAACAAACTGAACCGCAGTTCTGGCTAAGTTTTCCATAGCCTCAACGATTTTAGTCTCAAACACATTCAAAGAATCCAAATCTTCTTTTGACAAGAAACCTTTGACATCATCCAAAGTGTTATCGAGGATCATGGCAACAACGTGACGATCTTGAAGAATCTTTTCCTTAGCCTTATGGATTTGAACATACCACTCAGTCTTGATCTTAAGCATTTGCCCATTGTCAAACCGAATGACATAGCCTTCAAAGTCTTTTTGCTCACGAGCAACTTCCATGAAGGACTCTAATCCAAACACAGTTCCAAAATTCTCAACAACAGGAATATCCCAATGTTCAGTTGCGCTAACCAGACCTTCATATGTAAAGTATGCGCCAGTCTTTATGAACCTAATACCAGTCAAGACAAGTTGGTCTTCTGGATAATCAAGAACGATCTGTTGCTTACGCGAACACCATTCAAAGATAAGAGTAACGCCTTGATTACACCAAATACGAGCAAACTCGTTATAATGAGGATTAAGAGCAACAAACTCTTCAACCTGTTTAGCCACATCAGTAGCGCCCATCTTAGTATGCCATTCGATCTTATCCAGCATAACAGGAGTGATCATAGAGCCGTCCAACTTGTCTAAGATAACGTGTGGATCAGCCATCTTAAAGTTGCCAGGCAACGTCTCCTCACGCTCACCGACGTTAAAGAACTTGTGGTACTTGCGAGCAAGAATGTAACCAGTCTTTGAACAGAAAGTAATGCCTCGGCATTCGCGGCGGATCAAATCTTCTTTGGTAAGTTTACCAGAACCAAACGTATCAGCCTTCGATACCACATAGTTAATGACGGTATAATCGCCCTTATCAACTACGATAAACTCATCACAGCCTTCGATTGCAGGAAGCACGTCACTGATGTTTTCGATATACGGAAACCCAGAACGAGTTTTGTGTTTTTCCCACATACGATCGAGACGTGCTTGCATCTCAGGAGTCAGTTCTTCTTCATTCATAATCAATCCTCTAAACTACAAAAGTGTCAATCATCCAATCGTCGTTAACACAGTCCCCCCATCGACTGACAAGCACCTGAACATGAGACGTAGCATCACGTTTGGTGTCCCAACGACCAGCAACCACCGATACATCATTCTGGTCAGTGGCAACAACCTTCCAAATAGAATGGGCAGTATATGGGTCTTTTTGAACCGCGAATTGCATTTTCATTCCTTTTTGCTAACTTATAACTTACCATAGCATATAAAAAGAAATAAATCAAGCACTATTTTAGCGCCATTTAGGTCCATCGAACCATGCCGCGATAGAATGTCTCTTACCTTCAGTCACTGGTACTGACTTTTCGTAAAGTGTGATTTAAAATAACACCACTCACCTCTCATATTATGCTCTTTTCTTATCTGCTACTTTGTAAATGCTGCCTTCATCGTTACAGACGAATAGCCGCTTTTCAGGGTCTCTATCTGTGATCATGCTGGTAAGGAGAATGGCTTTCTTGTGATCCTTGGTCTGAAACCGTACAGGAAATATCACCTCTTCACCATCTTCCATTACGCATAATGCTACAAAATAAAACTCATCGTCTGATATCATTTAAATATACTCCAGAGGTATTCCTCTGATATTTATTGCTGTTTAATAATGGGTTTCGGAAACACTGTCACATAAATTTATTCTTGATAATGCAACTTTTTGCATTCTAGATTTATAAATAATATCATACATCCATCTTTTTCAAGGCGTAACTTATGTCAAAAGTCCTGTTTATTCTAAAGCGTCGTGAAGATTATAGTGCAGTATTGCACAGTCAAGTTGGACTAAGCACAGGACTTTTCAACAGCGCCAATTTTGTTAACAACATGCTAGTAAACTCTGGCGTTGAAAGTGTTATTGAAGTCGCAATCGACAACAACTGCATTGATGGATTCGTAAACAAGCATAAACCCACTCATGTTATCATTGAAGCATTGTGGGTAGTACCATCCAAGTTTGAAGTATTGTGCAAACTACACCCCAACGTAACATGGATCATTCGCTTACATAGTGAAATGCCATTTATGGCTGGTGAAGGTATTGCGATGGATTGGATTGGTGAATACAGCAAGTTCAAGAACATTGTTGTTGGTGTAAATGCGCCGCGCATGTTACACGAAATTCAAATGTATTTGCGTCATTTGAACGGTTGGTCAAAGAAAGAAACAGCCAATCGTGTTATCTATATGCCAAACTATTATCCACAAAAATATAAATCAGTACGAAAAATTAATAAGAAAAAGAATACGATTGATATCGCATGTTTTGGTGCCATTCGCCCACTTAAGAATCATCTAACACAAGCATTTGCTGCTATAAAGTTTGCAGAGAAGAACGGTAAGAAACTTCGCTTCCATGTTAATGCTGGTCGTATTGAAATGAACGGAAGTCCTGTTCTACACAACCTTAAAGGTTTGTTTGATCAGATTGCAGCAAATGGGCATATCATGGTCAATCACGATTGGTGCCCACATGCCGAGTTCTTAGAACTGTGTCGCAAAATGGATATTGGATTGCAATCTAGTTTCAGCGAGACATTTAACATTGTTGGAGCAGACTTGATTAGTCAAGGTGTTCCACTTGTAACTAGCCCTGAAATACCATGGTCTGTTCGTGTATTCGAATCAGAGCCAACAGATAGCAAACATATAGCAGAAAAACTTCAACTGGCATATGATCTAAACTGGTTAAATGTAAAGATGCACCAGAGAAGTTTAACTTGCTATACTAACAAAACCAAAAAGATTTGGGTAAAATATTTCAAATCAAAAAAGAAGTAAGAACTTTTTACTTATTAAACCATGTCTTCTTGATAAACAAACCAACAGCCACCGAACAAAGAAGCACAATAGACACTGGCCACCAGATAATAGATAGCACTGAAAATCCAACAATATTAATCTTATTGCGGCTATGTAAAATAAATTCATATTTAACGGTAAGAACTACACCAAGAACGAAAGCATAGAACAAAGCACCACAGATATACAACATATCAATCACCTTTCTTAAACATCTTCTTGAGTGTAAAAGCGACACCCAAAGCACCAAGAATAACCAAACCTACTGGCCAGATGAACATTGCCAAAAATCCAGCCACAGATATCCCAGCAATCAACTCGCCGTCAATATCCTCGATTGTCAAAACTAAAGATATCACAAAGACGAAAGCATAGAACAAAGCACCATAGATATACCACATATTATTTCCTTTCAATAAAATAGTGGTTGTTTAAGGCACAACCACCAAAGCCTGGGGTGTTGCCACCCTCGCCAGTCCTTACTTAAGCGAAACGAACGGAGTACCGCCGCTTGTCACTTGAGGAAGAACACCGTCCCACTTTTCAATGGATCGCAGTTGCAAAACTTGTGGGTTTGCAGAAATAGCAGCGGCTTCAATTCGCATTGCTTGAGCCTTACCTTCAGCCTTAGCCACAGCAGATCGTGCTTCCGCTTCAGCAGTTGCAACCGAAGCCTGTGCAGCAAGTGCCGCTTGTTCGTTAGCAATCTTCTGATTGATCTGTGCAGTTACCGCTTGAGGCACCTTGATATTCGATGCCCAGTAAAGTTGCTCGACAACCAAACCATAGGGCGCAAAATACTTCTGAACATCTTCTAGTGCAGCAGCAGAAAGTTGAGCCTTCTTTGGACCATAGATTTCTTCCACACCCAACTTAGAGGACTCATTGCCGATTGCTGACCGAACAGCGTTCCGAAGAGGACCAGCAACGATACCATCCATATCTGTACGATATTTCTGGAACAAAACAGGTGCCTTAGATGGATCAACGCGGAAAGCGATAGAAACATCAGCAGAGAGGTCTAGACCATTCTTGTCTTGGAAGTGGAAAGATTCGTCAACACCATCACGACCTTCGTTTGTAGCAGTCCATGCATAGGTACTGGTAAAGACGGGATACTGGTAGATGTTAGTGCCGGGACCAGCCATATATACGCCAACTGGTAGTGCTTGATTGCTTACACCAGCACTACCGCCGTAGTTCTCGACCTTGATGCCAACATGTCCAGGTTCAACCTGAGTACATGCGACAAGTGAAAGTGCAGCAGCACCAACGAGGAGTAGATTCTTAATCTTCATTTGTATTTTCCTTTGTCATGATAAACTTGTTATAGAGATAAGAGGCGATCCATCCAAAACCAGCACTGATAAAAAAGATCAGTGTTAGATTAGCCACGTCGTTGTGAGTGTTGATCAGTGTAGCAACTCCAGTTGGAATGAGATACACCGCAACAAACAGAACCACGGGGAACATTGCGAACTTTAGAAATGTCTTCATTGTGTTTCCTTTCATAGTTACATTATAGCCAGCGAGACAGATAAGTCAATCAGATATCAGCAAAAAACTTAAAGTCTTTTGATTCTTTTACATGAGTCTTAAGATGCTCATTATCGTAAATATCAGCAGCAGTAGATGGGTCAACAAATGTTTCTGGATTGATCTGTGAATCTCCATCAAACATTTCACACAGATGCTTATGCATCTTCCGCAACAACTTTTCTTCTTTGCTGCCTTCTTTATAGTTAACTCCTTCGATAATCTCTTCAGCCGCTTCTAGGATCGACCAATCATCAAAATCGTCAAGGGTAACTTCTACCATATATCCCATTACATATATTCCTTGACGATCTCGTCCATCAGAGCCAACTTGGCATTCTCCATGGATTTCTTAAGATTGTCGGCTTTTTCCATTTGTTTGACTGATACATGGCGGTCTTGGAACTCCAACTCGCCTTCGAATCGCCAGTAATTGGCAACTGCGTTTCCGTATTCGCTGATCTTTTGTGAAATACCTGGAGTCATATTACTTATCTTTCTTAAAAACTGGAGTTTTCCAGAAATTTTTGGGCAAATCTGGAATCAAAATACTACAAACAGCGACGGCAGAAACGGGACCACATAGAGACATTGTTAGACCAAAAGCCAAATCACCATATGTCAAATCTTTACCTCGCATAATGACAACGAAACCCAAAGAAAAGATGGCTCCTACTAAGAGCCACCCGATCACAAACATTCCCATTATGCCGCCTCCGCCATTTCGATTGCGACTTCAAGAGCCTTAGTCTTCAGAGACTTATTGGCACCGAACCAGGCGGAGTCCAAACGAGCATCAACTGTACGACCGATGACGTGGTCAGTCATGAAGGTGACAGTGTTGAATGCTGACCACCAACTGCCTTCAGCGAAGTTTGCTCCAGGCTGTTGATCAATAACCTCAAGAGCAATCTTTGCGTTCTTAGAGATTTCCTTACCCTTTGTGGAGTTCATTGGGAAGACACGCTTGAAGTAGTCAACCACCGTCTCTTCACTGTAACGCTTAGAGCCGAGATATTGAGCCATTTCCTTGTAAGAAGCCAACTTGTCGCTAGCAACGCCAAGCATTTCCTTGACCTTATCGCCATCGAACTCGTTACGGTGAGAAACCTTAACCATCTGATTGGCATTCTTTGAGAGAGAAAGAGTCAGAGTGTTGTTGCAGACAACTCGGATGGGAGTAAACCGAATGTCAATCGATTGACCGTAAGAGTGAGGATTGGTAAACAGAAGATAACTGTCAACCTTATCACCCTTGAACAACTCAAAACTCTCGTTGACCTTCGCAAGACCCCAAACGATCTTACCGCCGCGGAGTGAGCCAGCAGTATGCATTTCCATATCGCCATTGCCAACAAAGTCATTGAAGAACTCGAATGCATCAGCATTCTGGTTTGGTTGCCAATCGTCTGTGATCACATCCAAAATCTTGTTGTCAAAATCGCGGACGAGAGCAGAGCGACCGATGTCAACCTTCTCGCCATTGATATCAGCATACGCTGGAATCTTATTGACGCGCCAGTCAAGACCAGCAGCCTGAAGCATTTGTTCTGGAGTTAGATCAGCAGGAACTTGTGTGCCAAGTCCGTGCCAAGGAGTCTCGCCAGCCCAGGCCATTTGAGCCTTACCGCCGAGCATTTCAATCATATGAGCCATTTTGTAGATTTCCTTTTCACGGGCATCATTGCCCTATAACTTAATATAACTTATCAAGAGAAATAATGCAAGCACTATTTACCAACTTGCATTATAATAAAAATCATATTCTCTTTCGTCAAGTTGCAAAGCCCGTTCTAGTTGCTCAATGGTGGATTCAATATCCATCATATAGGATTCGTCGTACTCGGTTGGACCAAAGAAAAATCCAGATCGAGTTGGAAGCAACTGTTCAGCCAGAGTTGGATCGGCTTGGACTTGCTTACACAATCCAATCAATTCCAACAACTGTTCTCGGTCAACACTGTATGACCCACAGTCATCCTTGCCATCCTGGACATTATCAACGAACCACTTGTGAATCTGATTAGCCTTGCGCCAGTAAGCGGCTTTAACATTCACTTGTTCCACTTCAAGCCCTTCAGGCAAAGCAAGAGGAGCGCCAAGTTGTCCCTTCAGTTCCGTCTCATTATACCACATATAACGCTTGGCGGAAAGATACATATCCAAACCCATAACAATATTCCTTTTCAA
>Ga0209084_1000265_pt1 | contig 50927 bp, 54 predicted proteins | sample C_130820_MF_Meta_FD_187309 | JGI IMG/M metagenome (GOLD analysis project Ga0209084, IMG submission 187309) | Freshwater microbial communities from Lake Croche, Canada to study carbon cycling - C_130820_MF_MetaG (SPAdes) (version 2) | ecosystem: Environmental > Aquatic > Freshwater > Lake...
GCTCCTTTTCCTCCACAGGAGGGTCTTGTAGAACGGGTAGCTCCGCTTGTAGAACGGGTATAAGCCGAGGCATTGACGCATTGTGAAAATCCACGCTTGCGCTCTCAATAATTTTCTCTCTGGACATAATGGTTGAATCAGTTTGTGCCGACATTCTTTTGCTGGGGTTTGAAGATATAAATTTTTTGGGAAAGGATTTCAATTTTTTTTGGAACACCGGGTTTTATATATTTTAGTTTTAATATTTTGCAATGAAAATGGTTTAAAATTATTGTTACATTATTATTTATAATGGATTTTGTTGAAGGATCATCTGCGCCTGTTTCTACTGAGGAAAAGAAGCCCGAGGTCAAGCTTGTTGACGTTGTCATCACTGATGAGAATGTTGCATTGAATGCCCTTGTTAGTTTTTTGGCACTGGCTCAACGCCGCGGCGTTTTTAGCATAGAGGAGTCTTCCAAGATCTGGGAGTGCGTGCAGAAATTTCAAAAGAAGTAGTTCCACTTTTAAGCCCTCCGCTTCGCTTAAAAGTGGAGCAAAAATAAATCCATATTGTTTAAGTATTTGAATTGTTAAATATATATAAAATAAAATTTATATATGTTTTCATTTTTTGGCTCAACCTTTTTTAAAAATTGATTCGCTCCTGACAGGGCTCGAACCTGCGACCTAACGGTTAACAGCCGTTTGCTCTACCTACTGAGCTACAGAAGCAATGGGATGCGGTCTTCATTTTGGTCTTTTTGAATAAGTAAAGATTGGTTGGATTGCTGTGATGAAGACATCCACTTTTTGGAAAAGTGGAGCAAAACCACTTTATGAAAGTGGTTCAAATATTTGGTTCTACATTTAAACTAAGCGACTGTCGCCCTTTATGCTTAAAGATAGTTTTGGCTCAACCTTTCTCAAAGGTTGAAAGTAGCCCTAGCGGGAATTGAACCCGCATCTCATCCGTGTAAAGGATACGTGATAACCACTACACTATAGAGCCAGTAAAAATCCACTTTTAAGCGAAGCGACTGTCGCCCAAAGGGCTTAAAAGTGGAAACATTTTTCTTTTGCGCAACTTTTTCTAAAATAGATTTGGCTCAACCTTTAGAAAAGGTTGATCAACACCCGATGAGGGGCTTGAACCCTCGACCACTAGCTTAAAAGGCTAGCGCTCTACCGACTGAGCTAACCGGGTACAAATATTTTAGAAAAACAATTGGAAAATGCGTCGTTTTAGCCGAAGGCTAGCTCTCACCGGGACTCGAACCCAGGATAACAGATTCAAAGTCTGTGGTGCTAACCACTACACTATGAGAGCCCATATTTATACAAACCTTTAAGCCCAATTGCGTTGCTTAAAGGTTAATTTCTTGTTCCTTTTCATACTATATGCATTGAGTTGCTGTTTGGAACAAATTTAAGCCTTTTCTTGTTTAAAGATAAAGGCATAATAGCAGTTGCTATTATTACTAAAAGTGAGTTGCTGTGATGATTCCTTTTTACAACCGTTTACAGGAATCCATATTTTTTTGTTTATTTTTTAATTTTTGCAGCCAGTGGGGTTCGAACCCACGCATCATAGATAACGGGTCTTAAGTCCGTCGCCTTAAACCACTCGGCCATAGCTGCTTTTCAACTTTTGAGAAAAGTTGATCAAAACAATTTTTTTGCTGTTTTCCGGAGTCTTCAAAGACAAAATTTTGAATTCTATGGGTTGCTGGAGGAAAACATCAACCTTTAGAAAAGGTTGAGCCAAAAAGGTGGTGGTTTTTGCTCCACTTTCCTAAAGTGGTTTTTGCACAACTTTTAAGCGAAGCGACTGTCGCCCGTTGGGCTTAAAAGTTGCTATGCTCTGGTGCGGACTTGAACCGCAGACCCTCAGCTCATAAGACTGATGCTCTAACCAACTGAGCTACAAGAGCAGTGAGTTCCGATACGGGGACTCGAACCCCGGCCAAAGGGGTGAAAACCCTCTATCCTAACCAACTAGACTATATCGGAATTGCATTATAATAGCTTGGGGTTTCTTTAAACCCTTTTTTCAAAATATTATTTTTGACCTTTAACTTTTTGATTGGGTGAAGGGCCGGGAAACTCATGAAACAAATGGTTTGCTTCATGATTTTGAATGCTGGTATCTTGGGTTTGCTAGATAATTGCGTTTGATTGCTGTATGATACCACTTGGTGCCCTTCACACTATAATAGGGCGGCTTTTCTTTAAGTTGTTTTTTTAAATATATTTCACACAAACCCTAATAGTTCATCGGCTCGCAAATTTAGTATACCTATATAGTAAAATATGTTTAAATTAAATAACACAAACTATAAACAGAAAAACGCGGAGTTACAAAAAAGAATATATAACTTAAAAATTTTAGAAATAGCTCAAAGTTATAATAACTATATATCATTGACGGAAAAATTAAATAATCAGTTTAATGCTGAAACTAGTAGTGATATTAAGATAAAAACAAGCAATGACAATGAAGCTGTTACGTGTAAATCTGAAGGTGAATTATTAGAAGATGAATTGGTATTGGAAAAAGAATTGGAAGAAGAATTGGAATTGGAACCGGAATTGGAACCGGAATTGGAACCGGAATTGGAACAGGAATTGGAATTAGAATTGGAACCGGAATTGGAACCGGAATTGGAACCGGAATTGGAACAGGAATTGGAATTAGAATTGGAACAGGAATTGGAACAGGAATTGGAACAGGAATTGGAACAGGAATTGGAACCGGAATTGGAACAGGAATTGGAACAGGAATTAGAACAGGAATTGGAACAGGAATTGGAACAGGAATTGGAACAGGAATTGGAACAGGAATTAGAATTGGAACAGGAACAGGAATTAGAATTGGAACAGGAACAGGAATTAGAATTGGAACAGGAATTGGAACAGGAATTGGAACAGGAATTGGAACAGGAATTGGAACAGGAATTGGATTGTGATCCTAATAGCAAGACCATGTCACAACAATCTCCAATTGAATCACTAATTGAAATACCGTCCAAGGAAAATCAAAAAACCTTGCCGCCTAATAAAAATAAATTTAACATGAAAAAAATTAACAATATTGTAGAAAAAACAGATAAAACTAATTTTGTTACTAATTACGCTTCAAAAAAAATCATTGATAAGATAAAATTTTTTGACAAAAAGTTAATTCAAACAATATTAAATTTTGACAAAAAAATTATTAATAATATAGTAGATGTAGTAAGAAGTGCCTTTAAAGATGAAAACGTTGAATAATAAAAAATGAAAAGAAAAGAAAAGAAAAGAAAAGAAAAGAAAAAGTAATTTTAATGAGGGGGTATTGCGGCCTGCGAAGCTGAAGACATTTGTTCACTACTAGTAAAATTAAAAAAAATAATATATATATAGATTTCAATAAATGAGTTTCCCCCAGACACCGGTAAATAATGCATTTGATTTTAACTCAACAATAAAGCCTGCACAGGTTCTGTCATCTTATTTAAAAACTTGCATATATTGTCGGAACACAGAATCACTCGCTTTGTTGACAGATGGTTCATTTAGACGTTGTTTAAATTGCAGAAAACATTTCAAAGCGCAAATACTAAATCCACAACAATCGCAAATTCAAACGGCGCAACCAGTGTCATATCACACGCCAATATTTCATTCTATGCGTCCAATTTATATGCCATCGAGTTTAAACCGATGAAAATTTACAATCCGCGTTTAATTTTAGATGATCCGTTTATAATAAATATTCATTGACAGCCACAAATTTAAGAATTTAAGCAAATAAATTGAAAAAATAAGGATTATTATTATTATTTTTATAATTAAATGTTTTGCAATAATTGTTATATTTAGTTATTATATATATTGAACATGGCAAATATAAAAATCCTTGCTAAAGCGGTAGTCTGCAAATTTAAAGAATATGCAACTCAAAATCAAAGTGAAACAGTAAAGAATTTTATTCATGAAGAAATAAAACCAATGTTAATTAATGAAATTAAAAATATTAACTCTTATAAAAAATTTTCGGCCGTTAATTCAAAGATTGTGGCGTTATTTGGTGTAAATGCTGGCTCTTATATTGCGGAAGAGGTTTTTTCTCCGTCTTTGGACGCTTTTAATAAAAATAACTCTAACACTATGTCTATTATAAATAAAATAAATCATAAAACAATACCCATCTTAAGTAAGATATTATCTTAGTTGCAATCCTATAAGATTTAAACTGATGAAGATTTTTCCTATTACGGTTATAAAAAACAAAACCATTATATAAATATTATTATTTTGATTAAACAATATTTATAATTATATTTTAGTAAAATATAATAATACGATTGAATGTTTGACTATTATAACTATTTCACATCAAATCTATCGCTGTTGTACATAATTATTTCGGAATTAATTAAATATAAATTGTCATTTATTACTTACAATAATGCAATAATAAATATTTGTGAAAAAATTATACAAGTGAATGTGTTGTATGTAAAGGTTGTGCAATGGAATATTCAAGATTATTTTAACATAGATGATGAACTAAAACTCTATCTTTATAAATTTAATTCTAATGCTCCATATTCCGACGACGACGTAGATTACAATTGCATCAATAAACTTGAAACGCATTTTAAAGATAGATTAATTTTTGATAAAACACCAGTTAATAGTGGGACAACTTCAATAATATTTAAAGGTATTTTTATCGGAAAACCGGTTGCTATAAAAGTTTTAAAAAAAAATATTTATGAAAAGATAGACAATGGTATTGAAAATATTACAAATTTATTATACACAGTTACATATATATTATCATTTTTTTATAAAACAAATACAAATTTGCATAGATTGTTGAGTAATAATAAAAAATTATTATTAAAACAATGCGATTTCTTGAATGAAAATAAAAACCTTGAAATATTTAAAAATAAGCACATTACAAATACAGATATAGTTGTGCCAAATGTCTATGCAGAGTTTACAGAATTTGATAACAATGTAATAGTGATGGATTATTTAGACGGACGCAATTTAAATTATGAAAAAAAAAAACAACTTGAACCATATAAACAACAAATAAAAGATTTAATTATAAATTCATATTATTTTTTCAAAGTAATTCACGCCGATTTGCACGCTGGAAATATAATATTGTTAGATGATAATAAAATTGGAATTATTGATTTTGGAATTATCGTAGAACTCACAAACAAACAGTGTAATCACATTTTTAAATTTTTTTTAAGTTTAAATTTATGTGACATGACAATGTTTAAAAAATCTTTAGTTAACTTACTATTAAAAAATAAAAATGATATAGAAAAAATTGAAGATATTGTGCGCGAACCTTTAGATGTTGTTAAAGATACTATATTTTCCAAAAAAAACAAAGCTTGTGTTAAAAGTATTGTCAAAGCGCTTCAATTAATAGTTATTAGAATTGATGGAGACGTTGACATTGATCCAAGTATTTCATATATACTTTTATCATTTATTTCGTGCATTCATATTTTAGAAAAATTGGATGATGAAAAGGGTTTGGGAAATTTAATTAAAAATCATTTAAATGTTGACGATTTTTTAAACTAATATATAGACTACAATAATTATATAAATATATATAAGTATATAATTATATAATGGAAGAAGATTGGGTTCTTATTTTATCAGAGAAAGATATATCATTATTTCAAAATGAAACGTCTTATAAAATGACATTTGACGTTAAAAAGAGTGAAAATACATACAGTTCTATTCTTGAAATAATAAAAAACAATGATTTTTTTGAACTGTTGTATGAATTAAATAGAGATTTTATTGAAAAGTTTACTTCAGTTATCACAGACGAAGGGGCTCAATGTGTGGATATAAAAATAAAAAATAAAAAAAGGGATTTTTATAATTTTGAACATTTTACAATTCACATTAATTGTTGTAGCGAGATAAAAGAAAAAGAAAAAAAAATAGTTATTTATTCGTTGCCATTTGATAACAACAATGTGTTAGAAAACGAGATTTATTTGTCTAATTTTATTATTGAAATTAGCGAACAAAAAGACAACGTTTCTTTTTTAATAACATATAATTTTGACGATGAAATATTTGACACAGATGTATTAAAAATGTGTTTATCAATGTATATTTTAAAGATATATTATCGTTTAAAATTGTATCTTGAATAATTTTTTATTATAGAATAATTTTTTATTATACACTTATTCTATAATGAACTATTACAATAACTTTATTCTATGTGTATTTTTAAGCAAAATATTATTCGTTGTTTGCGGAGTTTGGCACTTTATTCTTGTAAGAAAAAATAAGGGCGAGAATGAACTTTCTTTAAGGCTTTCCACGTTGAAAGAATACTTTGAATTTATTTTTCTTGTATCCATGGCTCTATTGTCAATGTATTTATTTAACCCTTTGGTTGAAATTAGACCCGCCATTAATAGGGAGACTCGTTTATTGTTATTCATATTTGGATTTATTGTATTGATTAACTGCAAATGGGAATTGATTGTTGGGCATTCTAAATGGTTGGCGCTTTTGCAATACTTTATAAGCGGCCGCCGCGATATTAATACGGATGTTATTTTGTCTTATTAGGCTTTTAGTATACACGGTGCACCAACCAGTGGTGGCTAATTGTTTACCGGCAAAAAGAGGGCAAGGGCCCGCGACATCAGTAGCTTTTCCTTGGTTTATACACGTGCATTCTTTTTGTCAAAAATATTTTTTGGTCAATCAAATCCTTCTAGTAATTCGTACTATATTTATTTCCAATAATGTTGGAAATAAATATAAATATCTTTATTCTTAACACAATTTTACTCGCGCGTTTGAATAAAAAAGGTTGTTTATGTTACAAGAAAGGGTTTCAAAACAAATTACAAACTACTCTATTAACTTTTTATTTTTTTTGGCTTATTTAGACAGCTTCTTGCTGTTGACGGTTGGCTAGGAGACGACGCTCCAAGTCCTTGATTTGCACGGGAGCTCCTGCGACTTGAGCATAGCTGCGAGCGTCGCGATGGGCCAGGGTGATGGTGCCGTCCATAACGCCCCATATGTCGGCATGGAGCTTATCGTCGCGCTCTTCCGTGTACTTGGCTTCGTTGGTTTCCGACTTGACATGGACCAAGGACCTGATGATGTCCGCCATTGTGTAGCCCATATTGGTGAGCTTCCCAGTGAGTTGCTCCAAACTTACCTTGGCCACCTCTTTTTCGTCTTCTTCTCCGCCAGTTTCATCCTCTTCGTCCTCGTCCTCTTCCTCTTCTCCGCCTTCTGAGTCCTCGTCATGCTCTTCTGGCGGTTCGTCAACGAGCTGGTGGCGGCACATCGGGCAGCAGTCAGCAAGGTCAAGAGCCCTGAATGCGCAAGATGCGTGAAATACGTGGCCGCAAGTAGTCACTGCGACGTTCACCATCTCAATTGCCTCATAGCAGATGGCGCACTCGGAGAATTGGAATCCGCAGGGAAGCGCGAAAAGGGGCTCCACGAGTGGCTTGGAGACATCAACCTTGGGCTTTTCTGGCTCTTCCTCCGACTCGTCGTCGCCAAAGTCCATGTCTAGAAGACGCTGAGCACCATCCTCTAATGCGATGGCCTGGTCCGTGCGAATCTCGGCAGTAAGCCGGGAAAGGAAACTAGGCTCTTCATACAGGCAGCCACCAGGGTCCATGTGAGCCAGCTGGTTGGGTTGGTCGCTCAGGCATCCCGAGCAAGTGGGCAGCTCTGAGCACTGCACTTGATGAGTGCTGCAGAAACGCTGTTCGGGGCTCAGCTCTCGCAGAGTGCTGGCGAACACAGGGTGGCAACCACGGCACGACTTGGTGTTATTGCACGACATTTTCAAATAGTTTACAACTCGGCTGTGGGTCTAATCTACATACAAAAGTATTGCAAAAAAATAAATCAATTTTTTTTTGGTCATATGAGAGTCAAAAATTTTTGATTTTTTTCCAACTTTTTTTTCTTAACGGACACCTTCGGTTTATAACGGACACCTTCGGTTTATAACGGACACCTTCGGTTTATAACGGACACCTTCGGTTTATAACGGACACCGTCAGATTGGTTTTTATTAATCAAAATTATTTTTATTATAGGTTACATTATTTGGTTGATATAAAAGCGTTAGAGCATCTCTTAGATTTATTGTCGGGTGTATACTTCTTAACCTATTTATCTCTTGAAACACATTTTTTTTTGATTCTTCTTGTTCTTTTTGTGACCACCACAACTCATTTGAACTAATGTATTCAGTTAAATATGAAACTATACGGATATATTTTTTTGTATTAAAGCTTACTTTCTTTTGATTCATTTATTATTAAGTATACTCAATAAATATTTAAATTTTTATATCAATTTTATTTGCTTTTTTTTTGGTTTATTAAAAAAAATTTATTACTTTTTATTTGTTATAATTTTTTTTAGTATGGTTAACTTTTTACACAGGCAAAAGAGGAACAATATCTACTGTAGCAACAGACACATCGTCACACTCGTGTCTTTGGTATCTGAATTTTTGTGGCGCCTTGTCGGGTAAATGTGCTTCCCATTCTTGCAGCCACCTAGACACAATTTTACCGCAAATCTCCTGACTCGTCTTTGTAAGCAAGTCCTGGACGTCCTGCGCGTTGTCCAACATAGTCATGTCAAAAACTCCATCACTTCCCAATACGACTCTGTATGTCTCGCCTTCAACAATTGGGAATGTGTAAGTCTCCGGCAAGTACCCTGTCTTTGAATTGTGACCGAGCGCTTGAGTGCAAGCAAGCCGCGACCCATCCGGAAACTTCACGTAATCCGCGGGTGCGAGCGTTGCCGTTGTTTCCGAAAGAAGCTTGATGTTTGAAGATGGGGTAAACTCATACCCTCTCTCGGCGATTCGTTGGCGTTCAGCCTCGTTTTGACAGTTGTGCTCCTTGCTTGTGTAGATGAGCTCGCCATTCTTGAAGACGAGGAACTGAGAATCTCCGGCGGAAATGCACTCCACTCTGGTGGGGAAGCACTTTACAATGACACAGGTTGCACCCGTTTGTTCGTGCTTTGGGATAAATGCATTTCCGTCTATGTATTCAACGATCGCTTCAATTGGAGTTGGGCTACTGATAAGCTCGTCTTTTTTTTCTTGGCGGATGGACCGAATAAAGTTGATGCACATGTTGGAACCATGACCATCGTTCAACATTGTCCATTGAAATTTTTCTCCCGTGATTGGGTCGGCGCTAGTTCCTTGGCAGACATAGTCCTGACCTTTTTCTGTCATTTGTTCCACGGCATGGGACATATTAACGTCGTGATTTGAAGCATATTCTGCCATTATTGACCTTGACTTTCTTTTTTAGATTTCCAAGAATGAAAGAAAAAGTTTTCAATTTTTTTTTAACGGGTTTTTATTTATTTTTTATTTGTTTTTTATCTTGTTTTTATCTTGTTTTTTATCTTGTCGCATTCGTTCCTGCTCTCGGACATGCTTTGCCGAGTACACCGTATTAGTTTTTGTCTTGTCGCGACCTTTTTTCTCCCGTCTTGTCTTTGGTTCGTCCATGGTTTCTTTATATTAATCTGCATCTAAAAACTTAACGAAATTCTAGATCAATTTTTTTAGTAGGGAACCAAGGTCATCAGAAATTTGAAGGGTTTCCAGACCCTCCTAATAATTTACACCTTTGACCATTATAATCCGCACAAAATGCGGATAGTGTTCAAAGGTGTAAATCTTATTTGATTTTTACAGACTGGTTGTTGGACAAGTTTCAATGAGGTTTACAGAAGATTTGGCTGTATTTTTGTTCTTGGGAAATGAGTTGAAGAGAGAAAAAGGATTTCAACTTAAAAGCATTATATGAAATAAATATATGAATATGACTGAGAACATTGTATATATATTGTTGAAAGGGTCGGAGTGGGAAGATATGGTTGTTTATTTATCAAAAGAAGATGCTATAGCAGCGTCAAAAACGTGGCCGAAATGCAGAGTGGAAATTTTTGGTAAGAAGAATGGTCTAGGTGTTGGGTATATTCCGACTTATAATTATTATGAAAATGGGGAGTATGTTGAGAGCGGATAACGGGTGCTGCACTGTCGCAAGACTGCAGAACCTGCCAATTTAGCGTTTAACTGGCAATCTACGTCAAACCCCAACTCTACCCCCGTTTCTATTCCTATGTGAAGGATAAATGGGTCCATTCTATGGAAAGCCAGAAATGAGTGACAAAACGAGAAATGAGTGACGAAATTTTGTACCGAAAACTTTTCATTTTCGTTTTTTACAACCCAGGGAGAAAATGTATATACTGTTTTTTAGTAATTGGGTTTTTATTGATTTAAATAGAAATACAAATTATTTATAATGCATCCTGTTTTTTCTCGCTTGGCAATTATTATTACTTCTCCTATTTTGTTTATTTCTGCCATTCTTATTTACCTTGATGACGGAGGACCCATATTCTTCTCTCAAGAAAGGGTTGGAAAAGGAGACTCCTATTTTACTATTTATAAATTAAGAACATTGAGAGAAAATAAAATTACTCGTGTCGGAAGGATTTTGAGAAAATTAAAAATTGATGAAATACCACAACTTTTCAATATCTACAAAGGAGACATGAATTTTATTGGACCCCGACCTTGGGTTGAGAAAGATTACGATGATGTTACTCCTGAAAGTAGAGAAAAAAGACTCCGGATTTTACCCGGTGTTACAGGGCTCGCACAAGTGGAAATGCACCCTAAAAAAGATATATCTATGTTTTTAGAATATGATTTTTTATACATTGACAATTGCAATTCTGTCGGGTTGAAATGTTCTATTCTTTACAAAACAGTATTGATTGCCCTTAGAGAAACTATTGACTCCTTACATTCCAAACGGACAAGAAATGAGTGACAGCCCACCTTGCCGAAGGTATGAAAGGTAGGAGCCAAATATGAAAAAATACCATAAGGAATCCCTATGGTATTTTTGTTTTTATCTTTAAGCTACGCTTTAACGGTCTTGGTGCTCCGGCCTTACTGCGTAGACAAACTCCTTGCCACGAATCGTGAACTTGTCTCCATACTTGGGCTCTTGGATCTTAATGTCGGCGTTTGTGGCCCATTGGGGAATTGCGTCCAGACTCCACTGCACGGTGGAGTCCTCCCAGTAACGACCCACTCTTCGGTCATCCTCGTAGTAGTTCAGGTAGAGGACTTCGTTGCGCCAGTTTTGTCTTGTGGACATGTACTTGAATGGTCCTGGTCCCACGACCGTGTCTGCGTTCTCCGTGGCCGCAATCGCCTTCAGCTTCTGTTGCTTTTTTTTCTTTGGGTTTTGCTCCAAGTGGTACTTCCTGAGCTCCAACTTGGCACGGTTAACAGCACCCCATAGGGTGGTCGGTAGCTTTGACATCCTTTCAGGCTTCAAGTTTCTCAGGTTTTGGTCCTATAAATAAACTCACCAAAAAGTATTTCAATTTTTTTTTGCTAGGTGGTAAACTCATTAAAAAACTTGGGGGTTCAAGTTTTTTTTGTTTTTTTATGGGTTTTTGTTTTTTTCTCTCTACTCTAACTCTACTTCTACTTACCATGCATCCTCGCGATCGCAGTCCGTGTAGCGCTCCACCGCAGCCATGTCGCTCTCGTATTCGTCCTCGCTGTCCTCAGCGTCCGCCCAGCCCAGACCATCGCGCCCCTTGAAGCAATCGTAGTTGTGCTTCTCCCTGGCAATCTGTGCGGCAGTCTTGGGAGGAGCCGTCATCACGACCCCTTGGCTGCCGCGCTCAATGATCACCATGCCTGTAGCGATGGCCCTTCCAAGACGCTCCTCCTCTGCACGCGTCTCGCGAGTCTGCTTCTCGGCGAGCGCAATTTCCTTGGGCTTGATGGCCATCTCGGCGAAAGAAACGTTGGCCATAGGCGCTGCAACAGGACGTCTGGCCCAGGATCCGCCAAGAGCAGGGAACTCCTCCTTTTGCGGAACTGGTGCCTTTTTTTGAGTGCGCCGAGGCGACTCGTCGGAGTCATCGTCCATGAGGAGAGCAAAACGACCCGACGTTGGAGCGGCTATGCTATTGGGCTTGGACGCCGCTTCGTGTGCCTGAGTGCGACGGACGCGTTCCTCTTGCTTCTGACGCTTCTCCTTGTTTGCATTGTCCCTTTCAAGGACCTTGCAATACTTGACCGTGTGACCAGCATCACCACAGTAGCGGCAGTCCTGAGCAAGAAGCGTGGGGCACACCGTCTTGCCGTCGGAGTCCTTGGGCCAATGGCTGCTATACTCCGACTCGGACTTGCCAGAATCCTTGCACACTTTGCAGCAGGGCTTGCGAGGAGCATTGGTGGTCATGGTATTGCGGCGCGACATTTTGCTAGTTGATTTTAAACTTGACGTTTGATTTCCTGTTTGGATAATCACAAGTATTTGAACTAAAAGTATTTCAATTTTTTTTTCATCAGCCAAAAAACCTCTCACCCAAAAAAAAATTGACCCAATTTTTTTTGAATAACTTTACCACATCTCTCACAACAACTTCAACTTCAAGTTCAACATGGATAAGTTCCGTTGGTTTATACAGAAATCCGGTATTCAATTCAAGCAGCACCAGTTTGATGGTGTCAAATGGGCGCTCCACAATGAAACACGAGACGACCTCAAATGTCACGGTGGGTTCATCGCGGATGAAATGGGCCTCGGTAAAACCATCACCACAATTGGTCTCCTCATTTCAAATTTCAAATTTCGGACGCTTATTGTCCTACCCAATATGCTCATCCAACAATGGGTCCATGAAATCTTCCGCACTACTGGTCATAAACCATTGGTGTTTTACGGACCAGCAAAAAAAATTATCACTCTGGAAGAGTTAGAAAAGGCACCTCTTGTCATTACCAGCTATGCCACCATTGCTATAAGTCCAAAGGACTTGGATACCAAGAGTTTGTTGCACCAAGTCAAGTGGAACAGGGTCATCTTTGACGAAGCACACCACTTGCGCAACAAAAATAGCCGCTATACGGGAGCCAAGATTTTGGCCTCGCCTATCAAATGGCTCATATCTGGCACTCCCATCCAAAACAAGCGCAGTGATTTCCTCAATTTATGCTCTGTCGTTGGTTTGCCTGCCAGTTATTGCGCTGAAAACATGAAAGAACTCCTTGAGAACCATATGTTGCGTAGGACCAAGGCGCAAGTTGGTATTCAATTGCCTGACCTTCTTCTCGGTTGCAATGATGTCGCTTGGAAGACGGAATCTGAGAGACTTCTATCTGAAGATATCCACAATGCCATCCTTTATGCATCTGCTATGGATCGGCTTCGCCTCTATATTCAAGCCAGGCAAGCATGCATTCTGCCTTCCATGCTCAAGGATAAAATGGCTGACCTAGTAGACAGTCACTTAGTCCCTCGTGAGCATAATCATTCCGTGGCTTTAAAATGCTCCAGTAAATTGGACGCAGTCATTCAGACACTTCTCTCAAGACAAGGAAATGGGAATGGGAAATTAGTCTTTTGTCATTTTCGCGAAGAGATTGACACTATTGTTTCCAGACTACGAGAGAAGGGTGTCCAGAATGTCGCACCATTTGATGGCCGAACACGGACTCGCAGTAAAACGTTGCAGGCTTGTCACGAGTTCCTTGTCTTGCAGATCCAGACCGGTTGTGAAGGATTGAATTTGCAAGCCGATTATTGTGAGGTCTATTTCGTCAGCCCCAATTGGAACCCTGCAGTTGAGGAGCAGGCTATTGCTAGGTGTCATCGCATTGGTCAACAGAAAACGGTTCACGTCTTCCGGTTCCACATGACCACGTTTCAAGTCTGCGAACCTGAATCTGAAAAGGTTCCTAGTCCTTCTTTGGACAAATATATCCATCTTGTTCAGGAGACCAAGAGAGAAATAAGTAATGAAATTCTTCAATAGTCTTTGTTATTCTTTTAAAAATGTAATTAAATAAAACCTTTTTTATAATCCCGTAAAGAGGAATCTTTGTGAAGGTTGCTACGAAGATCACCTTACTTTTTGTCTTTTGGGGAATTATACCACGAGAGAAAAAGTTATTCAAGTTTTAGTCTTTTCTATCGCAACTTCCTTTGCAATATTCTTTATTATTTTCTCATGTTTTTTATTATCATCTTCCAATGTGGAACCACCCATAACTTCTAATAATATATTCTGATATTCCATGTGCTTTTTGGTCTCTGTGTCATCTGCTGTTGGATTTTCTTCTTTCCATTGAGGTATTTGTTTTATATTTTTATGTTCAACCTTTTTTATAGCTTGTTTCAATTTAACATTTTCAGAATTTTCTTTTTCCCAAGTATCCTTATCCTTCACATACAAAGTTTCTCTCTTCAAATCACTGCAATGTATTGGACGTTTATGAACATCCAATTCATTAAGATTTTTAATGAATAATTTACTCATACCTTCTGTATAGCCAACTCTGCCAACCATATCCAAATCGCTTAGTTGCAGTTTGAATTGTTCTACAAAATCTGTCAAGTTGAGCGCATCCTTACATGTCTCATTCAAGAAAAATTGTAGATTAAAATGAGTGTTATTATTGCTATTCGTATTGTTATTGCAATTATTTGACCCAATCTTATTTGCCATTTCTAACATGTTTTTACCCTGTTCAATAATAATATCTTTAAATTCCTTGTTACTTTTTAGTATTTCCAAAATAATATTTTTATCTGAAAATATATCTAAAATATCATTAGACTCTTCATTTTTACACAATTGTTTATGTTTCCATAGGCTTGAATGATGCGAATAAATTTTCCCACATTCACAATTGTAAAGTTTTTTGCAACTTTCTGCAACTTTTTTGCAACTTTCTGTAGCCGTCTTGTTGCATTCTGTTGCAATTATATGTTTAGATGTCAATGCGTGTTTATCATAACTACTTTTTCTAGACGTATTATAGTCACACGTTTCGCAGAAATAAACTTGTGCAACTTTTTTGCAACTTTTTGTTTCCATTTGTAGTATATATTGACAACAGAAAATATGCCTAAATCTTTTTCGCAAAAAATGTTAAAATTTATCGTAACAAATTTTAAATGATTATTTTTGTGAATCAGACCATTATGATCTGGAGGCGGAAATTTAAAGGCCTTTTTCATAAAATCATTTGGGTTTTGAAAATTGGACATTTTTTTTGTCCATTTTTGATTTTTGGAATCACTTTTGGGTCCTTGTTTTTCGCCGATTTCTTTAAGTTCACTTTTGGATAATATATATTTCTTTACTTTTTTTTCAGTTCATTCACCTTTTCAAATTTATTGCTAATCGTTTCATTTATTGACTTCTTTTTTGATACTATTTTTCCATCTTTATTAATAATTAACTCTAATTTGGTAAGGCCTCCCGTTGTTTTATATGCGAATTCATTCCAAACATTCTCTCTTGAACCTTCTAATGCATCGTAGATTTTTCCGTTAATTTCATATTTACCTTGCTTATTTTTTGAATATCTTTGGTGCTTTAATTCGTTCATAATTATTCCGTAATTTTCTATTTCAAATTCTGTTACATCGTTGCTCACTTCTTGAGTATTACAATTTTTCAACAACTTTAAATTCTCAAGTTTTAATCTTTTATTCTCAGAACGCAATAAAACCAACTCATTTGTATTATTTTCTTCATTTTTTTGTTCTAATTTTTCTTTTAGTTCTTTATTTTCATCTAAGATTTTCTTGTAATTTTCTGGACTATATTCAATGCTCGTTATTATTTCTTTTATTTTTTTATCCAATTCCATAAATGTCAAATTGTCTGCAGAAAGAATTTCTACATATTTTTTATTTTTTATTACTAATGTTCTGAGTCTTTCGGTAAAAAATTTGTCACATTTTAATGCGTTCTCTATTTGTAATTTATTTTCAACCTTGAATGCATTCACCAACCGAAAATTTAAATAGGTATCTTTGTGTTTTATTACGCGATTCTTCAGGTTATTTGAATTACCAAATTTAATTAATTTCTCATTTTTATTGCTCACATTATCTATAATGCCATAATATACACATTGATTGTTATTTGAGAATTGTTCTAGTAATGTTTTTTCCCTTATCTTTTCATTATTATTTTCTGAATTTTTTAAATCTGTTGTAGCTTGTTCCAATTGAAGTTTTAGTTCATTGCTTTCTTCGTGTATAACTTCTTGTAAGGTTTCTTCCAACTTAATATAGTAGTCGTGAATTTCGTCTGCCTTTTTTGTCCCAGCCTTTAAACAAAACTTTTTAAACGTCTCAATATTTAATAAAAAAATTTCTCTATTGTGACCACCTTTGGTGTGATCGGATTGCTTCGCATCTTGGATAAGCGATTTTTTATAGTTTACGTCTTTCTTAAAAACTCCTTCTAATAATCTTTTTGCATTATATTTAGATTGAAACCCCAGCCACTTCCACACATTATCCAAATCAATGACAAAATCTGTCTTGGAATCATAGTTTAAAAAACTATAAAAACTTGCAACGAATATTTTTTGTTCATTGTCTGTAAATTTTTCTTTTATTTTTGTTATCATTTTATTCTGATAAGAACCAGACAACCGTGTCACAGGATTGTCTTCTATTAGTTCTACTATATTCAATAAACCATCCATTATATTATTCAATAACTTTTTGTCTTTAAGTCGTTTATCGCTTTCTATAGTAAAAAGGAAAAGCCAGAAATGAGTGACAAAACAAGAAACCAGTGACAAAAATATACCTGCTATTTTACTGATTTTTTTGGGGGAAAAACGTTGAATAAAAAAGGGTTTTTAGGTTTACAGTTTTAACTACGCTACGCTAGTCTGATTTTTATTTTTGTTTTTTATTTTTTTGTTTACTCCTCCACCTTGACCTTCTTGGTCTTCTTGGCCTTGGTCACCTTGACCTCCGCCACAGGCTCCTCCGCAACAGGCTCCTCCGCCACAGGCTCCTCCTTGACCTCCGCCACAGGCTCCTCCGCAACAGGCTCGGCCTTCTTGACCTTCTTGGCCTTTGTCGTCTTCTTGTTCTCAATAATCGTCTCAGTGGGTGCTACAATAACAACCACCTTCTCCTTGGCAGTGGACTTGACGCTCTCATTGTCGTCCGACTCGGCGCCGGACAATGAGGACATCTCGTCTGCCGAATCGGAACCAGAAGCCTTCTTGGCCTCCTTTGCAGCTAGCTTCTCAGCAGCCTTCTTCTCCTTCAGAGCGAGCTTCTCGGCGGCCTTCTCCTCGGCCTTCTGAGCCTTGGCAGCGTCGCGCTCCTGCTTCTTTTCCTCCTTGGCGAGCTCAGCAGCAGCTAGCTTCTCGGCCTTCTTTTGCTCGCGTTCCGTGATTTTGGCTTGCTTCTTGGATTCCTTGCGCTTCTCGGCCGCCTCGGCCTTCTCCTCCTCGGTCATCTTGGGACGACCGCCCTTCTTCTTGGGAGCATCATCGCCGTTGGAATCACTCGCCAACTTCTTGGCCTTTGAGGCGCCCTTCAGTTCAAATTCTCTCTCAATAAAATCCAGCATCTCAGCAGCTGCAAAACCATACTTCTCAGCACAGGTTGCGATGGTCTGCTTACTGACCTCCTTGGCCAGCTCCTTCATGCCTACACTCACACGTTTATTCACAGTCACAATCATGGCGCTCATTGTATTAAATACTTGGTTGGGGATGTTTGATATCATACAATTTATTTCCCAAAAGTATTTCAATTTTTTTTTCGGACCTCACGTTTTTTATTCATCCCAAATTTTTTTCAACTTTACAGCCAAATTAACTATCAACCATACAATGGAACTATTCAACCTTTGGAAAAGGTTGAGCCAAATTAAAATCAACCCATTCAACGGAACTATCCAACCTTTTCTAAAGGTTGGACTCAACGGAACTATAAAATCCCTATATATGGGAAAACCAGAAATGAGTAACAATCTCAGAAATGAGTAACAAAAAATACGCAATAAAAAAGGGTTTATTAATTACAGGTTACAAGTCAAATGCACACACAAACTATCTAATTTTTATTTTCTTTTTTATTTATTTGGCTCCACCTTTTTGAAAGGTGGATCTACTCTTCGTCTTCATCCTCTGACTCCGACTCCAACTCGCACGCCTCAATCTTCTGCTGCGCCTCGTTGAAAACTCCCACCTCGTCCTGCGTCTCTGCGTCGTACAGCACGTTGTCCGTCGTTCTCAAATAAGTCTTCCCTTGGAACACGAACTTCTTTACGCTCAACACAACCTCCTCCTTCTCCTCTTCCTCAGGAACTGGAACTGGAACAGCGACTGGCTCTTCCTTCTTGGTATCCTTCTTGGACGACTTCTTGGAAGCTGCCTTCTCCTCCTTGACAGCCTTCTTCTCGGCTTCCTTCTTGTCCTTGGCAGCCTTCTTCTCCGCCTCCTTTTCCTCCTTCTTGCTCAACGTTGGCTCCTGCCAATGAGGAGCCGGTCTTGGAGATGCGGCTTTTACTTCCGAAATCAAACTTGCAAACAGATCCTCAGTGGAAGATACATCAACGGGCTTCTCCGTCTTCTTAGGTCTGCCGCGCTTCTTGGGTTCGCCAGAGGTCTCGCTATCCGTGTCTGAAACTGCCTTCTTGGGACGCCCACGTTTGCTTTCTGGTGCCGCAAAGTCAGAGTCTTCTAGCACAATGTTGAATTTGGCAGCTTCGCCTTCAACTTGTTCTCTCGTCAACTTTAACTTTTGCAAAACCTTGGCATACGCAATGGGCGCGCGTCCTTTGGGGTCGCGGAATTCGTTTGCATTCATGTACGCCGCCATACGATCTGATATTGACCCGCAGTCTGGTTTTCCGGATGCGTTCTTATCGCATTGTTTCTGGCAACCTTTGCAATATTCTGAATCGCATTTTGTTTGGCATTGGGTCAGTAGCCCGTGGTTTTGTTTCAGACCACTGCAGCAACCTTCTTGAATTGAACCCTTGAATGGCAATGGCACCAATGGTTTCACCTCTTTCTCCGTCTTGGTCTTCGGTTCTTTCTTCTTCCCACCCTCCGAAAGACTTAGCATCCCTAGACTTTTTATTGCTTCCTCTTCATTGAAACCATACTTTGTTGCGCACGACCTCACCGTTTCAGCTCTCACATCCTCCATCATACGCAACAAACCTACATTCAAACTTGACGTCATCATTTTTACTATTTGCTACATTTAGCGGTTTCCTTCAAAAACTTTTCAATTTTTTTTTACACTACCTTACTTATATACACCTTCTACTTTTTTTGTTATACTTTTTAAAACTATAGCAAAACCGTTCTGCCGAAGGCAGAGTTTACAAAATTTAGCCTATAACATAGAAGGCTATTTTTTTATTTTATTTTTAATTGTTTTTCTTCTCTTTATTTTTTTTTTTGAATTTTTTTTACGTTTTGTTTTTTGTTTTAATGTGTGCATTCTTCCACCAACTTTAACATTTTTAAACGTTAATGATTCTCCCAAAAGCTCTCCAACAACGGAGTCGGTTGACAATGGTTCAGACTGACTCTGATGTTGAATCTGAGTCTCTTCGGTTTTAATTTGCGATGGAGCAAAATCTTCAACAAATACAAGCTTTCCAGACGCAGCGTCTTTAAATTCTTTGTGAACAATATAACCCAAAGGTTTCTCATTTCCTGAATCATCTATATAGTGAGAATGATCGTTCAATAGTGGCACACCATCTGACGCGTTAAAGACATTACTATTATTTGAAAATAATTTTTCTATAATTTCAATGCGTTCATCGTCTTCAAAATTTAACAAAGATTCATCGTCAATAAATTCAGATAATCTAGATATTATATTAAAATGTTTAAAACCTAATTTATAAAATAAAACCCTATGGGCAATCCACGCCCTAGTTAAATAACTATCTTTAAATTCTATTATGTGTAGGGATTCATGCAACAACATTAAAATAATAAATATCACCTTACTTTTAGTAATATATCCACCAGAATAATAAATTTTTTCTTCTAAAATTGAATTTAAACACGTTAATGCAACATTAAAACCAAAACTATGACCCTTATAATATTGCTTGTGCCAAAAATAATATTCCGTCACTTCAAATATTGCCGTCACATCTTTGCATGGTTTTTTATTATTACGAAAATTTAATTTACTGCTTCTTTTTGGAGCCGCTTCTAAATAACTATAAAACTTTCCATTGTAAAACTCTTGATTTATTTTATTAAATATTTCCCTCACAACATCAATCGTTAAATTGTTACCATCATAAGTTTTAAAATTATCATATATTTTATTAATTTTATTTATATTTTCAGTAATTAAAACATTATCTTTAATTTCAGACAAAAAAATTTTTGTTGATTCATCCATATTTTATATAACGAATAAAATAATTTTACATTATTATATAAATGGCTGATTTATGTAAATATAAGAATGCTCTTGGCGAACCTGGAAAAGGTGTTCATTCATATAGATTATTTGGCGTAGCAATTGCAGACGTTGTCATGACGTTGATTGGTGCTATTATTTTATCATATTTTTTCAATTGGTCTTTTATATATACAGCAGTTTGTTTATTTATTTTAGGAATCATTTTACATAGACTTTTTTGCGTTAGAACTACTGTAGACAAGTTGTTATTTTCCTAAAATATAGAGTCAAAAATAAACTCAATAATCCCATCTATTATCCCACTTATTTAGAGAATTATAATTGTTTGATAAGTGATAAAGAGGAATTAATGCGGCGTCATTATTAGTAAGAATAGTTTCAGTGACGTTTTTGGATTTTGTAATATTTTTATCATCTTCTTTTTTTATTCCGTTTTCGGAATTTTCAACATTATTTTTTGGAAAGTTTGTTTCTGATTTTTTGATGGATTCCGAAATTGCTTCATTTTTTGAAAACGAAGGTTCTTTAAAATCGTATATGTCCAATAACCTTATAATCACCTTGCTTCTCTCAATGTCATTGTTATTTAATTCAACAATCTTAATACCAAAATTTGTTTCCGAGTTATTTCTTATTAAAAAATTGTTGTAAATTTTATACTTTTTTATAAAATCCAACAAGCCGCTATCCATTCCTCTATCAGATTGTTTCAAATCTCCAGTAATTATCATCTTACTGCCTTCACCAATTCTAGTTGTAAGCATTAACATTTGATTTGGCGAACTGTTCTGCATTTCATCTGCAATAATAAATGCATTTTTAAAGGTTCTTCCTCGCATAAATGCAAGGGGCGATATTTCAATAACGTTATTATATAACATTGCATCCAAGTCTCTTTTCTGATAAAACTCATTAAATATGTCAAAAATTGGCCTGGTCCAAGGGTCCATTTTCTTATTAATATTTCCCGGAAGAAAACCTATTTCTTCTTCTTCCACTGGAACAACTGGACGAGTTAATACAATCTTATCAACTACTCCACTTTTAAGATCTTTAATGGCTTGATTGCAAGCTAACATTGTCTTTCCCGTTCCGGCGGGCCCAACTGCAAATAATATTTTAATGCTTGGGTCGTTCAAACATTTTACATAATGTTCTTGATTTGGAGACTTGGGTTTATAAAAAATAGACAACGCCTTCAAATCTCCAGAATCCTTTTTCATGTTATAAAAAAATTTTCTAGAATGTGAGCTTGAATATCTAGACAATTGTCTAAACATACTCGCGCTTTGTAGCATTGCAAACGTTGTTAAGGTTCTAAGGAGTTTGACCATTTACTTTACTAAACTATTATTTTTATATCAATTGAATTACTATTGTTTTTACTTTTGAATGGCTTCATTTTTTTTAACAACTTGAAAATATCTTTTAAATTTTTTAATTCCATCTAAAGTGTAACCGTCGCATTTTCTAATGGGAATCATTTTATAACCATAAACATTAAGAATTTGCCTAACTAAATTTAAAAGAGGCCATTTTTGATTTTTTTCCGCACCTTTTTGTAAACTCGTTAATGAAGAAGAACTCAGACTCTTTTTTAACTCTATAATATCATTTTTGAGAGAAATGTAAATCTCATTATTTATCAGCACATCACGCAAAATAAGTATTTCATCTGGATAATCCTTACTATTAACTAGTATTCCAGTTGAAATCAGTATTTTTTTGCTAATTTCATCTATTCCTTCTATTCCAGTAGTTGTTTGGGGCTCATCCATTAATGTAATAAAAATATAAAAATGTTTATATTTTTATTTTTAGAATTTATTATAAAAATAAAAAGTTAACTAATTATTTTGAGATTTTTTCACAGACTGCAACAATTTTGACATTTTATTTTTTACACTTGATAAACTGTTTATACTTAAAATAGAAGATTTTGATTGAGCTGGTTGGACAGGTTGGGCTTTAGCTCGTTCACCAAATCCATGCGCAACAAAACCACCTAAAAATGCCTTTGACAATAACGACAACAATAAATACATTTTTTCAGTTTTTTCATAAGGTTGTTTTGTTGCAACTCCATATAAGGAAATAAATCCAAATGAAGAAAAAAATGCAAACAACCCATATACAGTATATTTTAACCAAGATGGTATTTTAAATTTATCTGCAAATTGTAAATAAACACTGTATTTTTTTCGTTCTTCTTCATCTTTAGAATCTTTGCACTGTTTAAACTTTAATATAGAATCGCTTATTTCGGATGCATTTTTATTGAAATTATAAATAATTACTCTAAATTCTGTAAGTAATAATACAAATCCAAGCGTCATTGGTACTATCCATTTCGGCACTTTTTTTCCCATAAATTCAATTTCATCCTCCGCGTATTCTTCAACAAGTTGTCCAGTGTAAATCATCGCAATATTTATGGAAAATATTGAACTATACACCCCGTCATCTCTGATACCGCTTAAAATTGCAAGTATATAAAGCATTAATGTTGATGTTATGGAATATTCAACCCATCTCACCCAATTGTTTCCGTTTTTTATCATTTTTTTATAATTGCCGTTTACATTTGATGCATAATATTCGTGAAATCCTGAGGTTATAGCAAAAAAAAGTATAATCATACTTTCAACAGTTTTAACATTTGGACTATATGATGCTTCGTTGCTTGTCCAATATGTTTCAATCGTTTTTTTTGGCAAACTAATTTCGTAATTAATAACGTGTTCCCTATAACCCAAATCCATGATTTCTTTTATGTCTTGACCATATTCATCATTTAATTTATTAAAATATAAAGCAGAACCTATACCTAAAGACGCGTGCAAAAGTGCTAATAATTTGTTATATGACTCAAATTCTTTTATATTAAAATCTACGTCAGAAGCAGAATCATCAGTATTTAACACGTTAATAATTTCAATAACCTTATTAGAAACACCCGTGTCATTTTTTCTAATATTTTTAACAATGTCAAAAACTTTTTGCGAAAACTTGTTTGCACGTTCCACTCGTTTAGAATTATTTGTCGCCATATAAATTGTTAAAACATATTATTTTTTAACAAATTAATTATTTGTTAGATAATTTTCTAAAAATAAAAACCAAAAATAATTTAAATTATTTTGCACGGTTATTAAATAACAAACAAATTGATGTAAACTGAAAAACTACTCATTTTGATAAGTTTTTAAAGACTGCAATAATTTTGACATTTTATTTTTAACACTTGATAAATTGTTTATACTTAAAATAGAAGATTTTGATTGAGCTGGTTCTACCGGTTGAGCCTCGTTGCGTTTGCCCAAACCATAACCAACAAAACCCCCCAAAAAAGCCTTTGATATTAATGACAATAACAAATACATTTTTTCAGTTTTTTCATAGGGTTGTTTTGTAGCAACTCCATATAAGGAAATAAATCCAAACGAAAAAAAAAAAGCAAACAAACCATATACAGCATAATTTAACCAGGATGGTAACCGCAATTTATCTGCAAATTGTAAATAAATTTTGTATTTTTCTTTTTCTGCCGCATTTTCAGAATCTTTATATTTTTCAAACTTTAACACAGCATTATTTACACCAGATATATTTTTATTGAAACCACTAATAATTACTCTAAATTCTGTAAGCAACAATACAAATCCCAGCGTCATTGGCACTATCCATTTTGGTACAGTCTTTCCCATAAATTCAATTTCATCCCCCGCGTATTCTTCAACAAGTTGTCCAGTGTAAATCATTGCAACATTTATAGAAAATATTGAACTATACACTCCTTCATCTTTTACTCCGCTTAATATTGCAACTATGTAAAGCATTAATGTTGATGTTATGGAATATTCAACCCATCTCATCCAATTATTTCCATTTTTTATCATTTTTTCATAATTACCGTTTACATTTGACGCGTAATATGTATGAAACCCTGCAGTTATAGCAAAAAAAAGAACAATCAACTCTTCAACAGTTTTAACATTTGGACTATACGACGCTTCATTGCTTGTCCAAGATGTTTCAATTTCCTGTTTTGGCAAACTAATTTCGTAATTACTAACGTGTTCTCTATATGTCGTATCTATACTTTCTTTGCTGTCTACTCCATATTTATTATTTATATTATTGAAATATAATGCAAAACCTCCAGCTAAAGACGCGTGCAAAATTGCCAACAATTTATTATACGACTCAAATTCTTTTATATCAAAATCTGCGTCGCTTCCATCAATACCATTATCATTCAATGTTTTAATAATTTCTCCAACCTTATTAGGCCCATCTGTATCATTTTTTCCAACATTTTTTACAATGTCAAACATTTTTTGAGAAAACTTGTTCGCATATTCTACCCGTTTAGAATTGTTTGTCGCCATATAATTTGTTAAAATATATTATTTTTTAACAAATTAATTATTCTTTAACCATACTTTCTAAATTCCAACGCATTGAATATTGATTTTTACAAGGAATTAAAAATTTCTTTTAAAATATTTTGAACATCATCTAACGATTCATCAAATACTAAAGAAAACATAATATCATCCAATTTATTTCCAATGCAAAAACAATACATCTTTTCTGGTTGAGATTGTTTATAAACTATTCTTAGATCATCAACGTCTATTTTCATGGGAAGATTTGAAAAAACTACATCAGAAGAATGAGATTTTTCAGAGCCCGAATTTATTTGTTTTTTATCCACAAGGTGTTTCATTAAATTTAATAAAGAATTTAAACCCAACATATCATTAATTGATTTTGTATTACATTTAATTTGATTGTAAATACTATCAAATACATTTTCATGGGTATTTTTTATTGAAACAAAAAAAACGTGGTCTAATATTTTATTATCATCTTTTAAAAAGGGGATTAAATATATATTGCTACACTTTATATGCGTGGACGCAGTTTTTTTCCAGAATGCGTAAACAGTCAAAGAGAATAAAAAAGAAGAGGTGTGTGCGTAGTTATATTTTTTCATTTTTTCTTTTATTAAAACAAGTGGTAAATGAAAACTATCATAATTCAAAGAAGTGTTTTTATAATTTAAATAAGAACTCTTTAAAAATTTATTATTAATATACTCAGATAATAACTTTTTGGAATTTATTGAAGACAACAATAAAGTTCCCACATCAACTTGAGAATTATCACCTTTTGTTAAACCAGAAATATCAACAACCAGTTTATATGCATCTGAATCTTTATGATTGACCGTTATTGTTACATTTTTATCATCATCAGCGCAAAAATTATTCTCAACATAGTCTAGTTTTTTTAAATTTGTAATATAATCAGAATTCATATTTTTACAATAAAATGAAATATACAAATCACAATCTCCAGTTGTAATAGATTTTAATGCTAAATTTTCAATATTATTAATTTTTGTTTTTCCAACTAAAGAACGAATTAAAGAGTTTTTGTGTTTATTCGCAAAATTATACAATTTTGAATCCCATCCATTCCAACTTTGACCTTTCAATGGAATTAAAACAGCATTTTCTTTTATTATATTCATGTCATCGTTTGATGAATATGCCATAAATTTTTTTACTGGCAACAACTTAAATAAATTCTTATTCTTCATAAAAACACTCGTTAACATCATTGGTCCAGTAGAATACATAACCGTTAGATGTTTTCCTATTGCAAATAAAGGTAGTTTTTCTTTAAGTTTTTCATGTACAATTTGCCAAATAGGGGCTTTTTTTTTACTAATCATAAAACTATTTGTTATAACTGAATTTAGATTTCCTGAATTAACCACCAGAACATCCGCGTCAGAAATATCATCTGATAAATGAGGTTCTATATTTTCATTGGGATAAAGGTCTAAGTCTGAATAAATTCCACCAAAATCATAGAGAATAAAATATCTTATCATATCAGCTCTTTGAATATTGTATTTATAATTATCGTGCAAATTTAAAAAATCTGGATAGTTACTTTTAATATAATTTCTAATGTCCGCGTCCGTCCAAAACATATACACATAGTCTGGATGCATTTTTTTCCACATGATTGGACTTATTTTCCAGTGGTCCGGAATATTTTCATCTTTGTATGTTTGGTGAATAATTTTGGGGTATCTCATAATATAATTATATATAATATATTTATATTTATTCTTTTCGGATAACTATGAACGTCTTCTAAATTCCAAACTCAGGAATAGTGTAAGACTCCCCACTCTTAACATACTTTGCAATAATCTTAGGATTTGACTTGTTGCCAACAATGTCTTCGGCCTGATAAACGTTCATGTTCTTATCAATGTAATAAATAATTCCTTGAATATCCTGCGCCCAAACCTCTATCTTTTGGGTAGCCTGTTTATTTCCCTCTTGCAAATCAACAATGCCGTGCGGCGTTCCCTTCATATGAGTTCCGCAATATTCGTCCTCTTCCTTCTTTCTCCTAGTGCATTGTTCACCATTTGCACGCTTTGCACAACAACGATCGCAAAATGGAACAACATTTTTTACACGTTTTCTCTTCATAAAATCTTCTTTGGACAATGCAAATCTATCATAATCGTATATGTGTTGTAGAAGAAAGCTCATTTGTTCATTCTGCGTGATCCCCAAAGCGGTGGCCTTGTCACGAATGCTGTCCTTAAATGTGGTAATATATCCGTCTAGTCGCTTATTAATTCTGCGCTCCATCTTGATTGGTTACAATATAATATTGTTTTAACTTTAGTTCAATTTTTTAAATATATATGAAAACAATTTAAAGATCTTTACTAAAGATCATTTTTCTTTTTTCTTGGTGTGTATTTTCTTTTTGGTTTTGATTCAGTTGCTGGAGTTTCTGACTTGGTTTCTGTTTCACTCGTTAATATAGACATATCGTCTCCATCTTGTTTAGCTGCAACTATTACCGCTGGAGGGTCTTTTTCGAGTTCTTCATTTTCAACCACATTAGTTGACTCGTCAATATTCAAAAATATTCCCTCTAATGTATTTTCTCTCTTGGGTGGGTCACTTAATAATGGAACATCTTCTGAAGAAGATGAAGAAAATGACATAGATTTGGGTGTAGACGACGACTCGCTAATACTCTTTTTTAAATCGTGCAATATTTCAGTGTTTACATTTTCGTTTACAAGGGTTTCCATCATGGTCTTTCTTTTCATTTTATGCATCTCAACTGAATCTTCAAATTTAATATCATGCAATATTTGACTTGTAAATAACTGCATTTTTGTTGTGAATCTAGTAAAATACTTAGTGTGCAGCTTATGAAAAAATTCTATGTATATAACAAACAATGTTAATTTCTCTCTTAAAACGACGTTGTTATAATTAAAGGTGTGTATAAAGTTGTCTATATTTAATCCAGTTGCATTCTTAAGTTGATGTTGCTTCAAATCGTGTTCTTTATTTAAGAAGTAATTGTGTATTGATGTTAATAATGCAATTATTGTTTCATGTACACTTTGAATTATTTCAAATTCATACTGTTTAAAAGGCTCTAAATCTTTGTAAATCGGGTAACTGTTTTTATTAACATTAATTAAATCTAAAATTTTCCTATCATCTGTTATATTTTCAGTTATATAATCCACCACAATTTTGTAAAGCTTAAAATATTCGCAATATATGCGATTTGTTATAGCAGAATACATACGCATCATATCGTCGTATTCTATGTCTATTAATTTTCCTTGAAAGTGGAATGAGTCTAATCCAAAAATAAACAAATTTTGTTTATTTGACTTAATAAATTCAGAATAGATAATCTTGAGCTGACCTATTTTACCCTCCAAAGTTTCAAACATCTTAACATTTTCATTTTTCAAGTCTATTACTTTTGTAAAATCAGTTTTAAGGTTGTTTATACGTTTATCCATATACATAAAATATTATGATAAAATTAATTTATCAATAATATTTATGGAGAATGAAGAAGATGTATATATTGACGAACAAATAAATATAAACTCAATTAACAGCAAAGACGTTGAATGGACTACCGAACACGAACAAATTCTTATTGAATGGGCTGATAAAGCCATGTGTTATAGGTGGCTTCACTCAAAATCAAATTCCCTATTTTCAAACCTAAATGCTTGGTATACTATACCAGTTATTGTTATATCAACTCTTACCGGAACTGCAAACTTTGCTCAAAATCGCGTCCCCGAAGACTATCAAAACTATTTTGCAATGGTTGTCGGCGGGTTCAACCTTTTAGGAGGAATTATTTCCACTATTCAACAATTCTTAAAGATTACGCAATTGAACGAAGCACATCGCGTAAGTGGTATTGCGTGGGACAAATTCTATAGAAACGTCAAAATTGAACTTGCAAAACACCCTTCTGAGAGAATGCCTCCAGGTCAAATGTTAAAAATGTCAAAAGAAGAATTTGATCGTTTAATGGAAACGAGTCCCAATATACCTGAAAAAATTGTTGCCGCATTTAAAACATCATTTAAACACAATGATGCGTTTGATAAAATTGTTAAGCCGGAAATTTGCGATGTCCTTGTATCTACAGAAAATTACAGAAACCCGTGGTCCAATGAAGAAAATAGAGAAAAAAATGTTATTGAAATGGCAAAAAATAAAACATTAAAAGAAACTAGACAAAAACAAATTAATAAAGCTAATAAAACTCTCGTCAAAGAATTCAAAATAACATTCTTTAATTTAAATAACCGCGAACCAATGGATTCTGAAATTATTGACAACTTGAAGGATAAAATAGAGTTGTCAGTATTACAGAGTATTATTAGTGAACAAAAAACAGACGAGCAAATTTCAGTAGTTGTTTCAAATGGAGATGAAGCTAATTCACTTTAATGCAATGTTTGATATGAATTTGGTAATATAACCATTGACAGTAATAAAAATAAATAAAACCCTATGTATGTTCCATATGCATCTGAACCTATTCCGTAGAATGTAAGTATTTGAATAATCGCGTAAAGAAATATTATTGAAAATCCTATTATACTTATTATTTTTCCAGCCGACATATAATTATTTGAGAAAATTAAATACTTATATGCACCAATTAAATTTATATTATGTAATAATTACCCTCACTATTCCATCCTTCCCCTTCTAATGCCGATTTATTTATAAAATGGCACGTCAACTGACACTGTTGTTCATATTTCTTAAGAGCCCATTTTGGATGACCGTCATCATCGCTTAGATAAATGCTGTTATACAAATGTTCGTATTCATTGTTCTTCTTCTTTTCTGATAGCATTTTTACATAACCGATAAACAAAACAAAACGCACTAAGCCACCCTGATATTCTCTTAAACTATGATCCTTTTTTAACACAGTATTTTCGTTTACATTTTTTGTAAATCCACCAACTTTAAATGCGTTCTGATAATCAGTAAAATAGTAATACGGATCTGAAAGTTCTCCTTGCACAGATTGATGTTCTCCAAAACAAGACACAAAATCTACTTTTGTTGCGTCCATTCCAGTGTATGCAACAATTGGGCATTCATAAATATTATCATCCTTGTCTTTCAAATAAGTGAAATGCAAATTATTTAAATCAGAAAAAAAATTACTTACTTTTGCGTCTATGGGGAAATTGCAAACTCTTTTATGGTTAATTATCTCATCCATTGTCACCAACCACAAATCGTTTGCTCTCTTCAAGTCGTGACATCGTATTATGCAATCGCTAAAATCATAAAATACATAAAATTGGTTTCCATTATTTATAAATCCCTTATATTCATAATTTCCAGTTTTTATTTTATATGATGCGCGAATTATATTCAATATATAATTGTTATATTCTACTATTTGCAATCCTTTTTCATAATAAAAGCTTGGAAACGTTGTCAAATCTTTTTTTGTTTTGTGAGTTTTATCATATTTTCTCAAAATATATTGCAAAAAGGGAGCTTTTCCTGTTTGATTTATATAATACACGCAAAGATTAATATTTCCATTTTCATACTTATTTATGGCAAATTCTAAGTCATCTATCAAAGAGTCAACTCCAGGATAATGCGCAAACATTTGAGTTTGTTGATTTTCTTCTTGTTCTTTAATGGAGGAACATTGTTCAGCAGATTCTATTATATCCAAATAGCATTTCAATGAGTCTCGTTCTTGTTCATACATTTCATTTATTCTTTCACTATATTCGCAATCACTTTCGTTGTCGCTCATTTATATTATTTATTGTGAATATCATTTTAAATATATTTTACCGTCATTATATATTATAATCGTTGTATTTTATATACGAAAATTTTCTCAAACTGTATTATGATTGTTTTACTTATTGCTTCTAACGTGAAGACACTGTAGAACTTTTGCAACATTTCTTCCTAAGAAAAAATGAATAAACTGAGGTTATTTTTATTTATCAACCTTTCTCTTTATTGTTTCCTTAATTTGTTCTTCCCTATTGTCTAGAATAAATTTAGTAACTTCCTCAGCCTTTGCTGGAGTTGACGCAAAATATGTTTGCAACGTAGCAATCAGTGATTTGGCGTTAATAGGCTTCTTTACCTTATTCTGCTTGTATACCAAACTTCCACCGTTAATATCAAAGCAATCAATTTCATTTTTTTTCATAACTGTCATCAATGCTTCAGATAGTTGCTTCTTTTTATTTTTTCTCTCTTTAATCTCTTGTTGTAGCTTAGTTATTTCAGAGTCCATTTTGATCCATTCTTTTATATTTGTAATTAGCTCGTCCTTAGTCTCCATATAAAATTAACAGTAAATTAATTTTATATTATTATTCAAAATATATAACTTTTATTTAAATTACATTTGCTCATCAGGTGAAGCGGGATGTAACAACTTATAATGACGTCCACACAATCCGTCTTGACTAATCTTGCATCCGCACTGAGTTCCCTTGTTCTTTCCGGTTTTTAGAATTTGATTACAACTTCCGGTTTTGTGTGATGACAACGAAGAAGCAGAAATAATTACATTCTCATTTTGTGCCTTTTGAGATTTCTTGTGCATCTTCTCGGCCGCTTTCTTCAACTTTTCTTCCTCCTTTGCCTTTTGCTTCTCATCCTTGATCTTCTGTTTCTCTTCTTGTGCCTTTATCTTTTGCAATAACGCATTTGCCTTCTTTTTATCCTTTTCCTGTTTTTCTTTTAGTTTCTTTTCCTTATACAATTTACTAAAAGCTATGTTATAGTGAGCTGAACAATATGTTTTCTCATCTAGATACAACGTCTTGACATATTTATTACAACACCCAGAATGAGAATCCGGTGCATCTGGGTACTTATAATAACATTTTCCTTGAGTAAAATTTGAAGGGATTACAAGTTTTGACATGTTTTCAGCTTCCTCATCATAAAAATTAACACCATGCACCTTTTTATAACCTTCTTTTTCAGGCAACAACATGTTCTGAATAGTTCTGCAATATGGACATCTAATTTGCGTTGCTTTTAACGCGCACCGCTCCATTGCATTGTACTTTCTTTTATGATTATAAATGTCATTATAAATAGAATCATAATTAAACTTATGATTGCAAGAAAGTACAACACAATTTTCTTCCAGAGGCTTGTTTGAAATTAAACAAACAATTGCATCATTACCGTCTTCTTGTTCATCTAGAGACTTGTATAATTCTTCATAAAAATTAACATCACCCTCTATTTTATAATTTGGCATTACATTAATTGTGCATTTAGTCTTTATATTTTTTATCTTTCTTTAGTTATAATAATGTCGCCAAATAGATGGGGTCCACCAATATGGTCTTTTTTTCATACGCTTGCTGAAAAAATTACTCCAGATAGGTTTCAACAAGTCTTTCCACCATTATTCAACTTTATTTTTAGAATATGTAGAGTTTTACCTTGCCCTGAATGCTCGGAACACGCTGTTCAGTTCTTATCCAAAATAAATCCTGCTGGAGTAAGAAATAAAGAGGATTTTAGAAATATAATGTTTATTTTTCACAATGTTGTTAATCGTCGCAAAAACAAACCTCCATTTAACCCAGCAAATTTAACAACTGTGTACGGCAATAAAAACATAGCAGTTGAATATAACAACTTTGTTAATGTATTTCACACTAAAGGAAATATGAAGCTTTTGGCGGAAACATTTCAAAGAAAACTCGTTTTAACAGACTTTAGACGATGGTTTGTAAACAATATACAATTTTTTGTTACTCCAGTTGAACAACCTATTATAATTATTGCTGAAAATGTTAAAACTGATGCTATTAGTGCGCCCAGTGAATAATTGTTTTTGTTTATTTACTTAGAAGTTGTGCTTGTAACTAGTTCCCCGTTTTTGAATACATTACACTTGAATTGCTGTTTCTTTGGCATGGAACATATTTCCTTGCTGCTTGATATCTCATTGAAAAACAAATATTTAGATGATCCGCCAACATATAAAAGTCCAGGAATTAACACACCAGCTGCTGCGCCTGTTATCAAACTTAATAATATATCCGACGCACTTGTGATGCATTGCTTCATATATCTGATTCCAATGTCCATTAATAGATAAGTTAGTAATCCGCCAAATACCCACCAGTTGACATCCTTATTTAAAAACATGGGCATACAAATGTAGCACACTGTAAACGCCAATACAAATAAACTGAACCCAGCATTTCCATATTTACTATATTGAGCCATATCACAAACTCTATTTTGAGAGGCCTTTGAAGAAGCGCCTGATATCATCAACAAGAATTCTCTTGCCACTGAAATAGCCAATAAAAAGCCTAAATATATAAATCCCTTGAAGTTCTGAAAAATAAATGACATGCTAAAAACGCCAAGAGCCACTATTAATGGACTGTAAAACGTTAACAAAACAATGATATTCATCGGCTGAAACATAATAAGGGGTTGGTTAAAATTATCGGTTTGCATTGGTGGTATATTTGAAGTAATATTGCTCATATAATAATAAACTATATAATATTTTATTATTATTTTTACTGTTCTATTGTTTTATTCATCTTCAAATACTAGTTCAAAGACTTCATGGATATTATTTACTGGGTTAAATTTTATATCCTTTGTCAACTCAGTATCTTTATATTTTTCCATAAAAGTTTTGAAATCTTTTTCATTCTCACTTGGATAAATAAATTCTGTTACACCACCTTTTATGCCTCCTAAGATTTTGAGTTCCAACCCACCAATTTCTTTGCATTTACCGTCTAACGAATTCTCACCAGTGATTGCAATATAATTTTTTATTTTTCGGTTATTTAATAAACTGAAAATAACACAAATTATTGCGCTTCCTGCACTAGGTCCGTCTTTTGGAATTGATCCAGATGGAACGTGAATATGTATGCCATTTTTCTTTTCCTCATACAATTCGCGTATTTTCTCTTTATTTTCAAACGACGTTAAATTCCATGCCACAGTAAGAGCAACATTCATAGATTCTTTCATAACATCACCTTGCAACCCAGTTAGTTTCAACGATAAAAATGTGTCACTTGGATAAAATTTTGCTTGAATTGGAAGAAAACCGCCGCCTCCCATAGCGTTTGCCCATAAACCGTTGATGATACCAACTACGCTAACATCGTGAATTTTATTTTGAACTACTCCACGTTTATCTTTAAAATACTTATTTTTAATATCTTCAATCGTAATATTTATAGGGTATTCGCAAGTGCAATTTTTCAAGATATCAATATTTATCTCACCTACTATTTCAAATATAATTTCTCTCATCTTTCTTACACCAGGTTCGGAAGTATACTCGTCTATAATAAACTTGAGAACATCGTCATCCATTATTATAATGTCCTCTAGACCCATCTTCTTGTAAACCTCAGGAAGCATATGAGTCTTTGCAATAATAAGTTTGTCTTCAAGAGAGAGATTTGAGAATTTAACGCGATGAATGCGGTCCAATAAGATTTTATCAATTGAATCAACGTCGTTATATGAGAGAACAAATAGTGCTTTTGATAAATCCAAATCTATGCCTGAAAAATACTTGTCCTGGAAAACATCATTTTGCGTAGGATCTAATAAATGTGTCAAAATGCCAACAATTTCCTTACCATGTTCTGTCTTGGAAATCTTGTCTAACTCGTCTATGAAAATAATAGGATTCATGCATTTCTTATCAATGAGAATCTGCACAATACCACCCCAGGTTGAACCAACGTATGTATAATTGTGACCATGCAACGTGCTGCCATTACTATCACCACCCATTTGAATCATAGAAAAAGGTCTACTATTACCTTTATCATCTATCAAACAATTGGAAAGACCACGCTTTGCTAGCGAAGTTTTTCCAACGCCCGGAGGGCCTTCAAAGCCAAAACAGTAACCATCTTGTTCGCCGTTTATCCATTGACCAATAATTCTTTCTATTTGTTTCTTAGCCTTGTCGTGTCCGTAAACGGCTTCATCTAAAACAGTCTTAACATTCTTCATGTAGTCTCCAATCTTTTCAAAATTTAAAGTAATTTCTTTAATTTCATTCAAGAAGTCTATAGAAATCTCAAACTTAAGTTGATTGTCTAACATAAGCTCTGGACTTGTCACGCTACTAAAATCAACAAACAACATAACGCTTTGAGTTAACTCCTTTTTATTTTTACCCTGATGGTTTATTTTTGTCAAGTTTAAGTTGTATTTTTCAATTAAAGAATTTATTATATTTATAAGAGCTACCAACTGATTTTTATCCATTGCGGTTACGTGGTTCTTTATTTTTTTTATTATTGAAGACATACTATTTCCAAATGCCTTTGCTTTAATTTTTTTAACATTGGACAAAATTTCAATGCTTGTGTATTTATCCTTCTTTTGAATATCTGGAACAACCTCTATTAGTTTGGGGTTTTTAAACATCTCAACCATGTGACTCCTATTTTGATCCATGATACACATAACCGGCTCCTTTGTGTAAACATTAAATGGTATTTTTAATAATCCATCTAAATACTGACGCGCCTTTGACCCTGAATCTTCTGATTTTGCTTTTATTTCCTTCAATTTAACCATAGCTTTTTCTTTTACGATGTCTGTCGTTTTCATTAAACAAATTTGTTGTTCCAATGGAATTTTATTCATGTCAAAATTTGACAAATCATTGGTATATTGTATTGTTTTCTTCATTGCCTCGCGAAAATATTGTTTTATTGACCACGGAAAACTGTCAAATAAAATAGTCTGTTCAACCGTATCTACTAGCCCATTAGCATCATTTGATAATAAATCATATAATAAATACGCTAAATATTTGTTATCATATTCATTTGACGTTATCAATAAAGAAATAAGAATATTTCTTTTTGTGTATAAGTCGCTTCCAATAAAATCTTTTACAATAAATAACAACGTTTTTTGTTTTAATAACTTGTGATGCGTTTGACACCCCATAAATTTATTATAAACATCATTGGCATTCATTATAAGATAATCTTTTAATGTTAACGCGGCAAAAAAACGTTCAAAACTTTCACTCTTAAAATCTTGATCTGCTGGCAAATTATTCTTTACACTGGACGTTGCGTTATTTATAAATTTATTATTTAAAAATTGTATTATAATATCATCAACTACCCCATAAATCAACAAGTGCTTATTAAATGCACTATGATATACATAGACTTTTAACCCGTAAATTTTCATGTGAAATTGCTTTGAGGTTAGAGCAACGTCCATACAATCAAAATTTTTTGTCTTTTCTGTAATAAATTCGTCCATAAATGTTGTCTTTACCTTACTTTCCGATTCTTTGTCGGTTTTCTTTAAATTAACAACCTTGTATTGCGTTGGATGAAAATATTTTTTTAATAAGTCATACTTTAACGATTCCTCCTCATTCGCAACAATTGCATTATTATTTCCGAAACAAATTGACAATAAATCTTCAAATGAATCTGTTCCATAACTTTTCAAAAGCCCAGACAATTCATTGTTTAGCACCTGCAAATTGCTTACTATAGTATCAGTGGGCAAATTAAGTATGCTTTCGCTTAATGTTTTCATTCTATCGCTTATTCCGTTTAATGTATTGATGCACGTTGACAAATCACTAACTCCTAAAATATCAAGCATTTTGTTTTTTTGAGCATTTAATATTGTTTTTTGAATTACGTCCTGGAAGAACGCTAATTTCTTTTCAACAAGATTTGTTATGTCCTGGGCATTTTTCAACACCGCGCTTGTTGAAATTGCCTGAATTTTTTTACTCATATTACCTAATTTATGCAAATATAAGAAAATACTACAAAAAAATGCATAAAACTATTTATTTATAAAATAGAAAAAATTGAAGTAGTTATATTTAAATCATATTAAACATAGCATTGTAAGATAACCAATAATGGGAATCCCAAGTTACTTTTCATACATCGTAAAGAATCATCCGGAAATTATTAAAAAATTATTAAATGGTCAAATGACAATTAATAATTTATACATGGATTGCAATTCCATTATTTATGACTCTGTTCGCAATATTAATTTTGAAGAGTTGACTGAAACAGCTAGTCGCGCTATTATAATGCGCGTAATTCAGAAGATTGAAGAGTATATTTCGCTTATTTGTCCAGACAATATTCTAATGGTTGCATTTGATGGTGTCGCACCCGTCGCAAAGTTGGAACAACAACGCAATCGCAGATACAAATCGTGGTATCAAAATGAAATTTCCAAGACCATCTTTAAGAAGGCCTCTGGTTCCGATCCATGGAATACTACTGCGATTACTCCTGGAACCGTTTTTATGCAAGAGCTCGGTTCAACTATTTCAGCGCATTTTAATAACCCACAAAAATATGGCGTTGTTAAAATTATTGTCTCTACATCGGATGAAGTTGGAGAAGGCGAACACAAAATCTTTGAGTATATTCGTCAAAATGCAGGAGACCATGCCTCAAAATCCACAGTTATCTATGGCCTAGACGCCGATCTTATTATGTTGTCAATCAATCATTTGCCAATCAGTGAAAGGATTTATTTGTTCAGAGAAACGCCGGAATTCATTAAAATGATTGACAACTCTTTGGAGCCAAATGAGACCTATTTGTTAGATATTCCAGAGTTGGCGCACATAATAACGTTAAACATGAATAATGACGTAGAACTTACAACTGAACAGCAGAAGAATCGCGTTTACGACTACATCTTCATGTGCTTTCTTCTTGGTAATGATTTCATGCCTCATTTCCCAGCCATTAATATCCGAACTGGTGGAGTTGATAAACTGCTAAACGCCTACAAGGCGACTTTGGGTGGAACGAATGAAAATCTCACTGATGGAAAAATAATTTACTGGAAAAATGTGAGAAAGTTTGTTGAGTTTTTGGCTGGATTAGAGGACGAATATTTTAAGAATGAGATGAAGTTGCGTGATAAGCGAGAAAAATTTTCATATCCAACAGAGACTCCGGAGCAAAAATATGCAAAGTTTGACGCAATTCCAAATTATGAGCGAGAACTAGAAAAATATATAAACCCGTTCAAGGACGGATGGAGGCATAGATACTATAAATGCCTATTCAAAGTTGACATTGACGAAGAGAGATGCAAAGAGATTTGCGTTAATTATTTGCAGGGATTGGAATGGACTATGAAATATTATACGTCTGGGTGCCCTGATTGGCGATGGTGTTACAATCACAACTATCCTCCATTATTGCAAGATTTGCTTCGTTTTATTCCATACTTTGATACAACGTTTATTAAGGAGAATAATTCAAGGGCAGTCAAGCCATTAGTCCAGCTGTGCTATGTTTTGCCAAGACAAAGTCTAGGATTTCTACCGGATAAGCTTTATAAAAAGCTCAAGACTGAGCGCGCGGAATTATATCCAACGGATTGCGAGTTCACCTGGGCATTTTGCAAATATTTCTGGGAATCCCACGTAGAACTTCCAGAAATAGATATTAATGAATTAGAGCAATATGTTAGCGAAGCTATGGTTTAGATTTTTAGTCAAATTTTAAAAATTATATAACTGAATTTAATATAAAATATTTTCTTATATTAAATGACTAGCGTGTGGAATAGTATGTTTAGTAGAAGCAAAGACTCACAAAATATATCTGAAACAAATTTTCAGAATAAAGCAACAGATTTAAGTCTTTTAAGGAAAAAAAATGTGAAATGTCCGACAGATGAAAAATATAGAGGTTCAATTGATTTTGAATTTAATACTGTTGAAGAATGCGACCGCGCTAAAAAAGCGGTGGCTCAAGAGTTAGCCGAAATGAATAAACCTTATGTCAGACGTGATTTGGCAAAAGAAGATAGAGATAGACGACAAATGATAAGAGACTCAGAAAATGTGTTTTTTAAAGCTCAAAGAAGAAAAGCGGCTATAGGAGACTTTGACACAATTTATCCCAACGAAAAGGTGGGAGCAACAGTTATGATTAAAGGAAAACCATATATCCTAGATAATACATTAAGACCAATTATTGATGGAGGCCGCAAGTCAAGAAAAACAAAAAAATCAAGAAAAACAAAAAAAACAAAGAAATCAAAAAAAACAAAATCCAAGTCAAAAAATAATAAATCTAGAAAATAATAAGTGTTGCAAAATTATTTATTTTACAACATTGAAGAAATAAATATCAGTAAAAAGGAGACGTCTGTTGCGAAGCTACAGTTTAGCTGTTTTCCTATTCTCGTTATACTCTGTAAATAAATCAAGACAAGTGTTAACATCGGGAAATTTATATTCACGAAATTCTTCTCTTAACCATAATATTACATCTTCATCCTTGAAGATGTGATTAAAAAGAACAGCAGCCTTCAATTTATTCTCAGGATATTGATTTTTCATTTGAAAATAATCCTGACTCAAAATGAATGTGGCTAGTCCTTTCATGACATTTTTTTGAATAGGTGATTTGTAATAATTGTGACAAATAGTCACAAACCATCTAGTTTTTTTATTTTCAAGAGGAAGAAAATTAACAGCAATAACCAAATGTTTATCGTTAAATGATACGCGAGACCAAGTAAACGTTGGATAAACAAACATGTGAAAGTTATGCGTAGTTCGTTTATTATCATTTATTGATTTCATCATAGCATTAGACTGGTAGTCAAATGCTAGACCAACGCGGTCCTTAAACTTGTATTGTTTAATATTGCTAGGAGGAATTGTACTCCCAAAGCCACCCTTATGAACATATTCAGGATGTCGCAAATCCATAGTATTAAATGCGCTATCCTGCAAAGAAGCCTCCATGTCTATTTGCAAAAAAGAAGTTTCATAGTTTTTATTATGAAAGAAAGGAATCTTATGAGGTAGTTTTTGACTTGGATTATATGACCAAAATACCTTACCTTCGTGTTCAACCGTTTCGCCAAAACGATCATCGCGAGTGAATTCTAATCCATGATACTTGCATTTTAAACATCCACTTGGCGTAATAATTCCATTATCCAATTGCGATCCCATGTGTTTGCAAATATTCATTCCCGTAATTATTTCGCCTTCATTATTTCGCCAAGCAACTAAAGGCAATTCTCCGATGTTGAATTTATATGGCTTTGAAAAATCAATCTTCTCTTTTATGCCAACGCAATGCCAGTGGTTAAAAAACCCAGACATGTACTGAACGCTTGATTGAATCAAACATGCAAATAAGAAAATTTTTATTAGCATATACACTATAATTCTACTTTATATTTAAATTCATTCTATCTTTGAAGATTCAAATTGCATGCACTTAAAATAAATTTTTGTTTATTGAAGTTGGTAGTCCATGACCAAATAAAATCATGTAAACCAATATAAATGCAGCCAATAAAACACTTCGGTTTTCAGCAACAATTTGTTTTTGACCTAGTATAAAAAACATAAAGAGGTATAATAAAACACCAATTATTATAGAATGCAACAACATCATTAGACCGCCTTCCATTATCTATATATTCTAGTATAGAAAAAATAAATTTAAATTGGCTAAACGTGTAAAATCACGCACGTCGACGGAACACTTTTACGCTTATGCTGTAGGGTTGGTGTTTGAATTTTTGGTTTGTTATTCAAAATCATGCAAATTCTATAGAATATTATTTTGATTTAAACATTCTCAGTCTGGGCGGATATTTCGAATAAAAAGGGGTCAAAAGTGTTTCCAAAATCAAAAAATGGACAAAAAAAATGTCCAATTTTCAAAAGCGCCGAGGTTTTATGAAAAAGGGGTCAAAATTTCTCCCTTGTTAGCATTATGGTCTGGTTCACCAAAAAAAACATTGTAATTTTGTTACGCTAAATTTTAAGTATTTTAGGCAGAAATAGTTTAGGCGCTTTTTCTGTTCTATAATATAGAACGGTTTAGAATGAAAAAAGCGCAAAAAACCTCCGGCGAATTTGTTTGCAAAGATTGTCACTTTACATGTAGTAAAAAACATGATTGGGATAGACATATTTTGACACGCAAGCATGTAAATAGAACGAATTTAGAACAAAATTGCGTAAAAAGCGCTCAACACCATAATTACGTGTGCAACAAATGCAATAAAAAATATTCCGCAAGAAATAGCCTTTGGTATCATGAAAAAAAATGCGCTGAAGATGAAAATTTTAATATGTCAAACGCGTCATGTGAACAAATAATAATGCCTCAACCACCCACAAATGAACTCGTTATGTCGCTTTTAAATCAGAATATGGAATTGCAAAAACAAATAATTGAGTTGTGTAAGGAGAAAAATACTGTAATTAACAACACGACTAACAACACAACCAATAACAATCAATTCAATTTGCAATTATTTTTGAATGAGCAATGTAAGGATGCATTAAACCTGGGGGATTTTGTAGAACAAATTAAACTACAATTGAGCGATTTGGACATGATTGGTCGCGTAGGATATGTTGAGGGAATGAGTAAAATCTTTATGCGCAACCTTCACGCGTTGGATGTATTCAAACGACCCATTCATTGCAGCGATTTAAAGAGAGAAACCCTTTATATAAAGGATAAAGACTCGTGGGAAAAAGAAAATACAGAAAACGTTAAAATTAAACGCGCCATAAAGGAAATTGAACACAAAAATATAAAACAAATTCCTCAGTGGAGAGAAGAAAATCCTGCGGCAGAGGATACGGAAACAAAGAAACATTTAGAATACCAGAATATACTATTAGAAGCTATGGGTGGATCAACTTTAGAAGACGATGATAAGAAGCGAGAAAAAATAATTCGCAATATTGCAAAGGAAGTTGTTATTGACAAAAATAAATAAAAATAGTTTAGATTTATATTTTATAACATTGATAAAATATAAATGGCAACAGTTTTAAATCAACCAGTTGTTTCAAAGCAAGTAATTAACGCTTTTGCTAATCGCGACGAGTTTTTAAAATTATTAAACGTGAATCCTGGTTTAGTGATTGTAAAATTGGGAGCAACTTGGTGCGGGCCTTGTCGTAATATTGCCCATCTTGTTGAAGGTTTTTTTGCATCATCTCCACCAGACGTTATATGTGCGGATATTGATGTTGATGAAAGTATTGATTTATACTCATATTTGAAGCAAAAACGTATGGTAAATGGAATACCGGTAATTTTACTGTATAAAAGAGGCAATATTTCATTTGCACCGGACGACAGCGTCACCGGTGGCGATCCTGCTCAATTAGACGCGTTTTTCAAACGATGCGGTCTTCATCATTTGGCTGTTAAACGCGCTTATGCAGCAGTCGGAAAATAATTTGTTTACCATTAGCCAAAATGCCTTATGTCATAAACAGCACCAGTATCCTTATCATAAATACGATATTCTTGAGGGATTTTCCTCGCATTTTTCCCCTCCGTTGCAAACCTATCTCGCATTTGCGAATAGTGGCTTCTAACGGATGTTTTTTTTGAATTTCCTCTTAATCCAAAATCGTCTTTGTGTTGTTCATACTCATGCATATTTTCAAATACGGTATAGGCTTTACTGCACGGGAAGTCGTCTTCTTCTGGATATTTTGGACAAGCTCTGTAACGCGACGTGTGTCTTTTATTGGCTTTTTCTGTTGAGCTTAAACTATATAATCGCACTTGATTTAAAGGAGATTGAATTCTTACTCGCTTTCTTGTTTTTGCTTTTTTGCTAGATGACGGCGAACTTTTTAACGAACTTTTTGAAGACCTTTTTGACGAACTTTTTGGACTCGGCATATATAAAAGAACGATAAAAAAATTGATTGCAATTTTCTTTAAGTTTGTGATTTAAATACTTAAGAAATGGATCAATTCGCAGAAAGAGAGAGTTTTGCAATTCGTTGCTCTATTGTTATGATGGAACTAGATGCAATCTCAAAAAAACTTAAAAAGGTGGAGCAACAAATCAATCAACAAGATGCTCAAGTTAGCAGCACAGACTTTTACATCCCACTTATAGAGACGCAATGCGAACAACCGCCAAAGAAAAGAGTGAAGCGTTAAATATATTAGACTTTTGCAAATTTAAAACTCCCATTTTAGAAGACAAAAAATATGCAAAAATGTAAAATAAATACTAGGATTTTTTATAATACTTAATATAAAAAAATTGAATCATAAATAATTCAATGTTCTATAATAAATAAAGCATAAGGGCATTATCTAAAAAGATGTCACACAAACGTTTACCTATAGATGTGGTGATATATATATTGCGGTTTGTCGGCAGGTTTAGGATTAGTGGCGGAGAAATAATAACATTATTAAATAAAAATAAATACAAAGACACTATTCATTTCTTACGCAATAAACCATTGCCTAATTTCAAAACGTATACATATGGGTTGAGGGAAAAATCATATTTTGTTGATTTATCACACGAGATGCATATACAATATATTTATAAATATAATTTAAAAAATGAAATAGAAGGAATGGAGATAAGTTTATGGAAAAGGTATCAATTTTTAAATAAAGTAATTTGTAGATAATCGGAGAGTTGAGCGAAGCAGAAAATGAAAAAGGGTATAGTTTTAAACGCGCAAAGCTGTTAAACAGTTTTTCTAATAATATATAAAATGTCTGAAGAATACGAAAAACCTCACGAATCCGGTTACACAGTCTACACAAAAAGTGGGTGTCCAAATTGTAGTAAAGTGAAAAATTATTTAAAAAACGCGAGTGCTCAACTAGTGTTGGTTGATTGCGACGAATATTTGATTGAAAACAAAAACGCATTTTTGAAATTCATTGAAGATCTTTCAGGTTTTCCTGTTAAAATGTTTCCAATTATTTTTTATGAAGGAAAGTATGTTGGAGGTCTAGCTGAAACTGAAAAACATTATAACACTATGAATGCATTTTCAAATATTTATTTTTAATTTTTACAAGTCCGATAATATAAAAAATGAAGATTTTCATAGAAAAATATAATAAAGAACTTAAATATAGAAAGACTTATTTAATAAATGAAAATTCCTTCAAAAATACGTAGACAAATATTTTATGAAAGTTATGATAAAGAAATGATTAACACGCGTTTTGAAACGCAACTTAGTTGCATTACGAATAATAAAAATTATTTTTATTCTGCGTCGCAAAATTCAGAAAATGTGATAGTTATGAAACGCTGTGCAACGGGATTGATTCTGGGGATTCTAAGCACTGCTTGGGTTTTTTCAAAAACTATATATTTTTTTTTATGGTTTTTGCCCGCCGCATTAACTGCAAATTTTGAATACAATAAGATGATTCAAAAAAAAACTATTTTGTCTGCAAAAGGAGTTAGCATTTTTACACTATTATTGTCGTGTACAACCGCGGCTTTTTATCCCATCGCCCATGATAGGATAATGCCTTTTATGGCATTATTATTAATGAGTTGGACGTTTTTATTTAATAAAAAAATTCCATCTGTTAACGAAATTTCCGCGTCACTACTTGGGATGTTTTTTATTGGATATTTGCCATCATTTTGGATACGTTTAAAAAGCATTCCTAAAATAGATTGCATTTCCACGTCATTTATTGACAATAGTTATCCAACAATTTTCTCGGTTGGTTCATTTTTAACTTGGGGAACATGGGTCTCTATTGTTCTTGCAGATTCGGGTGCATATTTTGTTGGTAAAAAATATGGTAAAACTTCATTGGCAATCATTAGTTCTGCTGCTGGATCTGCATCACCAAATAAAACGATTGAGGGACTAGCTGGTGGGTTAGTGTTATCTACTTTATTTTCTATTTATGGAGCAATTCTTATGAAATGGCCCGCGCCAATTATAATGGGAGGATTGTATGGAATCTTAATGTCATTAATTTCTTTGGTTGGAGATTTAACTATATCATTAATAAAGAGAGACGTTGGGGCAAAAGACACTGGAAGTATATTGCCGGGTCACGGAGGATTGTTGGATAGAATAGATTCGTATATATTTACAGCGCCAATAAGTTTCTATTTTTGCACGTCATTTTTGCCGTTTGTTTCTGAATTAATGCGACTAAAATAATAATATTATTGGCAGGCTGTGTATTATATTTAAATATACAAGTATTTAAATACAATAAAATATAAAAATGCATAAACAATGAAAATATTTTTCTTTATTATTAGTTTTACATCTTTTGCAAAGTCGTTGAAGATGCGAATGAATATTCCTGACAATATTGCCAGAAAACAATCTCTTTTTGGGGAAAAGTCTTATAATGCATTGGTCAAAAATATTCAAGACCACAAGGTAAAGAATCTTTATTTTAACGAAAAGTTAGACACTGTTATTGCTGAAGATCTTGAAGAACATGATTTGCCAATAGAAGATTATACCGTTACTAAGATTAACCCTTTTATAACAGATAAATTAGTTGACATTTCTATTAAAAATGACGTGACAACGACCTTTTCAATAGCAGCTCCACCAAACCCATACTTTCAGATTATTGGAAATGTTTTAAATGGTGCAGAAATGTTTTTGTTTCCTGCAATAGTGGTTGCTTCTGTTGTGAGTTATTTTAGAGCAAGTAACCAAATGCAAAATCCCTCATCTATTTTTGGCAGTGGAAATAAAGAAAACGATTTAACAAAGGATAAATTTAATATGCAACAAGCCAATATTTCTCTCGCAAGTTTTGCTGGAAGTCCGGAAATCTTTCAAGAATGCGTTGAAGTAGTTTCATATTTAAAGAATAGTACAATTTATAGTTTGGCTGGCGCAGAAATTCCGCGAGGAATTTTACTAGAAGGGCCTCCAGGAACAGGCAAAACTCTATTAGCAAAGGCCATTGCAAGTGAAGCCGAAGCAAATTTTATTTCAATTTCTGCAAGTGAGTTTGTAGAGATATTTGTGGGAATGGGTGCGTCAAAAATCAGAAATCTATTCAACACTGCTAGAGAAAATAAGCCATGCATAATTTTTATTGATGAAATTGATGCAGTTGGAAGGCAAAGAGGTGCTGGAATAAATATGGCAAATGATGAGCGAGAACAAACATTGAACCAGTTGTTGGCGGAAATGGATGGGTTTGCTAATAATGAAGGAATTCTTGTTATGGCGGCTACAAATAGGCGAGATGTTTTAGACGCAGCGCTTTTGAGACCCGGAAGGTTTGACAGAATAATCAATGTGCCACTTCCAGACGTTGATTCTCGTACAAAAATTTTGAAGGTGCATACCAAGAACAAAATGTTGGATGATTCAGTAAATTTGAATCTGGTTGCAGAGTTGACTGGTGGATTTTCGGGTGCGCAATTAAAGAACTTGATGAACGAAGCGGCTATATTGTGCGCAAGAGATGGAAATGTTATTATTACAGATAAAATAATTTTGGAAGCGCTTGATAAGTTGATTGTGGGAATTGTGAAGAAGGTAGACACTAGGGACGATGAGGCCAAGCGTCGCGTTGCTATTCACGAAACCGGACACGCTATTTTGGCCGCAGTATTTAATAATTATTTTGACTTAAAAAAAGTAAGCATTCAAAGCACTTATAATGGTGCTGGTGGATATACAATGTTTAATGACTGTAAAAATATAACTGAAAGTGGTCTTTATACCAAGGATATACTTTATAAACGACTTATGATCGGAATGGGTGGAAAGGCTGCTGAGAATATTTTTTACGGAGACGACCATGTATCAGTTGGTGCTGTACAGGATTTGAAACAGTCAAATTCATTGGCCCAAAGAATGATTGGCAATTACGGGATGGGATTAAAGTTGGAGGCATTCTATAATGAGGATGTGGATAATGAGAGAAACCCGTTTTTAGGTCGCAGTTTATCCATGGGAGCAAAATATTCAGAACATACAAAGGAAATATTTGACAAAGAATCGTTGAACTTGGTTAAGAGCGCTTATTCTGAGGCAAAAACCGTTCTCACCGAAAACAAAGAAAGCGTAGATAAGCTTATTCAAAAATTGCTTGAAAATGGCGTTCTAACTGGTGAAGAGGTGCGTCAAGCTTTGCCAGAATTAAATGAGAAATAAACGCAAATATATTAAATAAATAAGTAAAAATATAATAAAAATACTTCAATTTCTTGGCATTTTGATAAAAAATTGAAGTCCTATTTATCTCTTGGCCGGAAACAAAATAATTCAAATCTATTCAAAAATGGTATCAAATGTCAACAATGTTATGCTTTACGCGGAATCACTTGTTGGTATCCCGTTTAGATGGTATGTAAATGGAGAACTTGAAACATTTACTGGAGACAATGCGTTTTGGTGCGAAAATTCTCCGCCGCCATCAGCAGAAGAAATCGCTGCACAAGATAAATACATTGTTTGCACTGGATTGCCGAATTTGTTGCGGAGATTCGGCGGCTTAACTGTTCCTGGACTCGGTCCCAAGATTCGCGGAAAATATGGCGATTTATATAAACAATATCCAGGTGGAACTACAGCGTGGTTTGCTTACTTGTATCAGAATAAGCGTGTCCAAAAATTTGACATCAATGCGCGTTACCCAAAAGGAACGCTTTTAATGGCGCGTTACAAAGCCAAGGACTTTGGCGAAAAGGATCAAGGGCATCTTGCTGTAGTTTACGACGACGTGAATGAAACAAAAACAATTAAATACCAGCTGATTATTCATTCCACACCAACCGTTGATTACAAAAACCGCGACAGTTGCAAGGACCATGGTTCAGTCAAAATTGAGTCATTCAATATATCAAACGATTTATTCAAGTGGGATAAGGTTAGTTACTACAAATGGGTATGCCTGCCGGAGGACTGGTTGTTACTAGATTAAACCAATTCCAAAATAACTTAAAGGGGAAGTAAGTTATTAAATTATTATTAAATGGAAGACCCGCGATTTAAAGAGGGATTTAAAAAATATTTGGACAATGTTTGCAACAACAGCTACATGTTTGAAGTAAGTAAATGTTGTGGATATTCTGAAATAGTTCCAGCATTCAAGAGTGCTACTTGTGGTGATTTATATAGAAATATTATAAACCAGTTTGAAATTAAACAAGAAAATAAAATAATAGTATTTGCAAGAGACGCAAGTAATAATACAATGGTAATTCAAAATGACAAGACCCCAATAAGAAATATAATATTAGAAAATGCCATTTTTTTCAAACCTATTTATCCTCTTCCCACGAGTGTTGTTTATAATCTTGTCTATAAATTTGAAACTGAAGAAATTAATTGTGGTTGTTGTTCTTGTAATTCCAATAGTTGAGTAAGATTAATTAGAACCTTTTCTAATGTTTGTATATGGACTCGGTAGATTTAGATATAAACAATTATAACTTACAAGATATTCTCTCATTATTTAAAATTCCTGTAAATTTTGACGAACATGACATGAAAAGAGCAAAACAAGTCGTATTAAAAACGCATCCAGATAAATCAAAACTACCCACCGAATATTTTCTTTTTTATTCAAAAGCTTACAAGATGTTGCATTCTGTGTGGGAATTTAGAAAACGTGGAGACGTGGATTCAAAGAACCCAAAAAACACAGAATATTCAAATTATTCAGACGAAGATAAGAATGTCTTATTAGACCAGTTCTTTCAATCTAATGAGAAGTTTAAGAAAAGCGCCAACTTTAATAGATGGTTCAACGAACAGTTTGATAGAAATAAGTTATCTAATGAATCGGAAGAAAAAGGATACGGAGACTGGTTAAAAACAGATGAGGACCTTGACGAACCTGCAAAAAATGTTTCAATGGCGACCATGAAACAAGAATTTGATAGAAAAAAGGAAAAGGCTCGTTCTCTCATTGTAAGAGAAGATGTTCAGGAATTGTGGTCTAATAACTCTTTTTCAGGTTCATCTGCAGAATTATCAAGTGATGCTCCAGGAACATATGATTCTGGATTATTTAGCGGTTTAGGATTTCAAGATCTATACAAGGCGCACACAGAAACGGTAATTCCCGTTACAGAAGAAGACTACGAACAAAAACAAAAATTTAGAAGTGTCAATGAATATCAAAGCTATAGAAATAATCAGGATACTAAACCGCTTTCCGAAGTGCAAGCGCAAGAATATTTAAATCAACGAAATGAAAAGGAAGAAGAAAGGGCGGTTAGAAGAGCGTATGAATTAGCAAAACAAACAGAACTAGCAAAACAGAAAAACCAAGAATTTTGGAGCGGATTGCAACTATTGCAGAATAAATAAAATATATAATAATATTATATATGTCATTTAAGGTGAAAAACTACATTAACTATATTTATCTAATTGTCATTTTAATAGTTCTTTGGTTTTTATATAATAGATATGAAGATAAACGTGCAAGAGAAGAAAATATTGGAAATTATGACGCAATTCAAAAATATTTATTGAATGAATCGTCTTTAGCTGATACAAAAAAACCTATTTTATGGATTCCAATTACATATGAATACAACGCGCGCAATTGGATTAGTTTTGGATCTCGCAGCTCTTTTGAGTTGAATCAGCCATATATGTATTTAACGGTAAGAAGTATCATTAACCAGTGCCAGGATTCTTTCCACATTTGCATAATAGACGATGATTCATTTGGAAAAATACTTCCCAATTGGACCGTTAACATGCGTTCCATTACAAACCCGGTTTCCGACTATATGCGTTCTCTCGCTTTAAGCAAAATTCTTTATAAATATGGAGGGCTAATTGTTCCTCCGTCCTTCTTGTGTATGCGCGACTTGAATGAACTATACGCAATTGGAACAAACGGAGAAAAGATGTTTATTTGCGAAACAGTTGATAGAAATATTACATCAACAACGCACGAGTTTTATTCAGACATTAGTTTCATGGGATCGCCAAAGGAATGCCCTGTATTAAAAGAAATGATTGATTTTATGCAGAGAACAATTTCATCCGATTACACTGCTCAAGCAGAGTTTTTGGGTGAGTTTAATCGCTGGTGCAATAGTCGTGTGCAAAAGCATCAAATAAATTTAATTCCTGGAAAGTTGATTGGAACAAAAACTATGGATGATACAATGATCTTGGTTGATAATTTATTATCAAATGATTACATTGATTTATATCCTCAAGCTTATGGTATTTACATACCTGCAAAAGAAATTTTAATGAGAAGACACTATGAATGGTTTGCCAGAATGTCACAAACGCAGGTCTTGGAGTCAAATATTATTATTTGCAAATACATATTATTGGCAAGCGCGCCTGATTCAAAGAAGGGAACTATTGAACCTATGAAAAACAACGGCGGTTGGACAAAATATTGGATAGGATATTGGCAAGTGCCTTCTGGATTTGGTTTATGGGGACCCAAACCTCAACCATTTGCGACGCATTTAATAATAAAAAAGACTGATCCTCATCCTTAAAAAACCAACAAATTATCTCACCTCAACATAAAAAAACTATAAGGCCATTCTGGAAGCTCTTCGTTTTCGTATTCTACATCATAGAAAGGCTCCCAATCATTTGGCAAAGTTTTGCAAGACATGCAATCAAAAAAACTGTATACAAAATGGTATAACCTCATATTTAATATAAGGTTATATGAAATTAAAAATAAATATAATAAATAATATTGTACGTGGATTTGTCATATTTTATAACAGAAGTGTAAGTTATTGCGCAGAAATTGCATATTTGACGTAAAATAGTTGTAAAATTATTATACGCAAGTTTTCTTTCTAAATATTTGTGCTTTGACAAAAAATAATATTGTTTAAGATTCTCAATGAATTCTTGTAGTAAATTATTAAATAACCCTTTTTTATACGCATCATTATTAAACGTATAACATTTTTCATTTTTAATACATATAGATTGCAATAATTCAAATAAAATCTCTTTTGAGAACTCTTTTTTAAATAATTGATTTGGCATGTATATGGTATATATAATTATATTAAATTTTTGGGAGAATAATTTATTCTAAACCCTTTTGTTTCTGTTATTTTTCATCTTTTTTGAAGCAACAGTAAATCCGTCACTTACACCAGTTGTTTCTTTGCACGCCTCCAAAGGCTGTTCGCTTGCAACGGAGTCTTCAACCTCAAATTTTTCAACAATAGATTCTTCCGCAGTTTCTTCTACCTTTTCAACTTCAACCTTTTCAACAATAGGCTCTTCTAGACGTTCTTCCGCCTTTTCAACAATAGGCTCTTCTAGACGTTCTTCCACTTTTTCATCTTCCGCCTTTTCAACAACAGGATCTTCTAGACATTCTTCCACTTTTTCAATAATAGGATCTTCTAGACG
>Ga0209084_1000266_pt1 | contig 50878 bp, 51 predicted proteins | sample C_130820_MF_Meta_FD_187309 | JGI IMG/M metagenome (GOLD analysis project Ga0209084, IMG submission 187309) | Freshwater microbial communities from Lake Croche, Canada to study carbon cycling - C_130820_MF_MetaG (SPAdes) (version 2) | ecosystem: Environmental > Aquatic > Freshwater > Lake...
CAGGAGCAGCAGGAGCTGCAGGCGCAACTGGTGCAGCAGCAGGTGGCGCAACAGGTGTCGCAACTTGAGCAGGTGGCGCAATCGGAGCAGATGGTGCTGACGTTGCGGCATCTGCAATTACTGCGAGTTCTGCTCCAACTGCAACGGTTTGGTCAACCGCAACAACAATTCTTTGTAGGACACCGGCTACCGGGGATGGGATTTCAGTATCAACTTTGTCGGTAGAAACTTCTAGAAGTGGCTCATCGATTGCGACGCTATCGCCTTCTGCTTTGAGCCAGCGCGTGACAGTTCCTTCGGTAACACTCTCGCCAAGTGCTGGCATAGTTAATGAAAAAGTCATTTAATGAACCTTCCGTTACCCGTGTGCATGAAGTGGTTTACCTGCAAGTGCAAGATGTGCTTCGCCAACTGCCTCAGAGAGTGTTGGGTGGGCGTGAATCAAAGCAGCGACATCAGATGCTTCTGCTTCCCAGTTAAAAATTAATTGCGCTTCGGCTAATAATTCACCAACACGAGCACCAACCATATGGATTCCCAGAACTGGGCCATTTTTTGCAGCCACTAATTTCACAGAACCAGCCGTCTTCAAAATTTGGGCTTTTCCATTACCGGCCAAGTCATAATTTAATTCAACCACATCGTGGCCACGTTCCTTGGCTTGAGCGGTGGTTAGGCCGACAGATGCAACTTCTGGCTCAGAATATGTAACACGAGGGACGCCATCGTAATTAATCGCCCGTGGATTTAATCCAGCCATCTCTTCAGCCACCAAAATACCTTCGGCAAAGCCAACATGAGCAAGTTGGAGAGTAGGAATTAGATCGCCAACCGCCCAGATTCCTGGAACATTTGTCCGGCATTTATTATCAACAATCAGGTAGCCACGATCCATGGTCAAGCCTTGTTCTTCGTAACCAAGATTTGCCGAAACCGGTCCACGTCCAACTGCTACAAGCAGAACTTCTGCGGTGAAAACTTTGCCATCTTCCAACGTTACGGTAACGCCATTTTGCGACGTTGTAGCGGATGCAAATCTAACGCCCAGTTCAAAGTTAATCCCACGTTTGCGATATGCGCGCTCAAGCTGCTTGCTTGATGATTCATCTTCCAAAGCGACCAAGTGTGGCAAGCCTTCGATGATTGTGACTTCTGAACCAAAAGATTTCCAGACTGAAGCGAATTCACAACCGATTACCCCGCCACCCAGAACGATCACACTAGCTGGAACGTGCTCCATCTTAATTGCCTGCTCGCTAGTGATTATCTGCTTGCCATCAATAGTTAAGCCAGGAAGCGTCTTTGGATACGAACCAGTGGCCAAGACGACATTTTTTCCGGTGTACTGCACACCATTTACTTCAACAATGTTTTTGCCAACTAATTTTCCATGGCCTTCAATGTAAGTAACGTTTCTAGATTTAACTAGACCTTGTAGTCCCTTATGAAGTTTTGAAACAACACCATCTTTATAGGCATTTACTGCCAGCATGTCAATCGAGATAAATTCTGCGTTAACTCCAAAATCTGATGCATGTCTTGTGTTGTCCGCAACCTCACCAGCGTGGAGGAGTGCCTTCGTTGGGATGCAACCGCGGTGTAAACATGTTCCACCAAGTTTGTCTTCTTCGATTAGTGCAACACTCAAGCCGAGTTGGGCCGAGCGCAGGGCACAGGCGTAACCACCACTGCCACCGCCAAGGATTACGACATCAAATTGCGACACTTTTCTCCTTTTAATCGAGTTTCGTTGAACTCGGTTGAACGTAACTAAAGCCTAATCTTGCCACGATTTAGCCTGAGCGCTAACTTGCCAATTAGGGTGCCAACGCTCCCCAGACGCTTATTTATGTGATGCGTACAACTCAACTAGCGTGACCAACGAACGTAGCGCGGCCCCAGTTCCACCGACAGGGGTGTAGCCATGTGGCGCCCCCTCGTTATATGAAGGTCCAGCAATATCTAAGTGCAGCCATGGCGTATTTGGGTTGACAAATTCTTTCAGGAATAGGCCGGCGACCAACATGCCGCCCATACGCTCACCGATATTCGCCATATCTGCAATAGGAGAATCAAGTGAGGCACGAAGTTCGACGGGGAGTGGCATCGGCCAAAATTGTTCGCCAGCTAAATTTGCAGCCGTTAAGAAGGCGCCGGAAAATTCTTCATTATTGGTCATGACCGCACTTGTGCGAGTACCGAGTGCAACAACTTGGGCACCAGTTAAAGTTGCAACGTCAATGATGCCATCTAAACCACCGGCAGCATCGCCAACTTGCGCGGCACGAACAAGTGCGTCCGCTAATACGAGTCGACCTTCGGCATCCGGATTTAATACTTCAACTGTTTTGCCACCATAAATTGTGATTACATCACTCGGCCTTGTTGCATTATCGCTCACCATATTTTCGGCAAGTGGCGCCCAAGCATCAATCGCAACGGGGAGTTTTAATTCGGCAATGGCAAAGACCGCTGCGATCACAGCGGCAGCACCGCTCATATCACTCTTCATTGCTTCCATACCTTTGGCTGGCTTCAACGCTAGCCCACCAGAGTCGAAAGTTATTCCCTTACCAACAAAGGCAAATCGCTTAATTGCTTTTGCCGGCTCATAAGAAACCCGTAACAACCGTGGCGGATTAGCTGAACCTTGACCAACCGCTGTTATTCCACCATAGCCTTTACTCTTCAAAACGGAATCACTAAGAATTTCAACTTTGAGACCCAAACTTGTTGCAATTTTCTTCATACGTTGGGAAAAAGAGTCTGGTGTTAAGTGACTTGGGGGCGTGTTTATCAAGTCTCGTACTAAGTAAATATTCTTGGCAAGAATTTCAGCTCGCTTTACAACGGCTTTCGCGTCGGCCTCATCTGCAAATTTAGTTAGGATCAGCGCTTGTTTAAGCGGATCCTTATTATCCTTTTTAGAACTTTCTCTAAACTCATTAAATGCATAGGCACCAAAACTTGCACCTTGTGCAACTGCAGCGATATCAATACTCGATGAGTTTGGCAGGGCAAAAGTTGCTTTTTCTTGGCCGGCAAGTGCCCGCGCGGCGGCGCCGGCAGCACGGCGGATTACTTCGTGGGGGTATTTCTTTTGTGCATCGCCCAAACCGGTTAGATAGACAGTGCGCGGAGTGCTAAATGATATTTTTGTTATTTCATCAAAATTTCCAGTTGGGCCGATATCGGCCAGCAGTGTCAGAAGCTTCTTAGAATCAATTTGTGCGTCACCTGACTCAATTACCAAGCCAGTCGGACTCTTCGCTAACCCGACCACAAGAATTTCTGTGGCTAATTCCTTGGTTAACTTAATTGATTTCATTCGTACTCCTGTCGAGGATTCGTTTTAGTACTGGTTAGACGTCTAACTGAAGTTTAATCGGATTTGGCGATAGATTTGCGCCATGAAGTCTCCACTTTATGACTGGCATGCCGGGGCCGACGCGAAGCTTTCGGATTTTGGTGGCTGGGACATGCCAATCGAATATCCGAAGGGCATTGGTGGATTTTCTGGTGGCACTCTGGCCGAGCATGCGGCGGTCCGTGAGCGAGTTGGAATTTTTGATGTTTCACATCTCGGCAAGATTTCGGTTACTGGCGTCGGTGCAAAGAAATTTGTTAACGAGATGGTGACAAACGATCTCGCGAAAATTTCAGCTGGTAGCGCGCAATACAACCTTTACTGCAACGAATCAGGTGGCGTAATCGATGATCTAATCGTCTATGAATTTAGCGACGAAGATCTTTTTCTGATTCCAAATGCGGCAAATTGCGCCCAGGTTGCCACTGACTTAGCAGCACAGGCACCTGATGGGATTGTTGTGAGAAATGCACACCAAGAATTTGGAGTCCTCGCACTACAAGGACCACTTTCCGGAAAAGTGATCGCCGCTCTTGGTTTGGATCTTCACTTGGACTATATGGAATTCACCAAGGTTGAATTGCCAGACCGAAGTGATTTAGGGGAGATAATAATTTGTCGCACGGGGTACACCGGAGAGTTTGGCTATGAGTTACTTCCATCTTGGAACAGTGCGCTCAAAGTTTGGGAGTTATTAGTTAGCGAGATTTCCAATTTGGATGGTCGAGTCTGTGGGTTAGGTGCGAGAGATACGTTGCGTACTGAGATGGGCTATCCACTTCATGGTCATGAGCTTTCACTAGATATCTCGCCAGTGCAGGCAAGTGCTAACTGGGCAGTTGCGCTGACTAAAGATAAATTCACTGGCAAAGCGGCGCTCGTTAAAGAGAAGGCAGATGGGCCGAAAAGAGTTTTGCGAGCTATCAAATGTAGTGATCGTGGCATTCCGCGAGCTGGCATGAACGTCTTGGATCAAAATGGCGCTGTGATCGGAGAAGTCACGAGCGGAACTTTTTCGCCAACGCTCAAAATTGGAATTGCCCTCGCACTAGTGAAACCAGAATTTAAGTTTGGCTCAGAGGTACAGATAGATATTCGAGGTCGAATAAGTTCTGGGCAGATCGAAAAATTGCCTTTCGTCGCCTCACACGTCCGCTAGGACTACTTGTTCGGCAGGATAACCGAGCGACCGGAATCTAACGTGAATACGTTAATTCGATTTTCAAATGCTTCCTTCAATTGCTCTGAATGCACGACAACATCTGATGGGCCACTGCGCAAGATGCGGCCTTGCTTCATGACAACTATCTGATCGGCATACATAGCTGCCAGGGTGATGTCATGCATTGTAGAAATTATTGTTACATCGCGCTCTTTTAGAATTTCGATTTTATTTAGCACGGCAATTTGATGATGAAGATCAAGTGCGCTGGTTGGCTCGTCTAGCAAAATCAGTTCTGGTTGCTGGACAAGTGCTCGCGCAATTAGCGCTCTTTGCATTTCCCCGCCGGATAGGCGAGTTATGAATTGATTCTGCATGCCATACAGCCCAGTTAGTTTTAGGGTATCAACCACAAGTGCACGACTCTCTTTGCTCTCCGTGCCCCAGCCATCACGCTTAGCACGACCAAGCATTACATATTCAGTTACGCTCATACCTACTGGAATTTGCGGATGCTGTGGAACAAAAGCCACATTCCGATCGTGATTATTAAATACTTCTACACCCTCGTCTTTAAGCGAACCCGCGTAAGGTTGGGAACCCAAAATAGATTTAAGGAGTGTGGTCTTTCCGGCGCCATTGGGCCCAACAAAGCACGTCCAATTATTAGCGTTGATCGTCAGATTTAAATCTTTAAGGATTTCGGTGGCACCGATACGAACCGTAAGGTCTTGAATTTCTATCATTGATTTACCAATCGCTTTCGTCGGAGTACTACTAGGAAGAATGGTGCGCCAACAAACGCCGTGATTACGCCTATTGGCAGTTCGGCAGGGGAGAGCAGGGTTCGAGCCCCGAGATCGGCTAGAACTAAGAACCCAGCCCCGACTAATGCAATCGTCGGAAGCGCTCGATTCGTAACTCGATGGGAGACTCCTCGAACTAAGTGGGGGACAACAATTCCCACAAATCCAATCAATCCACTCGCAGCAACTGCAGTCGCCGTTGCAAGGGTCGCGGCGATTACAGCAATAACTCGGATTTGATTTGGGTTAATTCCGAGGGAGTAGGCCTCTTCATCGGTAAGCGCTAAACCATCTAGTTGCTTTGAGATTGCAAAGAGAATTGCCAAGGCGATGAAAATGTAGATCGAGGACCACGCAACAACTCGCCAACTCGCAGCAGTAAGTTCGCCAAGGATCCACGAGTAGACCGGCCTTAATGAAGCACTGTGACGTTGCTGTAAATATGTTTGGACCGCAGTTGCAAACGAGCCAACTGCGATTCCGGAGAGCAAGAGTGAGTTTGGTTCGGCAAAGAATTTTCCCGAGATGAAAAAGCCGACCAGTACGGCGAGAATCGCACCGCAAAATGCAAATACTGGTAGCAGACCATAAAGATTTCCGTGCGCGTTTGTTATTGCGATGGTTGCGCCAAGTCCGGCGCCGGATGCCGCACCTAACAGATACGGATCAGCAAGCGGATTACGAAAAACTGTTTGATAAACCGCACCACTTGTCGCAAGCGCACCACCCACCAGCGCGGCAAGTAAAACTCGTGGCAGGCGAAGATCAATAAGGACCGATCTCTCTTGTTCGGTTAAGCCATTTGGAAATCCAAGAATTGTTTTAAAAATTTGGTCAAATGCTAAGTTAATTGGCCCGAAACTAATTCCAAGTAAGCCAATAATTAAAAGAAGAAACGCGGCAACAGCAGTAATTCGCCAGTCCCATATGGAACGGAGTTCCTGTTTGCCGCGCTTCTTATCGAACATGGCTAATTAGCGCTCCCAATCGCCGTGGCGATCGTTTGATAGAAATCAACGAGTCTTGGCCCCCAACGTGAGGGAATATCTTTTGGAAGAGCAACAATTTGGTGCTTCTTAACCGCAGAGATACCGCTCCAGCCAGCGCGTTTGGCGACGGCGGCGGGCGTGACACCATCTTGGGCATCGGAAAGAAAAATAATCTGCGGATTAGTTTTGATTATGTATTCCGATTGAAGTTGGGGATAACCGGCATCATCAGCTTTGGCCGCCTTGTCCGCAATATTTACCAGCTTGAAATCCGCATAAACATGACCGATAAAGGTAGTTGATGTTGCGGAGTACAAGGTGTTATCCAGTTCGTGGAAAATGTATAACGGCTTGTGTTTTTTTGCGGTGGTCAATATCTTCGATATTTTTACCTTCATGTCGGAGATGACCATCTGTGCTTTGCTTAGGTTCCCGGTCGCAGTTCCTAGAGCTGTTATTTCAGAATAGGCATCAGCCAGAGTGTTAGGTGCGTGTTCTACAAAAACTTTAATTTTAAGTTTTTCAAGCGCACTCTGGATATCTTGGGCTTTGGTGGCATTGGCGTTTAGAACAACAAGATCTGGCTGGTATGCCGCGATTGCCTCGACATTGGGCGTGAAGGCCGACAATTTTGTGATTGGTGCGCTGGTTGGATAGTTGGATAGATCATCAACTGCGATAACTTGCAGGCCGGCGCCGATTGCAAATAAATCTTCGGTCGCACTTGGTGATAGCGAAATTATTCGTTTTGGAACACTTGTTGCCGCATAGCTCGGCATTGTCGTTACTAGGACCAGCGCGGAGACCACGCCAATTATTTTCTTGAACATAAAAAACTCCCTCAAACTTTGAGGGAGGAAGTTGGGCTTAAAGAAAATAAATTCTCTCAGAGGCCCGACCTTCCTCCGAGGTCGGATACTTCAGCAATTCGTTAGGCGACCTGGCTCAGAATCTTCTAGATCTTTTAAATCTTTTAAGAGACTCATTACAGTTGCGGGACAGCGCCGGGATTTAACCGGACTTCGCTAAACGCATTGCTTTTAGAACTTTTAAAACTTTTAGAACTCCTAAACTGGCTTTACCCGGTTCAGGCACTGAAAACTAGCACCTCCACCTAAGTTCTGGAGCGAGCAACGCCAAACTAGTTCTTCTAGTTCTTCTTGCGGGCACGTCTTCCAATGGTGAATGCCAATCCGCTTGCGATGACGATCGCACCACCGACAATGATTATTTGGCTACCTTCAAAACCCTGTGGCTCGGATACTTCGTGCTTGACGTGATCACCAGCCCCTTCATCAGCAATCGCTGCGGATGGGATCCCAAATATCAAGATGCCAGAAATTGCCATGGCTGAAAGGATTTTGGATTTCATCTCTACAGAGTACGCTCTCAACCATGGAATATCGCCGCCTTGGAAGTTCAGGAATGTATGTCTCAGAAATCTCCTATGGGAATTGGATCACGCATGGCTCTCAGGTTGAAGCCGATGCTGCGATCAAATGTGTTCGTGCCGCCTTCGACGCTGGCATAACTACCTTTGACACGGCAGATGTCTACGCCGGAACAAAGGCCGAGAGTGTGCTGGGAAGAGCTCTAAAGGGCGTGCGCCGAGAGAGTTATGAGTTATTTACAAAAGTGTATTGGCCAACTGGAACTGGCAAGAATGATCGGGGACTCTCGCGTAAGCACATTATGGAGTCGGTGCATGCATCGCTAAAGCGCCTAGGGACTGATCACATTGATCTCTATCAAATGCATCGCTTTGACTATGAGACGCCGCTAGAAGAATCAATTCGGGCATTTGAAGATCTAATTCGCCAAGGAAAAGTAAATTACATTGGTTTCTCAGAGTGGACCGCTGATCAAATTTCTGCTGGCCTACAAATTCAAAAGGAACTTGGCTATAACCGCTTCGTCTCCAGCCAGCCACAATATTCCGCGCTCTGGCGCGTTATCGAAGCCCAGGTAGTTCCTCTTTGTGAACGCGAAGGAATTGGACAAATTGTCTGGTCACCGATTGCCCAAGGCGTTCTGACCGGTAAGTATCTGCCAGGTAAGAAAGCGCCCGCGGGTTCTCGTGCCACCGATAAGAAGAGTGGCTCTGCAATGATCTCACGCTGGATGCGTGATGACGTTTTGACTGCGGTTCAAAAACTACAACCGATTGCTGATGAGCTTGGAGTTACGATGTCGCAAATGGCACTTGCCTGGGCGCTCGCTAATCCAAATGTCTCCTCGGTAATCATGGGCGCGACTAAGCCATCTCAAGTTAAAGAGAATGTAAAAGCATCTGGCCTTAAGTTAAGCGCAGATGTTATGAAGCGAATTGATCAGGCTTTGGGAAATATTCCAGAAACCGATCCCGCAAAAACAGAGAGCCCAAACCCTAGGGCTTGAGCTCTGCTGAACTAATTAAACTTATTTAATCTCATCCCCACGATTTGCTTGTGGAGCTGGAGCGCGCATGCGACGCATCTGAGTTGAACGCAACCAGCCGTACATTCCAAGACCCTTGGTAGGTTCGCCTGGAAACTTTTCGCTAACAATTTTGCGAATCTTGCGCGAGAACACAAAGCCAGAAATTAGTGAGTAGATCATTGCGGAATACATGAAGAGGATTGCAAGTAATTGAACTTGCTTGCTAGGTATAACGGTAAGAACTAGCACAACCATTATTAGTGGCAAAAAGTATTCGCCAATAGAGCGCTTAGAATCTACATAGTCACGCACGAACTTCTTGACTGGTCCCTTATCGCGTGCCGGTAGTGCATTTTGATCGCCACGCATATACGCGGCGCGAGCCTCCATACGTCTAGCTCTTGCAGCCGCCTTATCTTTTGTGCGGCCCTCTTTGGTTACCGGACTCGTTATTGAATTAACTTTATTTTTCGCAACGGCTTCACTTCGCTTAGGAGTTGCCTTGCCTTTGGTGTTTTCGGACTTCTTAGAAGATTCGCTCATGTTGCTCATGCTACTAAGGTAGTTCCAGCATTCTTTCCAGCGCAAGTCGAGCGTACGTTGCGACCTCTTTTTCCACACTTATCTGGTTTACCAGTCGACCTTCAACCAGGGATTCCATGGCCCAAACTAGGTGGGGGAGATCAATTCGATTCATTGTTGAGCAATAACAGACGGTTTTATCCAGAAACAGGATCTCGCGATCCTTAAAAGTATTAGCAAGGCGTTGCACCAGATTTAGTTCGGTTCCAATTGCCCATTTTGAACCAACTTCGGATGCTTCAATCGTGCGGATTATTGCCTCAGTGCTTCCGACAACATCTGCGTTGGAGACCACCTCGTGCGTACATTCTGGGTGAACCAAAATTTTAACGCCAGGAACACGCGCCCGCTTATCTTCGATATTTTGTAGCGAGAATCTTCCGTGAACCGAACAATGGCCACGCCACAAAATAACTTTGGCGTTTTGAATTTCGCTATCGGTGAGGCCACCATTGGTTTTCCATGGGTTCCAAATAACGCAATCACTTAAATTTAAACCAAGCTTTAAAACTGCAGTATTACGACCCAGATGTTGATCAGGTAAAAATAATACCTTTTCACCCTTGCTAAATGCCCAGTTCATGGCACGTTCGGCATTTGAAGAGGTGCAAACTGCACCGCCGTTCTTCCCGGTGAAGGCTTTGATCGCTGCCGATGAGTTCATATAGGTAATCGGAATTGTCTTACCTGCAACTCCCAATTTTTCCAGTGCGTTCCAACAGTCATCGACTTGTACGGCAGTTGCCATGTCAGCCATGGAGCAACCAGCAGCAAGATCCGGAAGGATTACTTTTTGACTTTCGGAAGTAAGAATGTCTGCGCTCTCAGCCATAAAGTGCACCCCTGCGAAAAATATAAATTCAGCGGATGAGTTTTCTTGCGCTGCTTGGGCTAATTTGAATGAGTCGCCCGTAATATCTGCAAATTGAATTACTTCATCGCGTTGGTAGTGATGTCCTAAGACCATCGCCCGAGAACCGAGGGCCTTTTTTGCAGCTGATGCACGTTCGACGAGGTGTGGGTCACTCTGGGCCGGGAGCTGGCCGTCGCAAGAGACGCCTCGCTCACTCTTTGGGTCAGAAATTGCCGCAGAATTTGCAGGCAACAGGAGCAACTCGGAAAGTCTTGATGCGCTCATAAGAGTATTATGGAGTAGCCTTAGGCAAAGTTCGCAATGACCGCCAAGTGAAGATCACCAAGTAAGTAAGTAGGGGAGAAGATATGAGCACAGAGACCACACAAGATGTAACAATTTCCACTGCCACAAGTGCCGGGATTTTGTTAACTGATGTTGCCGCAACCAAGGTTTCTGCTCTCCTCGCCCAAGAGGGTCGCGATGACCTGAACCTACGTGTTGCTGTTCAACCTGGTGGTTGTTCTGGCTTGCGCTACCAACTTTACTTCGACGATCGCGCGCTAGATGGCGACACCATCACAACTTTCGGAACTGTAAAAGTTGTTACCGACAAGATGAGCACGCCTTATTTAATGGGCGCCTCAATTGATTTCGTGGACACAATCGAGAAGCAAGGCTTCACGATTGATAATCCAAATGCCCAAGGCTCATGCGCCTGCGGCGACTCCTTTAACTAATCTCGCAACACTCGCATCGCCTCATGTTTAAAAAGAGCGAATAAGCGTTTAATAGGCTGCCTATGAGAGTTGCAGTAGCTGGGTCTGTTGGTCGAGATCACTTAATGACCTTTCCGGGAAAATTTACCGATTCACTGGTTGAAGGATCCCTGGCCAAAGTCTCACTTTCATTTCTTGTCGACGGCTTAGATATTCGTCGCGGTGGCTGCGGTGCAAATATTGCTTTTGGCATGGGCGCCCTCGGACTAAATCCAATTCTGATCGCTGCGGTTGGAAAAGATTGGGCCGACTATGACGCTTGGCTTTCGCGCCACGGGGTAGAAACCGCACATGTGCTTATCTCCAAGGATTTATATACCGCCTCATTCATGGTCACTACTGATGAAGAGTTAAATCAAATCGCATCATTTTTCCCAGGTGCAATGAGTGAAGCGCGCGATATTGAGTTGGCACCGATTATTGAAAAAACTGGAAAATTTGATCTCCTTGTAATTTCACCTGATGATCCAGACGCGATGCTTCGCCATAGCGAAACTGCGCGCCAACTCGGTATTCCGTTTGCAGCAGACCCTTCACAACAGTTAGCACGAATGGATGGCGCACAAATTCGCCTATTAATCGATGGTGCAACTTATCTTTTTCTAAATGAATATGAACTCGCGCTAACAGTGCAAAAAACAGGCTGGAGTGAGGCTGAGATTTTTGACCGAGTTAAAGTTCGTGTTGTTACTTTGGGTTCAGAGGGTGCAAAAATTGAGGAGCACGGAAAAGAAATAATTCAAGTTGGTGTGCCCAAAGAAAATGCCAAGGTCGATCCAACTGGGGTAGGAGATTCATTTAGATCTGGATTTATCGCAGGACTTTCTTGGGGATTTGGCCACGAAAGGTGCGCCCAGCTTGGATCTATGTTGGCAACTTTTTGCATTGAAACTAAGGGAACGCAAGAATATCGATTTGATGCCGCCGAATTTATCGCTAGGTTTCAAGGCGCATACGGCAGTGAAGCGGCGAACGAGATTGCTTCTCGGATATCCCCGCGCCTAGTTGGCTAATTTAGTTAGATAATTTCGTAATCTGAAAGCTATTTACTGATTTAACTTCAACCCGATTTTCAGTCATTCTCGCCCAAGCCGCTAAATCTGGCGAGCTTGCGGGATCATCACTCAGAAGCAAAATCTGATAGCCAACTTCCTTATCCCTTATGTGTTTCGCAACTTTAATAATCGGGATTGGGCAACGCAGTCCTAGACAATCTAACTCTTCCAATTAATTTGCTCGCTGTTCTTCGATGAAAACTTTTAAAGAATTAAGCAACGCCGTTACATCGCTCTCAGCAACGCCATGGTGGAGCGTGATTCGCACATTTCCTTGGGTGAGCATCCCCATTGCTGAAAGGACGTGACTTGGTTCCATATTTGTGGCTTGGCAGGCCGAACCTGAATCAACGGCAAAACCAGCACGATCTAGTGCACTAACTAACCGCTCTGCATCAATGTACAGAAAGGAGAGTGAAACTAGATCGTGGGTTGCAGCAATTACATCAACGTCCCCAATCTCGGATTTCGCAAAGTTAGAAATGTTTAGTGCGATTGCGGCCAGCCGGTTGCGCTCTGTTTGCTCCCGTTCGGCCCATAGTTCTATTGCCATAGCGCTGGCAATGATCAACGGCAGGGAGGCGCCTCCTGGCACAATCCGATTATCAAGATTTGGAATTGGGTTTCGATATTTCGCGTCGGGCGCAAGGGCAAAAATTCCAAGACCATTTGGCCCGCCCCAAGCTTTGGAGTCCCAAAGTGCGGCCTTCCAATTTTTAGGTAGTGGATTACGTATCCCACTCATTGTCGCATCAACAAATATCTGTGCCGAACTGTCAGCTAACGCAGGTTGGGAAATTCCAGTCTCACCATTTCGCAGCTGCCAAGCCAGCACTGACTCTGAATCGGATTGCGGCGCGGCAATTTGGCCGCCAGAATCACATGGCAATTCTTCGACGGCAAAACCTTGGTTTCGGAGTTGGCTAGCAATTGCAAAAACCTCAGAGCGATCAATTGCTGAGTAACTAAACTTTTTTTGCGAGTCAAGTAATCCAAAAATTCCTAAGTAGAAGCCGAGATTTACTTCGCCCAGAAAGTGGATACCATCGCTGCGAATTCCCAAATGCTTGGCAAAGGTTTCCTTTGATTCATCCAATAAAAGTCGAGCCTTGCGGGAGTCCGTCGGAAGCTTTGAACTATCAGCCCAGGATTGGCCGAAAACGGCTCCCAGCGCCTCGATTACGGCAGGGTGGAGTGGGGCTTCAGATTGAAAATTCGAGGTGATAGAAACCACGCTATGAACGCTACCGCCTGCGGGTGAGAGAAGGGAAGTCGGCAAGTATTCTTATGCCATGCTTTTAAAGCGATTAGCACCATTTCGAAAGACCGCGGCCCGGGTACTAATAGCCGGATTTTCACTAGCCGCACTGACTTCGTGTGGAACTTCAAACATCTCTGGTTTAGGTTTTGATAAAAACCTCTCAAGCGTTAATGACACATCACTTCCACTCTGGCAAGGCGCCTGGATAGCTGCCGGTGTAGTTGGAGTTTTCACTTTCATGCTTATTATGTGGCCGGTCTTTCGCCATCGTAAAAAGAACGATGAGTTTCCAAAGCAGACCCAATACAACATTCCAACCGAGATCGCTTACACCTTAATTCCATTCATCATCGTTGCCGTTCTCTTTTATTTCACTGCGAAAGATGAATCAAAAATTACCAAAGTTTCTACCGTTGCCGCTGCTACTCATAACATCACCGTCAATGCGATTCAGTGGTCCTGGCAATTCACGTATAACGACGTGGGGGATAAGGCGACCATAACCGGAACGCCAGCCCAGCCACCAACACTTGTCCTCCCGCAAGGAGAGTCAGTTCGATTTAAGTTGACTGCGAGCGATGTGGTGCATGGTTTCTGGATTCCAGCATTCATGATCCAGATGCAAAATTTGCCTGGCGTGGAGAATCATCTGCAATTCACGGCCAATAAAATTGGCGAATACCCGGGTCGTTGCAACATTCTCTGCGGCCGAAATCATTCCCAGATGTTGTTTAAGGTCAAGGTTGTTTCGGCGGCCGACTATAAAACTTATCTATCCACGTTGAAGGCGGCATAACATGACAACATATGCAGAGCGCACGATCGCTCCAAGTACCCCAGCTACAAAGAGTTTTGTGGCAAAACCGAGTAAAGGTCGCCTCTTTGTTAAATGGATAACCTCAACCGATCATAAGACGATCGGCTATTTATATCTGATGACATCCTTCGCTTGGTTCCTAGTCGCAGGCGTATTGGCGCTACTTCTTCGAGCAGAGTTAGCCCGCCCAGGACTGCAGTTCCTAAGTAATGAGCAGTACAACCAAATTTTCACGATGCACGGAACGATCATGTTGCTTATGTTCGCAACGCCACTTTTTGTTGGCTTCGCGAACGTGATCATGCCGCTCCAGATCGGTGCGGCCGACGTGGCATTCCCTCGCCTTAATATGTTGTCATACTGGCTATACCTTTTCGGCGGCCTAATGGCATTTGGTGGATTTTTAAGTCCTGGTGGCGCCGCATCATTCGGTTGGACGGCCTACGCACCACTTGCTAACTCGCAATATTCACCAGGAATCGGTGGCGACCTTTGGGTTATCGGTCTTGCAGTAAGTGGGCTTGGAACAATTTTGGGTGGCGTTAACTTCATAACAACAATTTTCACAATGCGCGCGCCTGGTATGACGATGTTCCGAATGTCTATTTTTTCTTGGAACGTACTCCTTACATCAATTTTGGTTCTTCTAGCTTTCCCACCACTTGCTGCAGCGCTACTTGGCCTGGAATCAGATCGCATTTTTGGTTCGCACATTTTTGATCCCGCTAATGGTGGCGCCATGCTTTGGCAACATTTATTCTGGTTCTTCGGACACCCTGAGGTATATATCTTGGCTTTGCCATTCTTTGGTATCGCAACTGAAATTCTTCCGGTCTTTAGCCGCAAACCGATCTTCGGTTACAAGGGCTTAATCGCCGCAACAATCGCGATCTCTGCACTTTCAGTTTCGGTGTGGGCTCACCATATGTTTGCCAGCGGTCAAGTACTTTTGCCGTTCTTCTCATTTATGACATTTCTAATCGGTGTTCCAACCGGGGTTAAATTTTTCAACTGGATCGGAACCATCTGGGGTGGCAGCGTTACATTTGAAACGCCAATGCTCTGGATTATGGGCTTCTTGGTGACATTCTTATTTGGCGGTTTAACAGGAATTATCCTTGCCAGCCCACCACTAGATTTCGCGGTTTCTGCCTCCTACTTCGTTGTTGCACACTTCCACTATGTGCTCTTTGGCACAGTTGTCTTTGCTATGTTCGGCGGCTTCTACTTCTGGTGGCCGAAATTTACTGGCCACAAACTTAATGAACGCCTAGGAAAGATTCACTTCTGGACGCTCTTCTTCGGATTCCACCTAACTTTCTTAATTCAACACTGGCTCGGAATTAAGGGTATGCCGCGCCGATATGCTGATTATCTAGCGACAGATGGCTTCACAACCATGAACACGATTTCAACTATTGGTTCTGGTTTGCTAGCCCTTTCAATGATTCCGTTCTTCATAAATGTTTGGATAACTCGAAACACTCCGAAGATCGAGGTTGATGATCCTTGGGGCTATGGTGCATCACTTGAGTGGGCGACATCTTGTCCACCGCCACGTCACAACTTCACCTCAATGCCGAGAATTAGAAGTGAGCGACCAGCATTCGACCTGCATTACCCACACATCAAAACTGAAGGACACTAACAATGAAAGCAAGTTGGAAACTTTTCGTTGGCCTCTCGGTTTTTTATGCGATCGTTGCAGTTGTTTATTGGCAAGTTGGTGGTGAGGCAGTAGGAATTACCGGAATAACACTCAGCTGTGGTCTTGCTGGTCTTGTTGGGTTTTATATGTGGTTCACCGCAAAGCGCATTGGCGGGGTTTTACCTGAAGATAATGATCTTGGTGAGATCTCAGATTCAGCTGGTGAGCTAGGTTTCTATTCACCGCATTCTTGGTGGCCACTGCCAGTTGCACTCTCTGCCTGTGCAATGGGACTTGGATTATTAATTGGCTGGTGGCTGACACTTATTGCCGTGGGCGCCCTTCTAATTAGCGTTGCTGGATTTGTACTCGAATACGAAAAGCCAAGTTCAGCGTCTCACTAGATTAAATAGTTTTGCGGTAACTGCAGTAAGTCTTAGTGGTGCTTTGCGAACCTGCGCCATAACTTCTCGTGTGAGAAGAAGAGCGGGGTTTCCCAGAGTATTTCGGCCCCACCAATAGTTAGGGCTTTCGCGATACTTCCAGTCACAAGCAGTGCCACCAAAGTGGCCGCAGTAAAGCAACAAAAGGTCCAAGTCATAGTTTTGAAATAGTGTTGATTTTTCATTTTCGCTCCTCGTGTTTGCTGCTTTAATGAACTTAAGATTGTGCGAGTTTAACTAAAGCTTCGCCACTTACGCGCATCACAGTCCATTCATCCATCGGCACGGCGCCAAGTGATTTGTAGAATTCAATTGAAGGATGATTCCAATCTAGAACCCACCACTGGAACCTGTGATAGCCACGCTCAACACAAAGTTTCGCCAAATGTACAAGGAGCGCCTTGCCGTAGCCATGGCCTCTCGATTCTGGAAGTACAAATAGGTCTTCTAAATAGATTCCGTGGGTGCCGGTCCATGTCGAATAATTGAGGAACCAGGTAACAAAGCCAACAACTTTTCCGGTTTCATCCTCAACGAAATCACAAAAGACCGCTGGATTGGCGCAGAAGAAGGCGGAATTAATCTGTTCTAAAGTCGCTTTTGCTTGCGACTCTTCTTTTTCATAGACAGCTAAAGCATAAATCAGGTCAAGTATTAACTGGCCTTCATGGGGAAGTGCGGTACGAATTTTCATTCGTTAGTTAGTGATGTCCACCATCGATAGCTTTAACTTCAGCTTCTGAAGGCGCAATGATTTGTTCGGCGTTTGCTTGACTCATGCGCGCGCGAATTTTGCCCTTGATTCCGGCTGGGTTTCGTACCCCACCGGCATCAGTATCTGGAATGGCTAATGGCTCTGGTTGGCTGTGCTGAGTAAGTGTGAATTTTTGTGCCGGAGTGAGTTCTTGGTGAACTTCTACAAACTCACCGTGTGGCAACATCACCAGACGACCAGTTTCCTTACCGTGGAGCACAATTTCACGATCTGCTCGTTGCAGCGATAGGCAAAGGCGCTTGGTAATGACAAAGACGATTGGTGGAATGACTATTACGCCGATTCGGGTAAACCACATAATTTGATTGATGGTTAAATGGAAATGCGTAGCAATAATGTCGTTTCCACCGTTAACCAAAATGATCAACATGAAGGCGAGTGACATAGCGCCAAGGGCAGTTCGGTTTGGCACGTTTCGAGGACGATCAAGCAAGTGATGCTCTTGCTTATCGCCTGTAATCCATGATTCGATAAATGGATAGAGCGCCATTCCAGTAAATAAAATTCCCGGAATTATTAGGCCTGGTAGCAAAATATTCCAAGAGATGGTGTGGCCAAAGGCATGTGTTTCGATCGGTGGTGCCATACGCACCAAGCCATCGAGCCAACCCATATAAAAGTCGGGTTGTGAACCTGCTGAAATTTGGCCAGGCGTGTAAGGACCGTAGAGCCAAATCGGGTTAATCGAAGCGACAGCGCCGAGGAATGCAGTAACACCAAAAACAATAAAGAAGAATCCGCCCGCTTTAGCCATGTAGACCGGCATCAATGGGTAGCCAACCACATTCTTTTCGGTTCGACCAGGACCTGGGTATTGGGTGTGCTTCTGGTACCAGACAAGCATCAAGTGAACTGTAATTAGAGCGAGGAAGATTCCTGGTAGCAAGAGCACGTGCACGGTGTAAATGCGCGGGATAAATACGTGTCCCGGGAAGGCGCCACCAAATGCAAAGAATGCTAAGTAAGAACCAACTACCGGGATCGCTTGAAGAATTGCTTCAGCGATGCGGATACCTGTTCCAGAAAGTAAATCATCAGGCAATGAGTAACCTAGGAAGCCTTCTACGATGCCAAGAGTTACAAGTCCAACGCCAATGAGCCAGTTGAATTCGCGTGGCTTGCGAAAAGCACCGGTGAAAAATACGCGTAGCAAGTGGGCAATAATTCCCGCCATAAAGATGAGTGCCGCCCAGTGGTGAATCTGGCGCATTAACAAGCCACCACGGACATCAAATGAAATGTGCAATGTGGAAGCGTATGAGGCGGACATCGTTAGGTTTGAGAGTGGGGCGTAACTTCCGTTATAAACAACTTCGCGCTGTGAGGGATCAAACCAGAAGGTTAAGAAAGTTCCAGACAACAGCAGAATAATAAATGAGTAGAGGCAAATTTCACCAAGCATGAATGACCAGTGGTCCGGGAAGACTTTGGTGAGATTCTTCTTAAGCCACTTTGCCGCACCCGTACGTTCATCAACGTAATTTGCTACGGTGCCAGCTATTTTCTCTGATGTTTTCATGATGAGCGCTCCCAGAAACTAGGTCCGATTGGTTCTGTAAATCCTTGTTGGGCAACTAGGTAACCCTGGTTATCAACTGTGATTGCGAGTTGAGGAAGTGGGCGAGCAGCTGGTCCAAAAATAACTTTGGCAGCACGTGTCACATCAAATGTTGATTGATGACATGGACAGAGCAGGTGCTTGGTTTGTTGTTCATAGAGGGCTACGGCGCAGCCCATGTGAGAGCAGATCTTTGAGAATGCGATTATGCCTTCATGAGTCCAAGAGAGGCGCTCGGAATCTAATTGAAAATCCTCTGGGCGAAGGCGAATTAGAAGCACGGCATCAGTTCCGATATTTTCTAAAGTTCGCTCAGTCCCGGCAGGAAGTTCTGGCAGAACTTGAGCAACTGCGCCAACTTCAAGATCATTGACGTGGATTGGTTTGTTGCCCGGGTCGGTAACTAACCGAGTGCCCTTTGCCCAACTTGTTGTGTTTAGTTGCTTTCGAGGAAGTGGACCTAAATCGCGCAACATGACAAGTGGAGTCAGGCCAATGATTCCAACGGCAAGTCCGAGGGAGCGCTTGATCAAGGTGCGCCGCCCGAGTCCGGCAGCCCCAGCACGATCTTTAACTGTTTGCACGAAGTCTTCACGGTCAACATCTTCAGAGCGCATCTCATGTCGCAGCGCTACAACTTCGGTATCTGGCATCAGTTGTTTTGCCCAATGCACTGCGCCAAAGCCAATGAAGAGGAGTGAGCCAGCGAGTCCGATACCTAAGAAAAGTTGATGCGCATTTGTGTCGCCCATAATCGGGAGAAAAACAAAAGTGTCGGTCTTGATGAATAAGTACGAATAAATTGTTAGAACGGTGCACAAGGCCGAGAGCACAAAGAGAATTGCAACTTGTTGTTCGGCACGCTTTTCGGCCTTTGGATCTATATCCGTTTTGCGGTGAACATGTTCTGGTAATCCTGGATCAGAGAACTTCGAGATTTCGTTCGACATCACTTACCTCGCCTTGATCGTTAGCCATACGGCTATACCAATAAGAATTCCAAGACCAAGTGTCCAAACTAGTAAACCTTCTGTCACTGGTCCAACGCGACCAAGTGAAGCGCCACCCAAATTCGGTTCACTCTCTGCGGCCTTTAGCCACTTAATAATTGAGAGTTTTTCTTGTGGCGTGATTACCTTGTCGCTAAAGACTGGCATTGATTGTGGTCCGGTAATCAGCGCTTCATAAATATGTTTTGGTTCAACACCCATGAGTGTTGGTGCATATTTACCCTGGGTTAGTGCGCCACCTTGTCCAGCAAAGTTGTGGCACATGGCGCAGTTCGTGCGGAAAAGCTCGCCACCTTGTGCGGTGTTGCCATCGCGTTCATAGGTAAGTTGTGCATCATTTACTGCTGCAGGTCCAGGAGCTAGTGAAGCAACATATGCAGCAAGCGCGGCTGTTTGTTCTGGGTTGTATACCGGGCGCTTTCGCATAGCTTGTTGGCTCATATCGGCCATTGGCATGCGGCCAGTTCCAACTTGGAAATCAACAGATGCGGCTCCAACACCGACAAGTGCGGGGGCGATGCCGCCGCCTTCAGCATTGATGCCGTGGCATGAAGAACAGCCTCTAGCAAATATTTCTTTTCCTTCTTGCACCAATGTCGTTTGCTCGGCACCAACCATATGTGCGCCACCAGTAAGAGCACTGGCTACTGAGAATGTGGTGCCAAGTGAAATTAGTGCAACAACGATGAGCACTGGCGCTGCAAATCTATGTCGACGATAGTTTGCTACTTTTTTGAAGCCGAAGTTCATAAGTTTAGATTCACCTATCTATTTGATCAGATAGATCGCAGAGAAGAGTGCGATCCAAACGATGTCGACGAAGTGCCAGTAGTAAGAGACGACTATTGCGGTTGTTGCTTGGGAGTGACCAAATTGCCGTGCTTTGAAAACTCGAAGCATCACTATCAAGAAAGCTATTAGGCCACCTGTTACGTGTAAACCGTGAAAGCCAGTTGTGATGTAGAAAACCGAACCATAAGGTCGGGAAGATAATGAGAGGTGATCTCGTACCAAATTCGCATACTCATAAACCTGGCCGCCGATAAAGAAAGCGCCCATCAGAAATGTCATTGCGAACCACTCGCGCATGCCCCACTTACTAAATTTCCAGATAGATCCGGAGCGACGAGCTTGGAAACGTTCAGCAGCAAAAACGCCAAACTGACATGTCACGGAAGATAAGACAAGGACCGTAGTGTTGATTGCAGCGAAGCGAACATTTAGCAGCCCGGTTGATTCGAGCCAAACTTTAGGACCCTGTACTGCCCGAGTTGTGAAGTACATTGCGAAGAGCGCGGCAAAAAACATTAGTTCACTAGATAGCCAAACGATTGTTCCAACAGCAACAATGTTTGGGCGGTTTGCTCGCCCCGTGATGGCGGGGGCCAACCGATCGTGCGCTGTAGAAGTCATAGGTGGATTATTCCCGATTTCTGGCTAAATGCTGATTCTTTACCTCTCGCTGGTGGCGCCCCTAGGGTGAAACTGATCACGCTCAAAATTGGATAAATATCGCTAGACTTTCCGCCATGGCCGCGTTAACAATCGTTCTGTATTCCGATGATTCATCGGTTCGAGCCACTGTCATCACAGCACTTGGTCGCCAGGTCTCTAAGGATCTGCCGGAACATGAAATTCGGGAATTCGCCACCGGTCCTGCCCTTCGTTCCTATGTCGATGGCAAGGGGAAAGTGGATCTATTTATCTTGGATGGTGAAGCGGTACCAGAAGGTGGACTCGGAATTGCCAGACAGCTTAAAGATGAGGTCTTTAACTGCCCACCTGTTTTGGCCATCACTGGCCGCGTCTCCGACAATTGGTTAGCTTCTTGGTCTCGCGCTGACGCCGTAGTAATGCATCCCATCGATCCGTTCACAATCGCTGACAAGGTTGCGGCGCTACTTATTTCCAAGTCTGTCGCCACCGCTTAATTTGATGGCGGAAATCTGGAACGAGGTTTTCACCCAACTCGAAGCAAAGAGTGATCTAACTCAGAGCCTTGCCATTGGCGTTATGACCGAGATTCTTGAGGGCCGGGCCGAGGAAGAGAACATTAAAAAGTTCCTCTTATTGCTGAAAGCTAAGGGCGAGAGTGCGAGTGATATCTCGCTATTAGTAGATCAACTATTTCGCTACGCACTTCCAATTTCGATTGCTGATCGAGCCGTAGATCCGGTTGGCACTGGGGGAGACGGCAAGAACTCGGTAAATATTTCTACGAGCGCGGCGATTGTTACAACTGCAGCCGGCGCTCGCGTAGTGAAGCATGGCTCAATTGCCGCTTCGTCTAAATCGGGCTCTGCGGATGTTTTGACCGCTCTCGGCATAGCGACAGATTTACAGGGCGAAGCGGTTGCAAAGTCAGTTCACAAACTAGGCATTGGGTTTCTTAAAGCCACCACTTTTCACTCGGCACTTCGCTTTGCTGCACCAGCACGTCGAGCACTTGGCGTGCCGACGGTATTTAACATTCTTGGGCCACTTGCCAATCCGGCAAAGCCAAAAGCGATAGCGCTAGGGGTAGCGGCTCCCGAAAAGTTACCAATTATGGCCAAGGTGATTGCAGATCGTGGCGGTGAAGGTTTTGCATTCCGTGGTGATGATGGAATTGATGAATTAACGATTGGGGCTACTTCAACAATTATTCAAATCAATGATGGAAAAATGTCTGCCTTTACATTCGATCCGCAAGACATTGGTATTGAACGAGCACCTCTTTCGGCCCTGGTTGGCGGAACTCCAGCGGAAAATGCGGCGATCATCAAAGATATTTTTAAGGGAAAAGAAGGACCGGTTCGCGAAGCGATCTTGTTAAATGCGGCGATCACAATTGCGGCATTTAAAGCTGATTTTTCCATCGGCCTTACACAACAAATTGCTAATGGATACGTTCTGGCCGCCCAAGCGATCGATTCTGGCAAAGCCCTTGAACTCTTAGAGAATTGGGCTTCATACACTCAGGAGCTCGCAGCAGCCCAAAACTAAGGGTAGGTAGTTGGTCTTTTTTCTGGCAACCGTTTCATAAACTGCTGTAAATCTTGGATGGTAAATACGTCAAAGCCGCCTAATCGCTCTATCAATCTATGAAGGACATCAACCGTAGTTCTCGCATCATCTAAGGCGCGATGAGTTGGGGGAGTTGGTGTTTGAAAGAATTCTGAGAGAGTTGAAAGTTTGTAATTTAAGATCTCATTTCTTGCAACCACTAACCTGGCTAGTCGGACGGTATCTATAACTTCATAGCCCGGCCACGGGTGCTTAATGCTTGAGGCCGCCGACTTTAAGAACCCAATATCAAAGGGAGAATTGTGGGCTACCAAAATAATTTCGCTAGTTAATCCAAGAAAGTCAATAAATTCTGGAAAAGCTGTTTCAATCTTTGGGGCGCCGTAAAGCATCTGATCGGTAATTCCAGTTAGCTCGGTAATGTATTCCGGAAGCGGTATCCCCGGATCTATAAAAGATGAATATTCTGCGAGCACCGCGCCGCCACGAATCTTGATTGCCCCGATTTCGGTGATCCCACTGCCATCCTTTGGCGAAGCGCCAGTTGTTTCTAGATCGACGACAACGAATGTGGTTTCGTGTAGCGAGTGACCAATAGATTCAAAACCGGGTTGCCAATTATCTGCTGGGGGAGAACTAAATGAATTGGCCACACAGGAACGCTACGGCAAGCGGGCGACATCGGGTGATTTCTGCGCCACAACACTAAAGAATATGCGGTAGTTCACTTCAAGTTAACCGCAATCTGGGGGACAGTACCGCCGCGCCGTGAAAGAATTTCCCCATACCGAAATTATTCTGACTGAGGAGAGCTGTGTCTAAAGAAACTAAAAAAGGTGCAATTGAAGTGAATCAAGATGGACTAGATCCAAATCGCTGGCGCGCACTCGCTGTTATCGCAATCGCATCATTGATGATCGTTCTGGATGCCTCAATTATTAACTTGGCGCTACCAAGCGCGCAAAAAGCTCTCCACATCTCAAACGCGAATCGCCAATGGGTGGTTACCGCCTATTCACTCGCATTTGGCAGCCTCCTCCTTCTTGGCGGTCGAATCGCAGACTACGTTGGTCGCAAAAAGATTTTCATAATTGGTTTACTTGGATTTGCCGCCGCCTCTTCGATTGGTGGCTTTGCAACAAATCAGGGTGAACTCTTCGCGATGCGTGGGTTGCAAGGTGCATTCGGTGCGCTCTTGGCACCAGCTTCACTCTCATTAATTAACGTAACTTTCACGGTTCCAAAAGAGCGCGCCCGCGCCTTCGGTGTCTATGGTGGCATCAGTGGTGGCGGAGCCGCTATTGGTTTGATCGTTGGCGGATTACTCACTCAATATGCAAACTGGCGCTGGTGCTTATTTGTAAACGCACCAATTGCGCTTCTTGCAGTTGCTATGGCTTTTCCATATTTACATGAATCCAAGGCAAAAGGTGATAACAAGTACGACATCCCTGGTGCGGTAACCGTGACTCTTGGTTTAGTCAGCCTAGTCTACGGTTTTAGCCAAGCTGCTGGTAATGGTTGGGCAAACATACATACCTACCCATACTTTGTCGGCGCTGCCATCTTGTTATTGATCTTCTTTTTAATTGAGGCAAAGGTTGCCAATCCATTGCTTCCACTTCGTGTTTTAACAGAACGCAACCGAGCCGGTTCGTACATCGGATCACTGCTCGTTGGAATTGGACTCTTTGCAATGTTCCTTTTCCTTAGTATTTATATGCAAGGTTTCCTTCATTACTCACCACTTCGTGCTGGCTTTGCTTTCTTGCCATTCACAGTGGGCATAATCATCGGCGCTGGAGTTGCCTCACAACTCCTGCCCAAGATTGGACCTCGTCCATTGATGGTTGTTGGAATGCTTCTCGCAACAGTTGGTATTTTGCTATTTTCTCGAATTACACCAACTTCTGGATACACCTCACACCTTTTGATTCCAATGATCATCATGAGTATTGGTTGCGCCCTGTACTTCATCCCGAATGCAAGTACTGGTCTTCACGGTGCTGGTGAACACGATGCAGGCGTAGCAAGTGCAATGATCAATACCAGCCAGCAAATCGGCGGCTCCCTGGGCGCTGCGCTTCTAAACACAATCGCTATTTCCTCAGCAGCCGCCTTTGTTAAAGGACACACAGCACTTGGAAACCAAGTTGGCGTTTATGGGCAGGTACATGGATTTACAACGACGTTTAAGTGGGGCGGCGCATTCCTCTTTACTTGCGCAATCGTTTCGGCTCTTATGATCAACGTCGGCAAAGAATCTTTGGTTGAGTCCGACTAAGGCTCCTGCTAGTTTGCGTCAATGAACATTGATGAATTGGTAGAGGTTTACATAAGCGGAACCGCACACTTTTTGACCGTTGTAGAAAAACTATCAGTCGAAGATTTGGATAAATCTAAGACTGGTGGTTGGACACCGCGGCAAATAATTCATCATGTGGCAGATAGCGAGGCGCAGTCATATGCCAGATTGCGCCGCCTGATCGCCGAGCCCGGCACTCAAATTTCGGGTTATGACGAAGGTGGTTGGGGCGAGAATGAAACTTTGGGATATCGCGTTTTGCCGATAGAAAATTCATTGGCGGTTACTGCGGCAGTGCGCGCAGCATCAGCAGATATTTTAAAACGCATCACCCAGGACCAACTTGCCAATTCGTGTACGCATTCCGAGTCCGGCGAGTTCACGTTGGAGCGTTGGATCACTGTTTATTCCAAACATCCAGTAGACCACGCAGAACAGATTCTCGGCGAGATTTAGGAATTTCGAAATGACACAGCCAACTTCCCTAAAAACCTTTCTCTGGTTTCAGAGCGACCTCGAGGAAGCCCTTTCTTTTTACAAAGAAACTTTTGGCGAGGCTGTTGTTGTGTTGGAAGAAAATCGAATGGGACCTGATGCGCCATTATTCACAGCCGATTTCAAGATCTTCGGCCATGAATTTATCGGAATGTGTATCGAGGGCGGTCCAAAATTTAACGCTGCCATCTCACTTTCAATTCAATGTGATGGTCAAAGCGAAACTGATCGTATTTGGAGGGCAATCACTGCGGAAGGCGAAGCCGGGCAATGTGGTTGGTGCACAGATAAATGGGGCGTGAGTTGGCAAGTTACTCCAATTCAGATGCGAAATTTCCTAGGGAATCCGGATCCGGAAATAGCTCAACACAATTGGCAAGCTTTGCGAGGAATGCAGAAAATCGAGCTAAGCGGTTTTAAGTCTTAAAAAATTAGATAAATCTTGGTGGACCGTACTGGGATCGAACCAGTGACCCCCACAATGTCAATGTGGTGCTCTACCGCTGAGCCAACGATCCTTAAGTAACCTTAAGATGCGGAATATTACAGTAAATCTTTAGTGCTTAACTACCTGCTCTTCCGAAATCATCTTCAACACGCTCGATATCGTCTTCGCCGAAGTAACTTCCGGTTTGAACTTCGATGAATACGATCTCTTCAGTACCGGTATTTGAAATTCGGTGGAGCGTGCCGGCAGGAAACTCAACGCTGTCGCCAGCCTGTATTGGCGAGATCTCGCCGTTGATTGTTACTTCACCAGCACCTTGTGTGAGCATCCAATGTTCTGCACGAAACTTGTGACGTTGATAAGAGAGTCTTGCGCCAGGCTTTACCCAAATACATTTTACTTTTTGGGTAGAAGTCTCCTGGAGAACTTCATAACGACCCCAAGGTCGCTCGGATTTCTCTAGTTCACTCACTTATCACTCCTGGTGTCTTCTGTTTTTGGTAATGCTCGCGGGTTTAATTATGGAGGTCGGAACGGGATTTGAACCCGTGTAGCAGGATTTGCAGTCCTGAGCCTCGCCTCTCGGCCATCCGACCATACTTTGGAACTGCGTTACTGAACTGAGAGCGGACGACCGGGTTCGAACCGGCGACCTGAACCTTGGCAAGGTTCCGCGCTACCAACTGCGCTACGTCCGCATTTGTTTCCAAGTGCGGGGGCAAATCTAGCGCAAGAGGTGAGTTAGCGCCAAAGCACACTTTTTACTGCGGTAGAAATAGCCTTGGTCCTGTGGGCATGAATCAAATGGGTGGTGGCGAATTTTGGATGGGCGGGCGCCACGCAACGGGGTTGCAAGAAATCTCTAACGATCCAAGCTCGCTTGCGGACGGAAACTTTTGGGCAGTATCGACATCCTTTGAAGGAAAATACACCTTCGCAAGGTTTGCAAATGTGTCTGATCAAGAGTTCGTTTCCAAAGATAAATGGGAGCCATTGCAATCAACCTGGTCGAATTCAATATCGAAGTCGGACTACGAGAAATATGTCGAAACTATACGGGAAGAAATATCACTCGGAAATGTTTACCAAGTAAATGCCTGTCGCAGACTTTCAACGCCATTTGCGAGTGAGCGAAAATTAGGAGCGCTATTTGCCGAAATATTGTCGGAAAATCCTGCGCCGTATGCGAGCTATTTAGATCTTCCAGGAATTCAAATTGCTTCGGCATCTCCAGAACTTTTTCTAGACAGGTCCGTAGATGTTGTCAAAACAAGTCCCATAAAAGGAACCAAACATTTAGGTGCTGCCGAATTCGGCGAGAAGGATGCAAGTGAAAACATCATGATCGTCGATCTGATGCGAAATGACTTGGGCAGAATCTGTGAATCTGGCAGCGTGCAGGCTGGAGACTTGCTAAGAAATGAAGCACACCCAGGATTGGAGCATTTGGTATCTGATGTTTATGGCCGGTTACGCAAGGGGATTTCTTGGTCAGAAATTTTTACCGAGCTGAGCCCCGCGGGATCAATTAGTGGAACGCCAAAATACTCTGCCATTCAAATAATTACTGAACAGGAACCCACCGAGCGCGGCCCTTACTGTGGGTTACTGGGTTGGATAGAAGGAGATCGGGCGCTTTTGAGTGTTGCAATTCGAATTTTTTGGCATGTAGATGATGCAATTCATTTCGGGACTGGCGCCGGAATAACCTGGGATAGCGATCCAAGCGGCGAGTGGGAAGAGACGGAATTGAAAGCTGAAAGGTTGCTAAGAATTTCTGGCGGTGAGCGATCTTGAAAATGTGGCGAAATGAGAGACTCTTATCAAGAGATGAAACTATTTCTGATTCAGGCTGGGTGAGTGGTTCTGGAATTTTTGAAACTTTGCGAACACAAAATGGTGCGGCGATGTTTGTTGACGAGCATATTCGTCGGGCAAATTTAAGTGCAAGCGCTTTGGGCAAAGTCCTACCCGCAGAATCTGAAATACGTCGGGCAGTCGAAATAGTGGCCAAGGATTCACCATATGGTGTCGGGCGACTTCGCCTGATGTTTGGGGAAGATTTCATCGCTATCCATGATCCTTACCAAGCTCCAACCAACAATGCTCAAATAGAACTGCTGCAGACAGAGTTAGCGAGTGGGCGCGTTATTTATAAGACCTACCCGTACGACGTAAATCTTGATCTTCTGGCACAGGCGAATAGTCGAGGTTTTGATGAGGTGCTTATTGAGAATGCTTCGGGGGAGCTAACCGAAGGCGCGGTTTCTAATTTCATTTTTCTATCCAATGGCCAATGGTTAACTCCGGCACTATCAAGTGGACTATTGCCCGGGATAATTCGCGGCGTTGCAATTGACGCTGGGTTGGCCAGTGAAAAAATTATGTATGCAAAAGATATTGACCAGATAACACACGGGTTTGTGCTCTCGAGTTTGCGATTGGCACAACCAATTTCAATGCTCGCAGGACGAGCGCTCAAGGTGGATGACACTAGTTCGCTGTGGCAAGGCAAATTGCGGGAAATCACCCAAGTGAATTCGCTAGGCTGAGCGCATGTCCCAGATAAAGGTGAGCGTTGACGGAGTTATGACTTCCGTTGAATCTGATGCGCGCCCAACTCATTTCTTCGCTGAACGCCCAGAAATTGTGGTCTGCACGATTAATGGTGAACTTCGTGATTTATGGAGTGAAGTTGCTGATGGTGATGTTGTGCAATCAGTTGCAATTGATTCACCGCAAGGTCTTGCTGTGCTTCGCCACTCGACCGCTCACGTCCTAGCTCAAGCAGTTCAAGAAGTTTTCCCCGAGACCAAGCTTGGGATTGGACCACCCGTAACCGACGGTTTTTATTATGATTTCGATCCGGCGAAACCCTTCACGCCAGATGATTTAGAAAAATTAGAGTCTGCAATGCGCAAGATCATAAAAGCGGGTCAACGCTTTCGCAGGCGAGTTGTCACCGAGAAGCAAGCGCTTGCCGAATTGGCGCATGAGCCTTACAAGTGCGAATTGGTCGGCCTTAAATCTTCAAATAGTGATGATGAATCCAGCGTCGAAGTTGGTGGCGGTGAATTAACAATTTATGACAATTTAGGTCGTGATGGGCAGCCAGCGTGGAGCGATCTTTGCCGCGGACCACATCTGCCTTCAACTAAATTGATTCCGGCATTTAAATTAATGCGAACCGCAGCCGCTTATTGGCGAGGTTCTGAGAAGAACCCTATGCTTCAGCGGATTTATGGAACGGCTTGGCCATCGCAAGAAACGCTAGACGAATATTTGAATTTGTTAGCCGAGGCTGAGAAACGTGACCATCGTCGCCTAGGAACCGAACTAGATCTCTTCTCGTTCCCAGAAGAAATTGGCTCCGGGCTTGCGGTCTTTCATCCAAAGGGCGGAATTATTCGTCGCGCCATGGAAGATTATTCAAGACGGCGCCATGAGGAAGAGAACTACCAATTTGTTTATTCACCACATTTAACTAAAGCTGCGCTCTTTGAAACTTCTGGTCACTTGGATTGGTACTCAGAAGGCATGTATCCGCCAATGATCATGGATGAAGAGCACCATGCGGATGGAACGATAAAGCGGGCTGGGCAGAAGTACTACATGAAGCCGATGAACTGTCCGTTCCATAATTTAATTTATAAATCTGGTTCTAGGTCTTACCGTGAATTGCCACTTCGCCTCTTCGAATTTGGAACGGTTTATCGTTACGAGAAGTCTGGCGTCATTCATGGCTTAACTCGTGCGCGTGGTTTCACCCAAGATGATGCACATATTTACTGCACCAAAGATCAGATGTTGGGCGAGCTCGATAGCTTGCTTACTTTCGTTCTTAATTTACTGCGTGATTATGGCCTGCACGATTTTTACCTAGAACTTTCTACCCGCAACCCAGCGAAATCTGTTGGTAGCGATGTTGATTGGGAAGCCGCAACCAATGCGCTTCGGACATCAGCAGAGAAGCAGAATTTGGAATTAGTTTTAGATCCGGAGGGCGCTGCCTTCTACGGTCCAAAGATTTCAGTTCAGGCGAAAGATGCAATCGGTCGCACCTGGCAGATGTCCACCATCCAAGTAGATTTCCAACTTCCGCAAAGATTTGATCTGGAATATGTCGCACCTGATGGTTCGCGCCAACAACCAGTCATGATCCATCGCGCGTTATTCGGTTCTATCGAAAGATTTTTCGGTGTTCTCACTGAGCATTACGCCGGCGCCTTCCCACCATGGCTCGCCCCAGTTCAAGTTCGTGCAATCCCAGTCGCAGATACTTATATTCCTTACCTGGAAGAAGTTATTTCTCAGATGAAGAAAGCTGGTATCCGAGTTGATATCGACGCTTCAGATGATCGGATGCAGAAGAAAGTCCGCAACGCGCAGCTGGAAAAGATTCCCTTCATGATGATTGCCGGTGAAGAAGATCAGGCGGCTGGCGCGGTTTCATTCAGATATCGAAATGGTGAACAGAAGAATGGTATTTCTATCGATGATGCGATTTCCGAAATTCTAAAGACAATCGCGAATCGCGAACAGATCTAATCATGGACGAAGAGGTGATCGGCGGGGCGGGAATGCCCGATCGATGGGAACGACTATGGGCGCCGCATCGAATGAGTTATTTAACGGGAGAGAATCGCCCGCTTCCGGGTAACGAAATTGAATGTCCATTTTGTCGAATTCCAAAGTTGAGTGATGAAGACGGTCTAATCGTCGCCCGCGGCAAGAACGCTTATGTAGTCATGAATCTTTATCCGTACAACGCGGGACATGTCTTGATTTGTGCTTATCGACATGTTGCAGATCTGACAGATCTGAATGACGAGGAACGAAATGAAATATTAGAGTTATCCGCACGCGCGATGAAAACTATTCGCAAAGTGAGTGGCGCTGCGGGATTTAACTTAGGGATGAATCAAGGTGCAATTTCTGGGGCGGGAGTTGCCGAACATATCCATCAACACGTCGTACCTAGGTGGGGTGGCGATGCAAACTTTATGCCGTTGATTGGGCAGACAAAAGTCTTGCCGCAGTTGCTCGCTGATACTAGAGCCGAATTAGCGGCCGCTTGGTAATTTAGCTAGGTAAGTTTTTATCTCGTAGAGCCCTAATTTTAATTTAGGAATTACTGGAATCGCGGGGAAGGCGAGCCCCTGCTGGAATGCATCAGCGCCAAATTCATCAAGTGCCTCTAGGTATTCCTTGCGAAATTCAAACACCAGTACTTTATGTTCCGGGTCGCTCTCCCTAATGACACGAGTGCTAGTTGAATAGTCACTAAGTTGGAGTGAATCTAAATCTATTAGCGCGCTCGGGGAGCCATCATCTGCATGTAGAACTAAATATGGCGTGATTACTGGGTCGAGCAACCTAGTTGCGATTGCAGCCATGTCATCGAAGTCAATCTCACTCGCTTCGATCTCGGTTATTGCTACAAGAGATGGAATATAAAGTTCACGAGCCAACGTCCAAAGATCAGCGGCCTCGCTGGTTATTCCTTCCGTTGCGGTCACGATAAAAATCGCAACCCCAGCGTCTTCAAGTGCCACAGGCGTTACACCAAGATCATTTGCAAGCGCAGCGCTATTTTTACCCACAATGCTTACGCCCAATTCAGGGTCGATCGGTGGGAAGATTAGGTCGCTCACAACGCCTAAGCCTACGATGGGAATGATGCTACAGGGATCACTTCGCGCGCCAGTCACCAGATTGATTACTCCACTCTGCCGTGGCTTGATCCGGATTGGGATTACGGCCAATGCGATGAGTTTGATCGGGGCGAGTGCGACGATAGGAGCTGCACTACTTTTCTTTCCATCTGGAAAGTTCTTTGCTGGAACGATCTGGGTTTTAATCTTTGTTTTATTTGACCTCTTAGATGGAACTATTGCTAGGTTATCGAATAAGGGCTCTAACGCATTTGGCGCCCTGCTTGATTCAACACTAGACCGGCTAAGTGACAGCGCGGTAATTGGTGGAATTCTTTGGTATGAAATATCCAAACATGACCGCTTGGTACCAGTAGTTTTAATAAGTTTGATTGCTGGGTTTATGGTTTCATACATCAAGGCTCGGGCCGAAAGCCTTAATATAAAATGCGACGGCGGGCTAGCCGAGCGAACCGAACGTATGATCATCGTCCTGCTCACTACCGCGTTAGTTGGATTTGGTTTTGATTGGGCAATGGCTCTCGGTATCTGGACACTCGCTTTGGCAAGCGTATTCACCGCCGCCCAACGAGTCGTTATAGTCGCAAGGTTTTTAAAGGCGGCTGACGATAAATGAGCTCTTTGATTTATTGGGGTTATGCCCTTGCCTGGAAGATCATCCGTTGGTTACCGGAGAAGAGCGCCTATAAATTAGCGCAGCGCGTTGGCGATTATATTTTTACAAAGAACGGGAAACAGGTCAAACGTTTGCGCACGAACTATGCCCGCATTCAACCCGGCCTAAGTTCGGATGCTTTAGATGAACTAACGAAAGAAGGTATGCGTTCATACCTTCGATATTGGTGTGACACCTTCCGCTTTCCATCCTGGAGCAATGAACGCATTTTAAGAACAGTCGTGGTGGAAGGTGAGAACTTGCTCCGAGATCCGATTACCGATGGCCGTGGTTGCATCGTTGCACTGCCACACGCCGGCAACTGGGACCATGCTGGCGCCTATTTTTGCGCATCTGGAATTCCACTCACTACGGTCGCTGAACACTTGGATCCGGAGAAGCTTTTCCGCAAATTTCTCCAATACCGAACTGCAATTGGTATGGAAGTACTAGATTTGAATTCACGTAGTGCCGCGGTTTTGGCCCAGCGCCTTCGGGCCGGGAAATTAGTTGCACTTGTCGCTGATCGCGACCTCTCTAATTCTGGAGTGCAAGTGAACTTTGCTGGTTTCCCCACGAAAATGCCTGCTGGCCCCGCGCTACTTTCGATTCAAACTTCGGCACCCCTAATAACTGCATACGTTAAATATGAAAGTCAGGGAATTCGGATCATCTTTGAACCGCAAATTGAGATTCCAACTTCGGGCAGTAATGCAGAAAAAGTGGTTGCTATGACCCAAGTTATGGCAGATAGATTTGCCAAGCAGATCTGCGCTTCACCAGTTGACTGGCATATGTTGCAACGGATCTGGATTGATGGCGATTTCATAGAACGCGGCGTGGTATGAAAACGCTAAATATTGGGTTGGTCTGTCCTTATGGTTGGGATACTCCGGGTGGCGTTCAAATTCACATCAAGGAATTGGCCGAGTGGCTGATTTCAAAGGGGAATCGTGTTTCCGTGCTTGCGCCCGTGAGTGATGAAGCAGCGCTAAGTGAACCATGGCTCGTTTCTGCTGGTCGTCCCATTTCAATTCCTTACAACGGGGCGGTAGCTCGCGTAATTTTTGGCCCGCTGGCATCTTCACGAGTGAAGCAATGGATCTCACAAGGTGAATTTGATTTATTGCATTTGCATGAGCCGGCGATTCCGTCATTGTCATTGCTGGCAGGTTGGGCCGGGGAAGGTCCGATGGTTGCAACTTTTCATGCATCAATTAGTCGTCACAAAACTATGAACGTGATTGGAAATGGTCTCAACCCATTTATTGAGCGCATAACTGCAAAGATTGCAGTTAGTGAGAGTGCGCGACAAACTCTTAAGAATCGATTTGAAACCGAGGCGGTTGTCATCCCAAATGGAATCAACCTTAGGAAATTCCAAGATTCGCCCACTAAAGCAGAATGGGTAAGCCCCGATACGATCGGCTTCATCGGCCGGTTCGAGGAACCAAGAAAAGGCCTTCAAGTTTTAATTGATGCGATTCCAGAAATCCTCAAAGCAAAACCAGGGTTAAATGTACTTGTTGCTGGACCCGGTGACTTCGAAGATTTCGCCAAGAAAATTCCAAATCACATATTGCGGCACATAACCTTTGTAGGTCGGCTATCTGAAGCCGATAAGGGTCAGTTCTTTAAATCCATTTCTTTATATGTGGCACCGAATACTGGTGGCGAATCTTTTGGAATTATTTTGGCTGAAGCCATGAGCTGTAGAACTCCGATTGTGGCAAGTAATTTGCCAGCCTTCCAGGCGTTACTTGATGGCGGAAAATCAGGAGCGCTCTTTGAGAATGAAGATAGCGCGGATTTAGCTAGACAGATTGTGAAGTTATTAGATGCTGATACTGATAGATCCGCGGTTGCCCAGGCTGGTTATGAAAAGGCAATGACTTTTGACTGGGATGTGGTTGGTTCGCAGATACTCTCGGTTTATGAAATGGCCTTGGCCGGTAATAATGGCGTCACTCTCGCCTCTGAAAATCGTTTTTGGAATCGGTTGAGATCAAATGACTAAAACCATCTTGCTTTCGCTCTTCGCACTTTTACTGGGCGCTTGGTATCTCTCCTTTCTGGCTTCACGACTTGATCGTCTCCACCATCGTGTTGAAACATCTTGGGAACATCTAGATGCCTTGCTACAACGTCGCGCCGCAATTGCACTTGAAATCTCGCACTTCGCAGCCATCGATCCGGCAACGAGCTTCCTTTTGACTGCGGCGGCCTACCAAGCGCGCGAGGCAAATATCATCGAGCGAAGTGATGCCGAGAGTGCGCTCTCAGAAACTTTAAGGTTGATTCGAACCGAAGAGATGGCAGCAACTACTTCTAGCGAGAGCGACATATTGGCCGAGCTCGTACGGATCACCGAAAAAATTTCAGTCGGAATTACGATTCATACCGAAGCGGTTAATTCAGCGCGCAACCTACGTTCGCAATTCCTCTTCAAAACCTTCCGGCTGGCTGGTCGCGCCCCGCTCCCGATGCGCTACGCCTTTGAGGACGAAATTCTATGAAAAGGCTTTTGGCTGCTTTAGTACTTGTTGGGTTACTGAGCTCCTGTGCTTCACCCACCAAATTTGTCAGTTCAATTGTTCCAAAGAAAATAGTTCGCAACGTCCTAACAAATTTGCCAGGGAAAAACGGCCCCGTGCTTGCCGTGAAAATCGATGACACGACACCCGCTCATCCGCAAATTGGGCTAGATAGTGCGGATGTTATTTACATTGAGCAAGTTGAAGGTGGATTAACCCGAATTGCGGCGATTTATAGCAATGTCATTCCACCATCAATTGGCCCCATCAGATCGGCACGAATTAGTGATATCGATATTCTGGCTCAATATGGTCGCGTTGGGTTTGCATTCAGCGGTGCTCAGTCAAAACTTCTTCCAGTAATTACGGCAGCGAATCTAGAAAATATCGGCGCGGAGCGAAATCCCCCTTCAATTTATTCAAGAGATGCCTCTCGATCTGAACCAACAAATATGTTCTTGGATGCGAACGCGCTATTAAAGAAGACAATTGAAACCGAGAAGAAAAATATTGATATTGTGAAGTCAGTTGGCTGGCAATTTGGTCCCATGACTAAATCAGAATCGATGGCCGGAAATATTTTAGGCGTCAAGATTCATTGGCCAGCAGCTAAATATGAAATTCGCTGGTCTAGTTCGGAGAAGCGTTGGCTAATTTTTTACGGTGGTAAGCCTGACTTGGATGGAAGTGGCAAGCAGCTTGGTTCGACCAATTTTGTAATACAAATCGTGCCGATTACTAATTCTATTTATCATGACAAAGTCGGGGGAGTAACTCCATTTAGCAACACAGTTGGAAGTGGGTCTGGATATTTGCTCCGTGATGGCAAAGCAATCGCAATTAAGTGGCAACGCCCAGTGGCTGCAGCCGGAACAATTTGGACCTTATCTGATGGTTCGATAGCCAATTTTGCTGATGGCCAGGTCTGGATCGCGCTAACCGATCATGAACCTACCTTCGAACGCCCTGCCGTAATCGAGGCGACACCATCGCCAAGTTCAAAGTAGACTAGCCCCCTTAACTATTACAGGAGTCTTGATGTCCGGATCAAATGCAAATGAAGTTGGCACCGCTCGGGTAAAGCGCGGCATGGCTGAGATGTTAAAGGGTGGCGTCATCATGGACGTCGTTAATGTCGAGCAAGCAAGAATTGCCGAAGATGCTGGCGCAGTTGCCGTGATGGCGCTAGAGCGCGTTCCTGCTGACATTCGTGCCGAAGGTGGCGTCTCCCGAATGTCTGATCCTGACATGATCGAAGCAATCCAAAAAGCTGTGTCTATTCCAGTTATGGCAAAAGTTCGGATTGGTCATTTCGCCGAAGCACAAGTTATTCAAAGTTTAAATGTTGACTACATTGATGAATCAGAAGTTTTAACTCCAGCGGACTACGAACATCACATTGATAAGTGGAATTTCACAATTCCTTTCGTTTGCGGTGCTACTAACCTCGGTGAAGCACTTCGTAGAATTAATGAAGGTGCGGCAATGATTCGCTCTAAGGGCGAGGCCGGAACTGGTGATGTTTCTAATGCAACGACCCATATGCGTAAAATTGGCTCTGAAATTCGTCGCCTAACTTCCATGCGCGAGGAAGAACTTTATGTTGCAGCCAAGGAACTCTCGGCTCCTTATGCGTTAGTAAAAGAAGTGGCGCAAACTGGAAAATTACCGGTTGTTCTCTTCACTGCTGGCGGAATTGCAACACCAGCCGATGCTGCAATGATGATGCAACTTGGTGCTGATGGCGTATTCGTAGGATCTGGTATTTTCAAATCTGGCGATCCAGCCAAGCGTGCTGCTGCGTGTGTAAAAGCGACTACCTACTACAACGATGCAAAAATTGTTGCGGAGGCATCACGCGGACTTGGTGAAGCAATGGTTGGCATCAACGTCGCTGACATCCCAGTACCTCATCGTCTTGCAGAGCGTGGTTGGTAATCGTTAACCACGATTAGATTCAAATGCGCATTGGCGTTCTGGCATTACAAGGAGACTTCCGAGAGCACATTGCTGCGCTTGCCGAAATTGGGATAGCTGCCTTTGCGGTAAAAACAGCAGATGAGATTTCGGAAATTGGTGCTCTAGTAATTCCTGGTGGGGAATCAACAACTATTAGTAAATTGGCTAAAAGTTTCAATCTCTTCGATCAAATATCGAAGCGGATTGCTGATGGAATGCCAACATATGGTTCGTGTGCTGGAATGATTTTGCTTGCAAATTCAATTCAGGATCCTGCATCCGGACAAGATAGCTTCGGCGGAATTGATATGGTCGTCAAGCGAAATGCTTTTGGGCGGCAAGTAGATTCATTCGAAGCCGATCTAGAATTCAAAGGTATCCCGGCGCCAAAAGTACGAGGCGTCTTTATCCGGGCGCCATGGGTCGAGCGTTTCGGTCCAAATGTTGATGTGCTTGCAACAGTAGAAATTCAAGGAAATACGCATCCAGTTGCCGTGCAGGAGGGGAAGGTTCTCGCAACAGCCTTTCACCCAGAACTGACTGGGGATTTTCGAGTGCACCGCTACTTTGTAGAGCAAATTTGCGGCAAGTAGTCCGAAATTGGCGCCAGAGTAAAGTATTGTCTGAGTATCTTTAGATCTTAGATATTGAGCAGTTTAGTTAAAGGGAGTGAAAAGTGTCCGGCCATTCCAAATGGGCAACCACAAAACATAAGAAAGCCATTATTGATTCCAGGCGGGCTAAAAATTTTGCCAAATTAATTAAAGGAATTGAAGTTGCGGCTCGAAATGGTGGCGCCGACATTTCAGGAAATCCAACGCTCTTTGATGCGATTGCCAAGGCAAAGAAGAATTCAGTTCCTGCGGACAATATTGACCGGGCTGTTAAGCGGGGCGCTGGTTTGGAATCTGGTGGCGCTGATTGGCAGACGATCATGTACGAAGGTTACGGACCAAATGGAGTCGCGCTATTAATCGAATGTTTATCTGATAACCGCAACCGTGCGGCTTCAGAAGTGCGGGTGGCTGTTACTCGTAATGGCGGAAACATGGCGGACCCTGGTTCAGTCTCCTATTTGTTTAATCGCAAGGGCGTAGTAATTGTCGGCAAGAAATCTGACATTAACGAGGACAAGATCCTGGAACATGTTTTGGATGTTGGTGCGGAAGAGGTAAATGATCTAGGGGAATCCTTCGAAATTGTGAGCGAGCCAAGTGATTTGGTTGCGGTCAGAACTGCACTTCAAGGCGCGGGAATCGATTACGAATCAGCAGATACCTCATTTCTGCCATCCCTTTCCATCCCGTTGGATGCCGACGGAGCAACTAAGGTCTTTGCTTTGATCGATGCGATCGAAGAGCTAGATGACGTACAGAACGTCTACGGAAACTTTGATGTTTCTGATGAGGTCATGGCGACTCTGTAAATGCGTGTGCTTGGGGTCGATCCTGGATTAACAAGATGTGGCCTCGGAGTGGTTGAAAATGGTACGGCGCAGAAATTAAAGATGGTCGATGTTGGCGTAATTCAAACCGATCCCGATGCGAATTTAGAGCATCGCTTGTTGGAATTAGAAACCGAATTAATCAAGTGGATCGAAAAATATAAACCTGATGTGATCGCTGTTGAAAGAGTTTTCTCGCAGCTCAATGTTCGGACAGCTATGGCAACCGGACAAGCCGCCGGTGTCGCGCTTTTGATTTCAGCTCGTTTGGGAATTCCAGTTGTCATGCATACGCCTAGTGAAGTTAAGGCCGCAGTCACCGGTTCTGGTCGAGCGGATAAAAAACAGGTGGCAAATATGGTCGTTAAGTTGCTTGGTTTAAAAGAAGTTCCGAAACCAGTGGATAGTACCGACGCATTAGCCCTTGCAATCTGCCATCATTGGCGCGGTTCAGGTAACGCGCGAATTGCGGCTGCCCTCGGTAAAGAGAAGGCAAGAGTGAAGAAATTGACTCCAAAAATTAAGGCGGGGCGAACTTGATCGCCTCGCTATCTGGCGTCGTAAAAGCCACTTCCAACAGTCATGCCGTGATAGAAGTCGGTGGAATTGGCTACGGAGTCTCCCTTCCAGCAAGGCTGGCAGTTTCACTAGTCGTTGGATCCTCAGTTGATTTGCATACGGTTTTAGTTGTTCGGGAAGATTCACTCACGTTATTTGGGTTTGAGACGGCAAGCGCCAGAGATTTCTTTGAACTCCTTCAGACCGTGAGTGGCATAGGACCAAAAGTAGCCTTGTCTGCGTTATCAATTTATGAAGTTGAGGAGATTGCTTCCGCCATAATTTCTGAAAATGCGGCAGCACTTGAACGAATTCCTGGACTCGGCAAGAAAGGTGCTTCCCGCGCAATATTGGAACTAACTGAAAAAGTTTCTAATTTACAACTTTCAGCCGCCGCTAAGTCCTCAGTTAAATCGCAATGGCGCATTCAGTTAAACGGTGCACTAATTGGATTGGGATATACCGCCCGGGACGCAGATTCGATAATCGAGGGCGTGGCGCAAGAATTTGGAAGCAAGGCGGACTCGACTGATATTTCTCTTCTACTTCGCAGCGCGTTGGCTGGCAAAGGTAGGTCGCAATGAGTGCGGACTTTGAAGGCGATCTAACCGATCCGACCAGTGATGCAAATGAGCTCTCGCAAGAATTAGCGCTTCGTCCAAAGTCACTTGCAGAATTTGTTGGACAACGTCGCGTTGCCAATCAGTTGGACCTACTTCTTTCTGCCGCACGCTCTAGAAATGCGCCGGCTGATCATGTTCTCCTCTCTGGTCCACCAGGACTCGGTAAAACTACGCTTGCCATGATCATTGCGTCGGAGATGAACGCTCCTATTCGAATTACTAGCGGCCCAGCAATTCAACATGCTGGGGATTTGGCATCGATCCTCTCCTCATTAGTTGAAGGAGAAATTTTATTTCTTGATGAAATTCATCGAATGTCCAGACCGGCTGAAGAGTTGTTATACCTAGCGATGGAAGATTTCCGAGTTGATGTCATTGTTGGAAAAGGTGCTGGGGCAACCGCTATCCCATTGGAATTGCCACACTTCACATTAGTCGGTGCAACAACTCGCGCTGGTCTACTCCCAAGCCCACTGCGTGATCGTTTCGGCTTCACTGCGCAATTAGATTTCTATGAAGATGGGGAATTGGCAACGATTGTAGAACGCAGCGCCGGTTTGCTTGGCGTGAAAATAGATGCAAACGCGGTAGTCGAATTAGGAGCACGTTCACGTGGAACACCTCGTGTTGCAAATCGACTTCTGCGACGAGTGCGTGATTACGCCCAAGTGCATTCGAATGGAAACGTTGGATTAACGCAAGCGAAAGCGGCACTAGAAATGTATGAAGTAGACCCGATGGGACTTGATCGATTAGATCGCGGTGTCCTTGATGCGCTAGTTCGAAGATTTAATGGGGGACCAGTAGGAATCTCCACCCTCGCGATGGCGATTGGCGAGGAAGTAGAAACTATTGAAAGCTTGGCGGAGCCGTTCCTTGTCCGGATGGGATTTATCTCACGCACCCCGCGCGGGCGAGTGGCGACTGCTGCCGGTTTTGAACATTTGGGGCTCAAAGCACCGATTGGCAACCCAAATATGATCGGCCTTTTCGACACACCCGCGCAAGATGCCTAGACTTGTGCCTCATGTCTGCCATAACTTCTAAACCAGCGAAGACCCAGAAAAAACCGGGTCGAACAATCGCCATTCTGCTTGTTGCTTTAATCGCTTTCACCGCCCTTGCCTTTGTTCAAGGTTCAACGAAAGTTCGATTGGGGCTAGACCTTCGCGGTGGAACGAGCGTGACACTTACGCCACGTCCAAGTGAAGGTGCCAAAGTTACAACAGCAGCGATTGATCAAGCCGTGTCAATTATCCGCCAACGTGTTAACTCACTTGGTGTTGCAGAGTCAGAAGTTGCAGCGCAAGGCTCCGGAACGAATCGTCAGATTGTAATTTCGGTCCCAGGACAAACCGGTCAACGAATTGTTCAACTAGTAGGTCAGACCGCGGAACTTCGTTTCCGTCAGGTGCTCGCGCAAGGCGCGCCGAACGCAACGACAACTGCAGCCGACGGCAAGTCCGCGACACCAGCAGCTGGAATTACACCCGCACAAAATGCACAATTCGCAGCGCTTGATTGCTCAAATAAAACTAATCTTCAAGGTGGTTCAACCGATTCGCCAGATGCAACAGTCGTTGCTTGCGATCGCAAGGGAACTGCAAAATATATTTTGGCGCCAGCACAGGTACTTGGAAATATGATTTCTAAGGCAAGTGCGGCCATCGACCAACAAGGAGCCTCTGGTTGGTATGTGTTGCTCAGCTTTAACGGTCTTGGAACCTCGAAGTTTGGCGCGCTCACAACTTCTGTAACTAAACTTCCAGCTCCACAAAATGAAGTGGCAATTGTTCTAGACGGGCTAGTTGTTTCAGCACCGCGAATCAATGAAGCCATTAACGGTGGCAGTGCCCAGATCACCGGTAATTTCTCTCAGACCGAAGCTTCGGACCTAGCGAACGTTCTTAAGTATGGTGCCCTACCACTTGCATTCACTCAAGGTGAAGTTCTTCAAGTTTCTCCAACTCTTGGCTCTGATCAACTACACGCTGGCCTACTTGCAGGTGGACTTGGTTTAATTTTAGTCTTGCTCTACTCACTTCTTTATTACAAGGGGCTGGGCTTAGTAACAGTTGGTTCGCTGATAGTTTCTTCTAGCATCACATACCTATCCTTCCTGCTTCTTGGTAAGTGGATTGGGTTCACACTTACACTTGCCGGCATCGCAGGTGCGATCGTCTCAATTGGTATTACGGCAGACTCCTTTATTGTCTACTTTGAGCGGCTTCGAGATGAAGTCCGCGAAGGTAAGTCACTTCGCTCTGCGGTTGAAACTGGCTGGACTCGCGCACGACATACGATCATCGTCGCGGACCTAGTTTCTCTTATCGCTGCGGTGCTTCTCTATTTCTTCGCAGTTGGCAGTGTCCGAGGCTTTGCCTTCACTCTAGGCCTCACAACTGTTGTTGATTTAATAGTGGTCTTCTCATTTACAAAGCCGTTGGTGACTATCTTGGCCCAGATTCCATTCTTTGCGAATGGTTCAAAGCAATCCGGATTTTCAGCCAAGAGCCTTGGAATTGTTAGCGCAAAGGAAGGGATCTAATGAGCCGTCTTTCAGGTATCGGAGGCCGCCTATATCGCGGCGAAACATCAATCGATTTCATCGGTAAGCGTCGTCGTTGGTATGCATTTTCTGGCCTACTGATTCTCGCTTCTGCCATCTCATTGGGTGTTCAAGGTTTGCATCTTGGCATTGAATTTAAGGGTGGCTCCGAGTTTACAATCACTAAGGCCGGGGTCAGTATTGCTGATGCAAGGGCCGCGATTGTTACTGCTGGCATCACAGGTGAAACAGTTGTTCAGAAAATTGGAAACGATAAGGTCCGCATCCAAACTGGTGCGTTAACTTCATTTGATGCGGTAAAAACTTCGCTAGCTAATACTTTTGGGGTAAATATCGACAACATCGATACCCAACTAATTGGTCCATCATGGGGCAAAGAAATTACGCACAAAGCGCTCTATGGATTATTTGGATTTTTATTTGTAGTAATGCTTTATCTTGCACTTGCCTTTGAGCCTAAAATGGCGATCGCAGCAGTCATTGCGGTTATCCACGACGTGTTTATCACAGTTGGTATTTACGCCCTTGTAGGTTTTGATGTTACGCCAGCTACGGTTATTGGTTTTCTAACAATTTTGGGTTATTCACTTTATGACACAGTAGTTGTCTTCGATAAGGTCCGCGAGAATACGCGCACAATTACCAGCACGGGCCGCATTACTTATTCAACCGCAGCTAACTTGGCGGTAAATCAAACCCTAGTTCGCTCATTTAACACTTCTTTGATCGCACTTCTTCCGGTGGCATCAATTCTCTTTGTCGGCGCCGGATTGCTTGGGGCTGGAACGCTGAAGGATCTCTCGTTAGCGCTCTTTGTCGGCTTGGCAACAGGTACTTACTCTTCAATCTTTATCGCAACACCAATTCTTGCTGCACTTCGCGAGCGGGAGCCTGCGATGAAGTCTTTGGCTAAGCGCGTTGCACAACATGGAAGTGCACCATTGGTTACTGATCTCAAGAGTGCGCCGGTTGTCACTGGTGGCAGCACAAGCAAATCTAATTGGGCTCGCGGTCCTAGAAATCAACCAAAACGCAAGCGTCGTTAATAAACCCGTAAAGTACTAAAGTAAGGGTGTGGATTCCCTTCTAGAACCGTTAGCAAGCAAACTTCTTGCACACCATCCGCAAGCTTCGATTGCGGAATTAGAACGGGCCTATCTAGTTGCTAAAGGTGCGCATGAAGGTCAGTTGCGCAATTCTGGAGCCGAATACATCACGCACCCCGTTGCGGTTGCCGAAATTCTGGCAGATATCGGATTAGATCTAGCAACAATAAGCGCGGCGTTACTGCATGACACAGTGGAAGACACGAAATATTCCCTTGACCAACTAAAGAAAGATTTTGGCGCTGAAGTTTCTGGCCTAGTCGATGGCGTAACTAAGTTAGATAAATTGAACTACGGCCCAACTGCTGAAGCCGAAACCCTGCGCAAGATGGTGATAGCAATGTCTCGGGATATTCGAGTGCTAGTTATTAAATTGGCGGACAGATTGCACAATGCACGTACCTGGAAATATGTCTCACCAGAATCGGCTTCCCGCAAAGCCCGGGAAACACTGGATATCTACGCACCACTTGCAAACCGACTAGGTATGAGCGCCATTAAATGGGAGTTGGAAGATCTATCTTTTAGCACGCTGGAACCGAAAAAATATGAAGAGATCGAGCGTTTAGTAACGGAGCGAAACCCGTCCCGCTCCAAGTTAACCTCCGAAGTTGTTGATCTTGTCGAAGCAGATTTAAAAATTGATGGAATTGAAGCGAAAGTGATGGGCCGCCAAAAGCATCTCTATAGCGTCTACCAAAAAATGGTTATTCGAGGTCGGGATTTCAATGAGATCTATGACCTAGTTGGCATTCGCGTTTTGGTTGAGAGCGTCCGAGATTGCTACGGAGTACTTGGCGCAATTCACGCAAGGTGGAGCCCGGTGCCAGGCCGATTCAAGGATTACATTGCGATGCCAAAATTTAATTTGTATCAGTCACTTCACACAACGGTAATTGGACCCAACGGCAAAGCGGTTGAAATTCAGATTAGAACTTTTGATATGCATGCGCGGGCGGAATACGGCATTGCCGCACATTGGAAATATAAATCTGCGATGAATTCCGAGAATTCGCAAGATAAGCCAGAGATGCTTTGGCTAAAACAATTACATGAGTGGCAGCAGGAAACGGAGGATGTTGGAGAGTTCCTAGACACCCTTCGCTATGACTTACGGACGCCAGAAGTTTTTGTATTCACACCAAAGGGGAGCGTGATCGCGCTTCCCGCTGGTTCGACACCGGTTGATTTCGCCTACGCAGTTCACACCGAAGTGGGTAATCGTTGTGTCGGTGCAAAAGTAAACGGCAAATTGATCCCACTGGAATCTGCGTTGTCTAATGGAGACGTCATCGAGGTTGTGACGAATAAAAGTCCGAGCGCTGCGCCGAGTCGAGACTGGCTCAACTTTGTTAATTCCCCAAGAGCTAGATCAAAGATCAAGGCATGGTTCTCCAAGGAACGTAAAGAGGAAGCAATCGATGCTGGCCGGGAATCGATTGCGCGAGCCATGCGAAAGGTGGGATTACCGCTCCAAAAAATATTCGCAGGTCATGCTTTCTTAGAGTTGTCCCACGAATTGCATTACCCAGATATTGAATCGATGTATGCCGCGGTTGGTAACGGACACATAAGTGCGCAATTTGTAGTTGAAAAACTAATGGCTGCCACGTCGATAGATGAGCCTGATACTGAGGTAGAGAGCCATTCAATTCCCTCTGTCCACTCCTTTGAGCATGTTCGTCGCAATACATCTGGTGTAGATGTTGAAGGTGCTGATGACGTGTTAGTGAAATTAGCGAGGTGCTGCACGCCAGTACCGGGTGATGAAATTATCGGCTTTATCACCAAGGGAAGTGGCGTCTCGGTTCACCGAACTGATTGTGTAAATATAAAAGATCTAACTTTCCATCAAGGGGATCGGATCGTTCCAGTTAAATGGAACCTAAGCGCGAAGACACTTTTCTTGGTAAATATTCAAGTGGAGGCCTTGGATCGGGCAAGGCTGTTGTCTGACCTAACTCGAACCTTGTCGGATCAGCACGTAAATATTTTGAACGCCTCGGTAAGCACTTCTAAAGATCGCACAGCAGTTTCTCGCTTCACTTTTGAAATGGCCGATGCCTCACACTTGGATGCAGTTTTAAGTTCGGTGCGCGGGGTCGAAGGCGTCTACGATGTTTACCGGACAAGCAATAACTAACTAATCAAATAATTAGCGTTTGAAGTCAGATAGTCCCTTTTGCGCTTCAACTAGCCAGGCTTTACGTGCCTCAGCCGCTTCCCGAGCAACCATTGCCTTCGCGCTGTTGCCAGCCGCTTCGGCTTTCGCAGCTTGCGCCTCGTAATTTGCGATCGCTTCTTCTAGACCCTTAACTACGTCATTCGCACGAGCAATTGCAGTTGGGTCGGTACGGCGATTCTGCTCTTCACTTATTTGCGCAATTTCTTCCTCAACTCGAGCAAGTCGGGCATCTAGTGCGGCGCGCTTAGTTCGCTCTGTCATTCCAATTTTTTGCCATTGTTCGGTCAGAGCACGGAAGCTCTTTTTTGCCGCCGGGAAATCTGTTATCGGTAGGAGCGCTTCAATCTTTACAATTAACTCCTCGCGCTTTGCAAGATTCGCTTCCATAGTTGCACCGCGTTTTTCTAAATCAGCGTTCTTGGCCGCGAAGAATTGATCCTGAGCCGCTTTGAATCTAGCCCACATCTTGGCATCAACGTTCTGCTTGCCCCGGCCAGCGGCCTTCCATGAGTCCATGAGTTCTTTGAATCGACGTGCAGTCGGAAGCCATTCTTTAGAGGTTGCAAGTGATTCAGCCTCTTTTACGATCGCTTCCTTCTTGGCCGCTACTTCACCTTGAACGGATTCAAGCGCGGCAAAATGGGTTCGGCGACGCTTATCAAATTTATTTCGGGAAGATGAGAATCGCTTCCAGAGTTCGGCATCAGTGGCCTTATCTAAACGCGGGGCCGCCTTCCACTCTTCAAGAAGTACCTTCAAGCGTTCACTGGTAACTTTCCAACTTTCAGAGGCAGCGAGGGATTCAGCTTCTACTACTAACTTCTCTTTTTCGATTAAGGCGGCGGCGCGCTTGGCTTCACGAACTGCTGATTCAAGGTCTTTACGTTCTTGATATGCCGCTCTGTGATCTTCAATTAGTGAGGGAATCTGGTCAACTGATGCCGCAAGCATGGCGAGGTCACCGACACCATTCAAATTGGAGACCGTGTCGCGCAATTTCACGACCGCTTCTGCTGCATCTGATGGCACCATCGCGCCACTCTTAATGCGAGCAGCAAGTAGCGCTACTTCAGAGGCAACCGCTTCAAATTTTCTAACAAAATATGAGAGAGCTTCTTCGTTGCTTTTACCGGGATAAGAGCCGACTGCACGTTCGCCATCTGGAGTTCGTACATAAACAATACCTTCGGCATCAACGCGACCGAATTGGGCAGGATCACCAATAAGTGCGGATGCGGCGCTTAGATTTGTTGCGGAGTTGGCAAGTGATTGTGCGACTTCTACCGGATTAATTTCCATTTTTAATCTCCTACTTTCGTTGCGCGATTGGGACCACTGTTTGTGATCCCGACGTTATGCCTTACTTATATGACTTATAAAACTTTTATAACTGGTAAGAACTCATCGGTACGGGTTGAACAGGGATAAAGGTACCCTGAACCCCCTAAGGTTCAAAAGTGGTCGTTCCTGGCAAGCGTAATTGACGCGGGACGGTGCGGATAGGTGAGGTTCTGGCGTGATACTCGAGGTGATAGCAGCACCGTACTTCGCAACCAATTGTTGGATTTTTGCGCCTGCTCGAAATTCGGAATGCTTCGTAGTTGATCCCGGAATGGCTAATCCGAACTTAGTAAACCAAATAAAAAGCGTTATTCAAAAGAATAATTTAAAACCAATTGCGACTCTAGTTACTCATGGCCATCTCGATCATACATTTTCGGTACTGCCGCTCGCTGTCGAATATCACATCCCAGCTTTGATTCACACGAGTGATCGAAGGCTGCTGGCAGATCCCTTTAAGGCGTTAAACCCAGGGGGTGAGAGCCAGCAGATAATGCAAACTTTTGGTGTTAGTAAATTCTCTGAGCCAGAAGAAGTGCGCGAAGTTGTAGATAACGACGAATTGCAGATTGCTGGATTTGATATCAAAGTTTTACACGCACCGGGCCATACCCCTGGTTCTGCCATGTTTATAGTCAATGATGAATTTCTCATTTCTGGTGATGTGTTATTCGCCGGGGCAATCGGTCGAACCGACTTACCCCTTGGTTCTGCTGTTGATATGCGTAAATCTCTGAAAACAAAAATATTGCCATTGAAAGATGAATTAATTGTCCTTCCTGGGCACGGCGAACAAACTACAATTGGACGGGAGCGCGCTAGGAACCCTTACTTACAAGAGCAGTTCTTAGCTTCAAAGATCCGACAGGGGGAGTGATGACGAAGTTTCAAGCAATTGCCGCCCCTAAAGGAGTGAGCGAATATTTCCCACCCCGGTCCCAAAATTTCGAGTTCGTTCGTGAAACTCTGATCGATTCCGCAAAAATCTCTGGATACCAATTAATCGAACTTCCAATGTTTGAAGATACCGAACTATTTAGACGCGGTGTCGGTGAATCCACGGATGTAGTTTCAAAAGAAATGTATACCTTTGAAGATCGCGGTGGTCGCTCGATTACCTTACGTCCTGAGGGTACTGCGGGAGTTATGCGCAGTGTTATTGAAAATAATTTGGATAAAGGTCAATTGCCGGTAAAGATTTGGTACTCCGGCGCTTTCTTCCGAGCAGAACGGCCACAGGCAGGTCGCTACCGCCAATTTTATCAAGTGGGTATCGAAGCGATTGGTGCCAGTTCGCCTGAATTAGATGTTGAAGTAATTGCGGTCGCCGATCGAGCGTTCAAAAATTTGGGCTTGTCGTCTTACCGGCTAGAAATCACTTCCCTTGGAGATGCGGCAAGTCGAAGCGCTCATCGCAAAGATTTACTCTCATACATTGCGAAAATGAATCTGGATTCCGAAACTGCGGTTCGCGCGCAACAGAATCCATTGCGACTCTTTGATGACAAGCGTGATGAGATTAAGAGCGCCATGCAAGGAGCACCAGTTCTATTGGACTATTTGTCGCCAGAAAGTGCAGCCGAATTTTCCACCGTACAAGAACTTCTTTCTGCACTTGAAATCACATACACAGTGAATCCACGGATGGTGCGTGGCCTGGATTATTACACTGGAACTACCTTCGAATTCATTCATGAAAAATTGGGTGCGCAGTCTGGCATTGGCGGCGGCGGGCGTTATGACGGCTTGATGGCAGAGCTTGGGGGTGCGGATATTTCAGGTATCGGCTTTGGGCTTGGGGTCGATCGGACTCTACTTGCCTGCGAAGCCGAGGGTCTATTTGATCCAGAAGTTATTCCAGGAAAATTGAAAGTTTACTTAATCGCACTCGGCGCGGAATCAAAGAGCGCGACTATTAAGTTGCTAAACGAACTGCGCAACGCGGGAATCGCTTCGGATATGGCTTATGGTGATCGAGCACTTAAAGGGGCCATGAAGGCGGCTGACAAGAGTGGCGCGCAGTATTGCGTTGTACTTGGTGAAAATGAGATTTCATCTGGCAAATTCGAGATCAAAGAGATGAAAACCGGAACAGTAAAAGAAGTTACACTAACCACCTTGATTGATTTCCTAGCCGAATAATTTCGGCCCTGAATGAAAATATCGGAGTCTGTTAAATGATTAGATCGCATAACGCGGGGGCTTTGCGAAAGAGCGACGTCGGAAGCAAGGTCGCCCTTGCTGGCTGGGTTGCTCGCCGGCGCGACCATGGCGGTGTGGCATTTATTGATCTTCGGGATGCTTCCGGAGCGGCGCAAGTCGTTATAAACGACGAGGCACTTGCTGGCTCATTGCGTGCGGAATGGTGCGTTTTGATATCTGGAACCGTTCGGGTGCGACCTGCTGGAAATGAAAACGCGAATATTCCAACTGGTGAAATTGAAGTTGTCTGCGAAGAGCTAACTGTCCTTAGTGAGGCGGCTGCGCTTCCATTTCCGGTTGATAGTGGAGATTTAAGTACGATCAGTGAAGAGATTCGACTTAAGTATCGCTACTTAGATCTTCGGCGCGAAGAGCCCGCTAGGAATTTGCGGTTACGCTCCAAGGTGACTTCCGTGATCCGAACAGTCATGGATAGCGAAGATTTCTTGGAGATCGAAACGCCTTATCTCACTAGATCCACTCCAGAAGGCGCGCGTGATTTTTTGGTTCCGGTTCGTCTTCAACCAGGCAGCTGGTATGCACTCCCACAATCACCACAGCTATTTAAGCAACTCCTAATGGTGGCGGGTATGGAACGTTACTACCAGATAGCCCGTTGTTTCCGTGACGAAGATTTTCGCGCTGATCGTCAACCAGAATTTACTCAGTTAGATATCGAGATGTCCTTTATTGATCAAGAGGACATTCTTGCAGTGGGCGAAAAGGTACTTTCTAAGGTTTTCAAAGAAGTTGTCAATTACACAATTCCAACGCCAATTCCAAGAATGACTTACTGGGAGGCGATGCGTCGTTACGGTTCTGATAAACCAGATTTACGTTTCGCAAATGAATTAGTAGACGCCACGGAATTCTTTAAAGATACAACTTTCCGAGTCTTTCAAGCGAGCTACGTTGGTGGCGTTGTTATGCCCGGTGGCGCAGCCTCGCCTCGTCGTGAACTTGATGCCTGGCAAGATTGGGCCAAAGCGCGTGGCGCTAAAGGCTTGGCATACATACTTATTGAAGCCGATGGAACGCTTGCTGGTCCAGTTGCAAAGAATCTCTCGGAGAAGGAAAGTGCGAATATCACCGCACACATGGGAGCAAAACCTGGCGACGCGATATTTTTCGCTGCCGGAGACCGAATCTCTTCTCTGAATTTACTTGGCGCAGTCCGCCTAGAAATAGGTAAGCGATGTAAGTTGATTGATGAGTCGGCCTGGAACTTCCTCTGGATTGTTGATGCGCCGATGTTTGAACAAATCGACAGTAATGATGCGAATAGTGGTTGGACCGCTGTTCACCATCCCTTCACGGGGCCCAAGCCAGAATTCACCGACACCTTCGATAAGGACCCGGCTTCTGCTTTGGCCTATGCATATGACATTGTGTTGAACGGAAATGAAATTGGTGGCGGTTCAATTCGTATCCATGATCGTAAAATTCAAGCAAGAGTGTTTGACACCATTGGTTTAAGCAAGCAAGAGGCTGAGAGTAAATTCGGCTTCTTGTTAGAAGCGTTTAACTATGGCCCGCCGCCGCATGGCGGAATAGCACTCGGTGTGGATCGTCTCTGCGCTCTGCTTGCCGGCGCTGATTCAATTCGCGAAGTGATTGCCTTCCCTAAGACAGCGAGTGGCGGAGATCCACTAACCGGTGCTCCAACACCAATAACTTCTGCACAACGCAAAGAAGCCGGCGTCGATTTCAAGCCAGAATCCGAAACGGACAAAAAGGCTTAAATAGGGCAGAATCGCCGATTATGTGGCGCAAGAAAACCTCACTGACTATCACGGCATTGCTATTGATTACTGGCCTTACTAGTTGCGCAACGTCACAAATTTATGCTGGAAACAAAAAAGTGGGAACATATTTTGTTCTTCCAAAGCAGTGGCACCTAATCTCAAATAAGCTCTTGAATCAGAAAGAAGCGGAATCAACTGCTGCTGGTGCGGCCGACAAATTGTCGCGAGTTCAATGGCAGGAGGCGTATTCGACTGAGCTTGGCGTGACACCGGCTGATGTTTTCTCACTAAATACTCCCAAAGGCGCCCTTGCTTATGTTCGAGTTCGCGCGTTATCTAGTGCGGAATTGAACTCAGTTTCTTACAATTCGCTACGAGACATAATCGTCCCGATTTCACAATGGGCGACGGGTACCGATAAGAGCGCCCCACCATTTAGTATCACGGATGATTACGAGATCGTTGATAAGGGTGGCCGCGGAGTTCACACCATTTATGATTTCAC
>Ga0209084_1000267_pt1 | contig 50521 bp, 63 predicted proteins | sample C_130820_MF_Meta_FD_187309 | JGI IMG/M metagenome (GOLD analysis project Ga0209084, IMG submission 187309) | Freshwater microbial communities from Lake Croche, Canada to study carbon cycling - C_130820_MF_MetaG (SPAdes) (version 2) | ecosystem: Environmental > Aquatic > Freshwater > Lake...
TTGTTATAATAAATTTAAAAATAGTAAATACTGCAGCAATCATTACAATATACGGTAACAAAGGAGTGAGAACACTGAAAATAGTTTTAACTACAGTTACAGCAACAGCCATGTTATTATATAATAACTATAATATTTTAAATTTATTTACTTCGGAAATTATTATTCATTTAAATGATAACATAATTAAATGAATATACAGATAAAAAAATTTGACCCAACAAGTATAGATCCATGCCGTATTTGTGTTTTTATAGGACGTCGTGGAACTGGTAAAAGTCAATTAGTAACCGATATTCTTTACCACCAACGTAAAATACCTATGGGTGTTGTTATGAGTGGAACTGAAGAATCAAATGAACACTATAAAGAATTTGTACCTGATTCTTTTATTTATGGACAATATGAACCTCCTGTTATAGAAAAAATTATTACTCATCAACAAAGTGTTATTAAAAAATGTAAAACTGTAGAAGAAAAAGAAAATGTTAATAACTCAGTTTTTATGCTATTAGATGACTGTATGTTTGATAATAAATGGACCCGTGATAAAAATATGCGATGTATTTTTATGAATGGAAGACATTATCGTATATTTTTTATGTTAACATTGCAGTATTGTATGGATCTTCCGCCTAGTTTACGTGGACAGATTGATTATGTGTTTATACTTCGTGAAAATATTATTCAAAATAGAGAAAAACTTTACAAACATTTCTTTGGTATTTTTCCTTCTTTTGATTCTTTTAACGAAGTTCTTACACAATGTACTGAGAATTACGAATGTTTAGTATTAAACAATCGTAGTACTAGTAATAAAATTGAAGATGTAGTATTTTGGTATAAAGCAAAAGTAGGTAGAAAATTTAAAATGGGTAGTCCAAGTTTGTGGGAACACCATAAACGAAATTACAATAAAAATCACGATACACCTGCGGAGGAGCCAATTGATATTAAAAAGAAAGGAACTACACCTGCAGTTGTAGTTGTTAAAACAGATGCTTCTGGTAAACGTAAAAAGAAAAAGAAGGTTGTTTAAAACTTTTTAAAAGCTTTACCAATTGCTTTACCAGCCGATTTAATTCCTTTACCAACCGTTTTCGCAGCAACCGTAGCTCCTCTACCAACTGCTTTTCCGGCAACCGTAGCTCCTCTACCAACTGCTTTTCCGGCAACCGTAGCTCCTCTACCAACTGCTTTTCCGGCAACCGTAGCTCCTCTACCAACTGCTTTTCCGGCAACCGTAGCTCCTCTACCAACTGCTTTTCCGGCAACCGTAGCTCCTCTAGCAACTGCTTTACCAACCTTTTTCGCAGCGTCTTTAATTTTTTGCAAATTTTTCATTATTAAGTATATAGAAAGAGCAATCATAACTTGGACCAAAAATGGTGGAAGAGTAACTGGCATTGTTGCGGGTGACATAAGAACTACAACCGCACTATAAAGCAGTTGTACATTTTCTTCAAGAAACGGTCCTACTGGAGCTGGAAATACCTTCATAAATATTTTTCTAAACCCCGGTATTAAAAAGATTAAACCAGCTGCCATTTTTTTAGGATTAAATCCACCTTTAGGCATTAAAGCAGCACCTACTACTTTTTTAGCTAACCCAGCTACAGCCATACTTACTACTTTTTTAGTTGCAGCTGTTTTAAATTTAGCTACTTGATCTGGATGTGCAGCTGCAAAAGATTTTACAGCATCTTTTTTTGTTATTGGTTGTCCTGTTTCTGGATCTATTAATATTTGTCCATCTGGGTCTTTTATAAATTCGTTAGGATTTTCTATACCTTTTGGAACAGAGGGTAATGGTTTTCCAACTGGCCAACGTGATTTTTTTAGACCTAATGTTTTACTAACAGGGATATTTTTGTTTAATAATTTATAAAAAGTTGCTCGTGGATCAGATATAGTTTTTGCAATATTTATTGCATTTCTCGTTTCAGATTTAAATACTTTTGGTTTAAATAAATTTACCTTTTTATTAATAGTTTTTGTGATGTTTATTACTTGATTGAATGCTTTTGGATTGAGGTTAGCTATTTTACTAATTGATTTTTTTGTTGCTTTGTTAATCACTTTAACCTTTTTTAATTTATTAAAAACTGCTTCTGCAACACTAGCTTGAGCTACACCTGGAACAAGCAAAGTTTTTATTTTAGGTTTTGTGACCTTTTTAACTGTTTTTAATATTGCGTTAGTTGTTTTTGGAGCAAGTTTTGTTATTTTAGCTGCAACATTTAGAGAACCAAGTATTTCTTTCTTAGGTATATTTGGAAATTTTTTAGATATTGTTTTTACAGCTTTGTCATCTAGTTTTGATTTAAAAATAGATTTTTTCTCAGTTTTTACTGTATTAATAGCAGAGTTATTGGCAAGTTTTGTTTGTTTATCTTGTGATTTTAATAATAATGCACGTAATTCTGGATCATCAACTTCATTTAATAAATTTTTAGCTACCTCTACTTCCTCAAGGTGAACAGCTGTTTTTGCTAAGGAAATATCACTTTGAGTATCTAACGGTAATTTTTTAATTGCGTCATTTTTACTTTTAGCTATTGTTATCTTTTTTGTTATCTTTTTTGGTTTAGAACTTACCAATTTATAAATAATTAACAAAATAATAAATAAAATTATTGCAAAAATAATATATTTATAGTTCATTTATTAAATCTTAAATATTTTATTTTGTCAAATAATTATATTTAATTTAAAAGAGAATAAGGCGAATAATAATTTTTTGGAGGAACTTGGCAATGAGGACCTTGTTGAGGTAAAGGTGTATTGTCCCATACCATCATACAATTTTGTCCAGGTACTTTGCATTGTTTAGAAAATCCTTGTTCATTACCAAATTCATTTATAAGAGGTTTTCCACCACTGTAAATAACACCTGGCTCTGAACCTGTACATGTATTAGGTGCACCAGGAGTTTGCATATTAAGAAATTGATTAGCGGTTGTATATAAAAATCGATTTGTAAGTTTATTTCCATTATCTTGGAGATATTGTCTGAGCTCGTGTCCAGTCATAACACCCTTTCCAGATGCATCATGAATAAGATAACTATAAAGATCACTGCTATTACGGTAATCTGTCATATAATACCCAGGTTGATTGTAACTTAAAAATTGATTCCCTTCGACCGTTGTCGGAACAAAGTTATAATTTTGAAGTGGATTCATTTTATATATAATGATATTAAACATTTTATTTTAAAAAAAATAACTAATAAAAAAATGTTTAAACTCATTTAAATTTAAATTTACTCTGTTTCATCGTCGGTGACCTCTACTTCTTCATATTCAGTGGGGTCAAATTTTTCATTTTCATTAATAATTTTCATTTCTGTCTGTGGTTTCATTGCATTTTTAATTACTTCATCAAGAACATTTACCTTTGGGGTTTTTTTTGGAATTTGTTTTGTAGTGTTTCGTGGTACCATGATAAAATCAGATAATTTTTTAAGCTGAAGTTCCATAATTTCTAGACGTTTTGCAAGTTCTTCATCTGGTACATTCTTTTTTAAAGTAAGTTCTTTTCTAACATTTTGAATTTCCTTAAGAGCAATTATACTAACTCCTACAGCTGCACCTGCGCACATCAGAGGAACCCATTTAGCTACTGTATTCATAACATTCCCAGTACTTTCAGGTAAAACGGAATCAGGCAATTTACAATGTTTGGGCATTTTAAAATCCATACTTCTTTTTGACATTTATATATAAATATAATAAAAATTATTTTTTTAAACGCTTTTTGATAAAATAAAAAGTATTAAAATGATAAAAATAATAAAAATTATGAAGTATACTATAAAATCTTCATATGATTTAAATTTAACTTTATTAGCTCGTTTAGATTGTTTTTTATTTAATATATAAAGTTGTAATTCTTTTGATACACTTTCATTATTTTTATATAACACATTTGTAATAAATTTAATACTATTAGTGCGTGTTATATTATTTTCTATAAGTATATCATATAAATTTGTAGAATTAAGATCTTCCTGGGAATTAACATAAATTATATTTTCGTTAATTATATTACGTTTTCCAAGTTTAATAACAGGAGCATCTGCTAATCTACGATTAATATTTTCAATATATAATGGATAATAATAATGTTCAAAGGAGTCAGAGTATATACATTGATTTTGTCCAGGGCTCGTGCTACTATTTTCACCTGCACCTGGACTTTTTGCAAATCTATTCATACACATACAAATATTACATATATCGAGTGATCCTTTTTTTCTACTACTGCTTAGTGGAGGAAGTCTTATAAATTTTATATTTCCTAAAGCATCAAACGCATTTGGAATTGGTACTATAATATTAACAAAGCTAGTAACAACATTTTTTCCTCCTCCACCACCCCCGTCTATAGTTGATTCAAATTGGTTTTTTACTACAACAAGACATTCATCAATTTGATTTTCACATTGATTAGCTTTTTTTATATCTTTACATATTTTTTCTACGTTTTTTGTATTTGTATACATAAAACTATTTTTTCCACATAATTCTTTATTTTTACATAAAAATTTAGAATCTGAACATATTTCATCAATATAATGATCTACCAATTCAGAAGTATCATTATCAGATAATTTTTTATTTGAAACTATATTTTCACTCATGTTTAAACTTTACATTTATTTTTTTTGATTTAAAAATCATCTTCTAATTTTGTTTCTTCCATTTCATTAATAATATCAACTCCAAAAATAAATGTACCTGACCATGTTTTTCCATTAGCATTATTGGGATATTTCATTTTAGTATTTTTCTTGATAACAATTGAATAATTTCCAAAAACACCTAGATAATAATCAGTTGACCATTTATGCCTTTCAAGATGGCATTCTCTACAATGTTCGTTAAACGCCTGAGTAAATAGTTTTTCACGGCAATAATGCTCTTCTCCAATAAGAACTTTTCCAGAACTTAGAAAATGTTCTAATGAATGCGTATTTTGTGCCATATCACGTTGGGTATCTCTAAAATATTTAGGCAAACTTGACCAAAAATCCTGTCCTCGATAACGATTAACTGCACTGAGATAGGCACTTGCCGATTTTTTTATAATATTTGGTAATTCTTTTAATAATTTTGCATCCATATCGGAATCTTTATTATTTACTTTTTTATGAAATTTAGCAACTACAAGCCTACGTGAAATAGATCCAGAATTATCTGTATAATTGGGAGGTTCATTACCAGCAAATAATCCTGGAATTTTCCATTCTATGTAATGTGAATCTTTAAATTTTACAGGAAGCTGCATATCACCCCCTTCAATTAAAAGTTGAAACTCAGATTGTTCAAGACCAAAATCATTTTTAATTTCTGGAGCTAAAAAAAGAAGTTTATCTTTTAAACTACTCAGGCCAAATTTCTTTTCAATATTATTTGAAAGAACACCAACATCGGCGGTTTCATAAAATTTTTTAACAATTTTAGTAATAGTTGATTTACCTGATCCTGCAACCCCTTCTAAAAAAAGAGCTACTTGCCAATTATCGAGTTCTCCCAAATTAAATAAAAGTCTTCCTAAAAAAACATATATCCAACGTGATACATCTTCGTCAAATTCTTGATAATCAAAAATGGATTGTAAAGTTAGTGTTGGGATATTATACCAATCATCTGTATCTTCATAATTATTAAATTCCATTTTAAAAAATTTTGATGCAACAATGTTAAGATCTAAACTTTTAGTAATATCTGCTCCATATTCATAAAAATGATCATAATGAGTTTTTGTTTCACGATCATATTCATTACAATTATATATACCATTTGTAAAAGCAAATACATGACGGTCTTTTATAAGATCACTGATTCTTGGATCATGACAATTTTCTAAAAATTCAGTAGAATTTCTGATGTTACTTGAATTACTTGTAAGATTATGAAATTGACGATAATCATTTCCAATTTCACATTTTTCATAAATATATCTTTCTATACTTTTTCGTTCTTTCCAGCAATGTGTAAAGTGAGATTCCCAAAAAATTTTTTCATAAAGACTACCATTGTAACGTTGTAGACCATCAAGGTAAATATTATCCAAAAGATAAAGTATTAAATTTTGTAAAGGTGTATTTGCTTCAATATTAGGTTCGATAAATCTAAGTAAACCTAAGTTGTCTTTTATATCAATATTATTGTCTGATTGACTATTTATTAAGACACAGCTCATTTTTAGTATTTTAGATAAATAATCAATACTTTCAAAAATTTTATGAAATGTAACTTCGGTGTCTTCAAATAATTCAGTTTTAGCAATTTCTTGCTGAAGATAAATTATGTTATGAAGACAACGTTTATAATTTATGTTTAACTCTTCATACTCGAAGTGTTCAGAAAGTCCAAAATTTTCAATTGCTTTATTAATAAGAACATTTACATTTGTATTACCTGGTAAAATCCATTTAACGTTAAATGAATAAAGGTATGATTTTAACTCAGCCTCAGTTGAATTTTCAAATCTAGTTTTAATACCAACAATTTCTTCGTAGTTATTCATCTTCTTACTATATATATCATTTTATTTCTTAAGTTAATTTTAAACTTATGTGCTTACAAAATCAAGGTAATTAAAAAAAAGATGTTTTATCTTTACCGTGATTTAAAATTTAATTTAATATTTACTAGAATTTTCAAAACACATTGCACAAAAAGATGCAAATGTCATTCTATCTAGTATATTTATATTTGCAGTCTGAGTAAATTCATTTATCGTACACCATAAATACCAAATATCATCCGAATATTTTAAATTCCAGTCGTCAAACAAAAATGGTTTTTTGCGGTTAATGTTATTTAACTGATTTATATTATTATTGTAATCTTCTAATTCTGCCCCAGTAAGATTATCTCTAGATGGATTTTGAGGATACAGTGGGTAATAATCATTTAAAGTATCCATTATATTTAATCTTTGTATCATTGTATCTTTAAATTAAATACTAAGGTTTTTAAACTGTTCTTTAAATTCTTTTGAATAAATTAAAGAAATTGATTGTTCTTCTTTGAATTCAATGTTATCGATGTAAATAAATTTAAATTGTATTTCTGCTTTTTCTTCAGGTGTTCCAGATGTAAAATCTTGTTCTTTTGCACGCATATTGTAAAAAGAAATATACTTTTCTTTCATTGAAGTTTTAGTTGGAGTGATTTTTCTTTTTGACTTTATAACTTTAAGTGTACCAAATGGTAAATTACATTTAGTAACGTTATTTGTTTTTAATTTAGGGATAACTTCTTTATAAAGTTCTTTTTTCTTTTTATTTAAAACTTTTAATTTTTCCTGTGTAATTTTAATTGTTTTTGATATCTCTGCAAATTCTTTAACTTTTTCTGTAACATCGTTAAGTTCTTGATCAGACGACATTTGTATTTATATTTATTGTTTCCTTAAATTAAATTTTAAATTTATTTAATTTAAAGACAATTTTAATTATTTTAAAGCGTTTAACGTAATCCACTTGGTCCTGATTGATCAGTTTTGCTATTAACCTGTCCATAGCTGGGAGGTACATAAAGAGCCGGAGATGCTCCGAACATAGGTGTTTGCATAACATTGGTAGAGATTTGGTCAAGGGCACGGAAATCACTGGTCTTGCTGTAAGGTGTGTTATTACTGGTAATTGCTCCAATTTGTTCCGCTGGAGACAGTGCCGTAAAAGCAGCAAGAGCGCGAGCAGCTGACTGTGAAAGTGCATTGTTATTAGCATTTACTGATGGTTTTGGTAACAAACTACTTGCAGCAAACATAGGAAGATTTTTTGCGCAGTTACTTAATTGCTGAGCACGATCATTAGAATAACTTACACTTGGATATGAATTTCCATCTAGATGACCAAGATTATCCATATATCCATCACCTAGGTTATTTTTATAAAAACTCGATGCTCCTGGAAGAGGAATACCTGCTTTAATTGGACGTGAACTTATATTCTGAGCAAGTTCAAGATTATCTATACTTGGGTTAAGATAATTTTGAAGATTGAGATAATACCGTGCTCCAGATTTATTAATATCTTCTACACTTGAACCAATATTCATTACAAGTTTATCCTGGTATTCCTCTAGATCTCTCGCATTTGTAAAACTTGGTGCACTTGTGTATCTAGGGATAACATTGACATCACCAGTTATTTCACCAAATCCTTCTTGCTTATTAAAAACACCAAGAGTACTAATTGCTAAAATTATAGCTGCAATAGCAAATACAGCGCATCCAAAATTCTCATTGGCCATTTGTATTTATAATAACTAATAATATTTTATTTTAAATATAAAAACGTTAATTTAAATTTAATTTAATAAAATGTAAATACACTTGTCGTTGTTTCATCGTCAGATTCAGATTCCGAAGTTTCTATAAACCCATAATTCTTTACTTTATTAATTTTTGGAGCGCATAATTTTGCAGTAACAAGGTCCCATGTAGTAAAACATGTATCTTTAGAAAAAATAATATATTTTAAATGACTTATGCATTCTATTTGATCATGTTTAATTTCATTTAAATTAATTTCATCATTTTTATGATCAACAAAGATACTTTTAATTTCAGAATTTTTTATTTTAAAATCAAAAGATATAGTACATTTATTTTCAGATGTTTTTGGAGGTTTTATAAAACTATTGTACATTTGTTTTAATGAACTTTCTGGAATTTCTTTTCCAAACCATTCGTTAGAATGATTATTGATATAACTTAAAATAAAGTTATCTAATTTTGATAAAAAATTATAAATCTCTGTATTATATTTTGTATCATTATTGAATTCAAGTTCTATATTTTTATCAGTCCTAGATATAATTGCCATTTTAGGAAATTGAATAAGCATATTATCTATTGAATCCATCGGGTATTTGATTTTACTTATCATATAATCTCCATATTTCTTAGGTTTTGTAAAAATTAAATTATCTAAGTTGTAGTTTTCTACTAAATAATTGTCCACCATTGTATTTTACTTTAAAGTTTTAATTTTTTAAACAATTTTTACCGAATAAAAAGTTTACTTTAAAAAGTCGTCTAATTTTTGTAAAGGAGCACCAAAACCATAATTGATAACAGTCCTGTTTTGGTTTTTGAGTGATACTGCGTAATCTGGTATAGTCATTGGTGCTGTCATAATACTCTTTCCAGCAGCAGGACCATATTGACACAAACTGTAAAATTTCTGTGGACGATTGCTGACAACTGGTTGTTGACTTGTAGGAGCATCTGAATAAGCCCATTTTCCACCAGCAACCATACCTGGTAACTGATTTGAAGAATAATCTGAAATATTGTCTGGCACCACTCGAGTATATTGTTGAAATCCACCAGCCGCCGGAATCTCTGTTCCTATAGATAAACCTGGACCAATATGAAGTTTTTCAAATGGCTGTTCATTAGTTTTATATTTTATTGTTTGTTTAAGATCTTCAAATTCCTTTTGACGAGTAATAGCTAAGCCAGGACCTCCTTGGCCATATTGATAACCATATCCAACTGTTTGTTCTTCTGGAGTAAAGAGATTTTTTGTCTCAGTACGATTAGGTTTTCCAAGCATCTCACGGTCTCTTTCTTGGCGAAGGCCTGTAACTTCTTCCATACGTTGCTGTACCCCAGAATCATCTTTATATTGTTTAGTATCTTCTGGCATATCTTTATTTAAAAACCATGAACCTTTTGCAAGTACACCTTTTGTATATGTATCGTAATAGTCCTTTAATGGTATACCATTAATAGTTTCTTTATTATATAAACTGTTTGTTTGAATAAATTTATCTTGTGATTCTTTTAACATTTGGTTATTAGCAATTGGGCTACCCATTTCATTTGGAATCCATGAGTTTATATTTTTAGCATATTGGTTATTGTATCCAGAAAATATTTTTGTTCTTGGTTGTTCAGAAGGAGTAAATCTATTTACAGCTTTTCGTTCTTTTGGGGATACATTTTGGCGATAATATTCTTCGGAATCAAAATAAGTAGGCTCAAATCCTTCTTTTTTGGAAGGTTCTAAAAAATTTAACATAGTCAACATTCCCATTGTTACTATTAATATTTCCATAAATTAAAGTAATATTTAAATTTAACTTTTAAAAGTTACTTTAACTTTAAGAAAAATTAACATATGGCATTGACCCAGAGTCCGGGCCAGATGTTCCTATACTTCGGACATAATTAGAATCAAATGAATAAACTTTATTAAATGAAGGTGGTTTAATTTTACTGTTCCAATTAAAGAATTCACAATTTTTATTATTATTAACTGGAAGTATATTTTGTTCTCCCCAACTTAAAGCTGGTTCTCCTGGTTCGAGTTTATCAACTGTAGGTGACCATGAATATCTAGCAAGAGTTTTAGTATTTGTACCACCTCTCTGAGGTTCTGAAAATATAATATGATCGATTTCTTGTTTATTTAATTGAGCACCTGCAATACCTACATTTCTAAAAGTATCACTTGCTCCATAATACCAAAGATCTGAATTATTAACTGATTCAGCTGGATTGAAATACCCTTCATTTGCTAAAAACCTATGATAATCCATTGCCCTGAAGTCATTAGCCGATTTTTTTTCTGATGTAAAACTTGGTAAAAGTTTTTCTAAATCAATACCTTTATAAATAAGTCCTGGGTCGTTATCAAATTTACCAGTATAAGTATCGCCTTTCCCTTTGCGAGTATTGGATTCTCCATTTGGTAAATTATAATGAAATTTTGTTATAGAATACTGAAAAGGATCTAATGTCCAATAATTAGAAGCTTCTGTTAATTCATAACTTTTAAATTGTGTACCAAGTGGCTGCTGGTCACTTTTTAATTGCTGCCTTACTTTACCTTTCCCAGGAGTAGGCATATTTGGCGAATTAAATTTAATAATTCCATTTTCCATTAAAAAATATATAATATTACAAAATATTTTTTTTAAGGTAAATTAACTGATTAACATCTGTTAACAGTTGTTAACTTCAACATAATTTCTAAGTTCATTACGAGTACTTAATCCACATTGATGTAAACTAATAACATGTCCTTCAGAATTCTTCATATTCATTACTATATGATCAACATTTTGTACAACTCTTGGATCTACAATGTTCCATCTATTTATGTATCGTGTAGAATCTTGTCCATAGTTTTTCTGTCCTAAGCTTATTTTAGTTGGATCTAATGCAGATGAAAATGTTTGATCATCATGTCCTAAAAGATTAATTGTTGTAGCCTGTTCATAAAAAGTATTCATTGCACTAGACATTTTTGGATTATTTATAAATACCTGACCAGGATTAATTGTAACCTGAGAAGTACCTATAGCTGATTTTCTATTCTGAAATACAGGGTATCTTAATTTCATTGAATCATCGTCAACATATTTAATACTTGTTGTATTATTTCCTAAAAATGGTGTTGTACTATAGGGCACGGTATAAACTTCTGGAAGATCACGAAGATTGGTTGGTTCTGATCGATCATACATATTAGCAACATCATAAATTTTCATATTTCCAATCGGAGTAAATCCAGAATTGCTAATTTGTGCATATGGGTCTTTAATCTGATCTTGATTATAAAATTTAATTTTTTTGCTAGCAGCATTTATAGCAGGCGCCATTCCATTTGATTTAATGGTAGGTGATTGTTGAGCGACCGGTTGATATGTAGGTGCTTTTTTTAAAATACCTTGTTTAGATTTATTTCGTGCCATTGAAGCTCCAGGTGATACTCCCATTGAATTTATAACCGGAGTTATAGGGCGTCCATTACCATTTTTAAGAGTACCCATCTGGTTAATCTGTTGAATACTATTTGCGTTTATATTCATAATAGTTTTAATATTGATAAATATTTTTTTTTAATTTAAATTAACTTAATTAAATTAAATTAATTTATGTTTATCTTCCGCCTCCTCCTCCGTTTTCTGTACCAGTTGCACGTGCAAGTTTGGCAACAAGTTTAAATTTATCTGGATCATTGACAAATATACTTGCATATTTAGGATTTACCAGATTTGTAGGACTACGGTAACAAAAGTGCGCAAATGCTTCTTGATTATTTGGTATAGTATCAACTGGCATTGGGGAATATTGCATTTGTGAATTACCACGATGGAAAAGAAGATCATTTCTACTTTGTGAAACTGTTGCCTCTTGATTATCTGTCATTTGGTAATCATTTATTCTACCTGTTGGTGACATTTCTGCAACATTACAAGTTCCAAACATAGTTGGTGTAGAGTCGTATTCTGTTACGTTTATTGTACCCATTGGATTTTTTATATCTGTATTTCTACATTTAAGATCTCCATAAGGCTGACCCTGATATAAATAATTAGGTGGATCTCCAGGTGGATTACCTCCCATTGTAGACAATTCTAAATTCCAATCATATCTATTTTGATTGGGAAGATCAAATTTAGGATAATTTTCCATAACCATTGTTGTTGGGTCACCTGTTCCACCCATAGCACCTTGTATACTTGTATTTCCATCAGGGGGAGGAAATATATTTGGTGTTGAATCACTTACTTTTGCTATTTGAGTTGAATATTTAGAATATACACCCTTTAGGTTTTTCAAAAGAATAAGTACAGGAGAGTGTGTATCAGTTGTATATTTAATGTCACTTATTATATTAGTCTCTAATACTCTCCCTTCTGTTGTAAGTGCTATAACATCTCCTTTGTTAAAATTTAATGCCTCGTTTACATAAATTATATTATTTAATCCACTTGGGTCATTTTGCGTTACGTTTTTTATTAAATAAGCACCTGTATCAAATGCATTACTTAATTTGTTTACTTTTGTAAATGATGAATTTACTTTTAAATTTGATTTTATTAATATAGTTAATGAAAGTACAATAATTACCATTCCAATAAATATTGTTTTTTTAGTTATAAAAAATAAAGATAATCCAATAATAATACTTAATATTGAAACTAAATTTAATATTTTTATGTGATTTTCTGAGTTACTATCAGGAGATGTGTTCATAAATGAAAAATTTTTCATATTTATTAATTCGGAAAAATTATCTAACCAAAATTGAATCATGGTTTATATTTAATGAATATTTTAATTTACTTTAATTTATTTTTGATTTATAATAAAATAAATAAGTGGAAGTGATTCTTCTGGCATTTGAATAGCATTGACTCCAATTGTAAAAAAACTTTTGATATATCTCCAAATAGCATCTTTCGTAACCGGTGATAATTCAGGTGTCCATATTTTTTCAAAGTTCATTGATGTCAGTAATTCAGGTTTATCTTTACTTTTAAAAAAATTTTCATCTCTCATAGATATTTTTTCAAGATAATCTATAGAACCAAGCATAAAATCTGTACATGGTTTTCTAAAATTTGATTTACATAAACTCTGAAAGAGATTATGTTGTACTTTAATTTTACTTTCTTCTGGAAAAATTTCTATAAGTTCTCTAAAAAATTCATCGATAAGTTGGTTAAAAATCCTGATATATTCTACTTGAGAAGTCATTTTAATTTTTAAAATTCACCATTCTTTAAATTTAATTTAAAATAATTCTTTTAAAGATTTAAATCATTTAATTTAAAAATGGAAAATACTTACTCACAACAAGAAAAAGTAAAAATATGCATGGATATAATATCCAATTTAAAAAATTTTAAAAATTCTGAAAATATACCAGTTAATTTATTTAATGAAAATTATACATTTGTAAAAACTATTAAAACTATTTTTAATGATTATATCCATGGAGATACTTATTTTAAAGGAACTATTGAATTTGAAGAAATTGGTAAACAAATAAATTATCATCTACCTTGGACTAAAAATCACAAACCTTTATTTGTTATTAAAATGTAAAATGTATATATAATGTCTTCATATTACGTTGTACTACAAGATATGGATTATGATAATAACCATATCCTTTTTATATCTCAGTCCGAGAATGTAGCAAGGATATGGTGTGAAAAAATATAATAAAAAAAGAACAAGTTGGTATAATGCATTATGTTATGTCGGAAGATGCTATGGTATCATCGGAAAATATAAAATAAATGTAACACCGCCAGATTTAATTTAATATTAAAATAAAATAATATGTAATTTAAATGGAAAATATATCAAAATTAAATTATACAACCTACAGCGCACTTATTAATAATATAGATCTTTTTAAAGAAAAAAGTGTTAAAAGTGAATATTCTTTTCTTAATATTTCTAAATTAACTGAAAAGTTTCCATTAGATATAATTTTAGATTCTGAAAATATACCAGGATATGTAAATAAACCACCAGGTCCACCTGCGTTTATATCTAAAAGTTATTACCAAAGTACACCTGAATTTTCATATAATTATCCACCTAAAGGTCCAATAGAACTATTTTTTCAATGTGTATTTTGTGAAAAAACTGGACCTAGGTATCATGAAATAACTTGCAAAAGACCATTTGATTCCTCACTTATATTAACAAAAGAAGGCGAGGAAAAATATAATTATACTGAAGGAAGTAGTTATAAATTAGTAGTAAAAAAAAGAGGCCAGCGTAAAGTTGCATCAAGTAGTATAAAAAGTGAAATATTTTCAGATAATCTTGAATTGATTTATGAAAATAAAAATAAAAGTTTAACTGCTTTAAGAGTTGCTAAAAATGGAAGTATAAATATAATTAGTAATAACTGGGATAGTATTGATTTACCTGAAAAAGTTTTAGATAAAATAAATCAATGTGATTTGCTGAATATTGAAGAATATCAAAAAGTATATCCAGGAAAAACAAAATTATTTATTGATCCAGAAATCAGTTATAATTATCTTATATCTGCTCAATTTAATTTATATCCAGAAACAGAAAAAGATTTATATTATATAAACTTAGAAGTTTTAAATAATAGTTTATGGAATTCAACAAGTTTAGTTAAAAAAATGGTTGGTAAAGATACAGTTTTTATGACAGACACCGGAAGTTATATTGTAACAAAATACAGATACAATTCTGGAAGTATAACAAGTAAATCAAATAAACAAACTAACCCATTTATACAATTTACACTAAATTTACCCAATTTTAAAATTAATGTAATGATTTATAAAAGAGGAGCTGTTCAAATAAAAGCAAGCTACGCTAAAATTAAAGGAATAGATCGTAAAATGTTTGTTCTTAATAAAAGTATTTTAACAAAAGTTTATACATTTTTAAAGAATTTATTTGGAAATATTATAGAATATTCAAATGAAATTGGTTATCCTATAATAGTTTCTGTTTTAGATAAACCTAAAAAAGGAATATTAAATTTATATGATGGTAAACAACCTCAAAAATGTCAAGATCGTGGTGACCGTAAAGTCAGACCAGTTCCATATAGTTTTTATGGAAAATGCCCAATACCAGGATATTATGTTCCACCACAGGGTCTTAAACGAGATGATTATATCACAAATCCAGATGGTTCTCTGAGTTATAAAAGAGAACCATGTTGTACAATTATTACAGAAACCGGATTGGATAAAGCAGGGAAACCAGTTAAAATAGTAAGCACAGGTAAAAGTACTGATACACTTGCAAGATATCAAGGTATTTTAAAAGATGGATATCCAGATGGTTTATTTGGGGAAACTGTTGATATACCAGATAAATTATCAGCTGTTTTTATTCCTGGTACAAAAATTTTAGAATCTCGTAATTTTAAAGGTCTTAATAGTTTTTCAGAAGATTTTTTAATTAATTGTATTCAAGATTCTGGTTATATCGGAGAACCAGACATATTTTCAAAAAAAACTGAAAAGGGAGACCTTTATACTTCATTTAAAAATGAAATGTTTCAAGAATATTATGTTTTAACTGGAAATACTGATCTTATTTTACAAGGAGCTACTGCTTTGACTAATTTTACAAATTTTACCAAACATGCATATATGATTACTCCTATTTTTAAAGATACCTTAAATGTATTATTATTTTTTGACAATCTTGGAAAATCTTATTTTATCAATTTAAATAAAGATGTTTCTGAATCAGGTATTCCTATAATTACAGAACTCTCAAATACTATAATAGAAGGGTATCTTTATCCTACCCCGGATTATATATTTTACCCAGTTGATATTATATTCTATAAAAATATAAATGTATCAAATTTAAGTTATTATATACCAAAAAGTAAAAATGGTAGATTTGATTATTTAATGTATACTACAAGTAAGATATCAAGTATACCTAATTTAGAATTAAGTATAGAAACTTTATTTGATCTTGATATAGTAAATTATTCAAAAAAATTTTTAAGTTATCCAGATATCAGTGGTCTTTTATATATTCCATTTGAAGAAAAATATCAAATTAAACAAATAAATAAAAAATTAATGTTATGGACTGATACCAAAAAAGAACAAATTATTGCGTTAAACGTAAATGCTGAAAATTTAAATTGGAAAGTAAGTATTGATAATAAACCGATTCCTGAAAATTTATTACCTCAGAAAAATGGTACTATAAAATTACCAAAAAAGTTTAAAATGGTCGATGGTGATATGATTTTATTTAAAATAAATTTTAATACAACTGATTATACCATTAATGGAGATAAACCACTAATACCACTTGAAAAAATTGATTATAAAATTAATGATTTCTCCGATGTTATTAATATATTAGATAGTATAAAAAATCCAATTTCTAAAAATGTTCTTAAAGATATCGAAAATATTCGTTATCCTGGTACTGTAGGCTTTACGTATAAAACAAAATATTATATGTTAACTGATGTTAATGAACCACTTAAATTATTTTAACAATATGAACTATTATTTAATAAAAACATGTAAAGATTACTCAAACTTGAAATAAATTTATCAAATGAGACTGAATAATCACCGACATATTCACATTCTATTTCATAAGTTTCATTTTTAATTTCATTTATATTATATGTTGATATAACTTTTGTAAGATCAAGTCTCCAATATTTATTTATATTATAAGAATGACGGTCTTTAAAACGGATATTATTATTGATAATACGATTATTAATATCAGAAGTAAGTCTTATTATTTTATTTGAAATCAATTCTTTTGAATATTCTAATTTAAATACAATATTATTATAAAGTTTTTGTCCTTTATCAGTTGGAAAAAATATAAAATTATCAATTTTCTTTTTATAAATATTTTCGATAGGGGTTCCATTTTGAATATCTTCTATATTTGCATATGTACTTCTATATTTACCACTTTCATCTGGTAAATTTAATGAAACATCTATTAATTTTGTTCGAGTAACTGGAAAATTTTGTTTCAAAAAATCATAAAGATAAAAAAATGTAAATTTATCAAGAATATTTCCTTTTTTTCCCCTTTTAAATAATCGAAGTTCCAATTCATTAGTTCCCTTAAGCTCAATTTTTTGGGGAATATATCTAGAATGTAAAGTAGTAGGTCTTAAATTACCTTCAGTAATTTCAACTTCAAGATCACGTTCATCAATTTTAACACGTTGGACACTTTTAATATTAAGATATTTTAAATAAACTTCACGTATTTCATTTTTTTCTTTATCTGTAAAGAACAAAGACTCTTTTAAAATACAAAGTATTAATTGACTTTTTGAAAAATTATTCATATATTTTTTAATATCATTGCCTTTTATTCCTTTTGTAATAAGTTCTAATGCAGGTTTTAATATATCTAATTTAAATGGATTTACGGCAGCTTCTAAAGCTGACATGACTGTATCATAACTATTTGCCCCTTTTTCAGTTCGCGCGCGTACAAGTGTAAATAAATTCTTTTGAGGATTAAATTTAGTTTGTAATACAAATTCAGCTACATCACCATCTTTAAATTCTCTTATATTTTTTGATGTAGGTATACAAGTTGCTGGGACAGGTTTTCCAACTTTTTGACTTACATTAAAAACTTGATCCGTTTTAGTTAAAAGATGCCAATTTGAATTATTAATGATTTTAATTTTAAAATCAACAGTTTGATCTTCTGATGGTTTCCATTTAAACTGTACATTGTCGTACATATTCCATGGTTTAAATGGTATATATGGTTTATCAAATGGTTGTAAAATTATACCATCTGATATCAAACTAAACTTTTTTAAACGTGTTTCGTTTGTAATATTATCAATGTATTTATAAATATCATTTGTTTCTAAAATAGTTGTAATGGGAAACCATTTTTTATAAGAACAAAAAAATTGATTATCTGTAAAAGTACTTGAATAAAATGGACTAAGTACGGTATCAACTGCTTGTTGTAAAATAATAAACCTTTGATCGTAATGATATTCCATCCAACTTTGAACAATAGAACTATTTTGATAAAAAAGAGTATCAAAAATTAAAAATTCAAATTCTCCAGATTTATAAGTTACAAGTTCTCCATCAAATAAAAATGGTTTTACAATATCAGGATTTAATCTATGACGTGTTCCATTAGTATTTTCAAAATAGAACATATTTAATGAACGATCTATAAAATAAATAAAACCTTCTTTTGAATTAAACATTAAAAAACGCTCACCGTCAACTTTTAAAGTCATTCCATAAACTAGTGAATTTGTAACTGGGTTTATGCGTAAAAGTTGTTTCATACAATTTTTTTCAAGTGTTACTGGCATTCCCCCAATAAAATCTTCATTTATACTTTCACGGTAATTATTTATAAATGAAAGGTATTGATCTTTAACATCAAAATATTCTTTATTTTCTACTTTTATTGTTTTAGGGTATGAAACAAATTGAATACTTCCATCTGGGGCTTTTATTGCAGTATTTTGTTCTGATATAACTAATTCTGTATATACCGGTAAACGGACTTTTTTAACCATTCTCTTTATTATTAAAAATATATTAATTTAAAGGAATAAATATATTAATAAAAAAAAGTAAAATAAAAAAAAGAATGTTTAAACTTGATAGTTCTTTTATCAATGAGTATTCCACGAAGAAAGCTCCATTTGGATTTAATGGACTCGGTGAAATTGTTTATATGCGTACATACAGTCGTCTTAAATCAGACGGGATTAATGAAAAATGGTATGAAACAATTCAGCGTGTAATTGAAGGAACATATAATTTACAAAAAAATCAAATTGAATCTTTAAATCTTGGATGGAATCCAGAACAAGCACAAAAATCAGCAAAAGAAATGTATACTAGAATGTTTGAAATGAAATTTTTACCACCTGGACGTGGTCTTTGGGCAATGGGAACAGATATAGTAAATAAAAAAGGACTTGCCGCAAGTTTAAATAATTGTGGATTTGTATCAACTAAAGATCTTCAATTAACTTGGAGTAAACCATTTATGTTTACTATGGACATGTCTATGCTTGGAGTTGGAATTGGATTTGATACTAAGGGGGCTGGTCAAATTGTTATTCAAAAACCAAATCCTAAACCAGAAATATATATCATTAACGATACACGTGAAGGATGGGTTAATAGCCTAGGTGCTTTACTTGATTCGTTTAATGGTAAAAATAATATTATATTTGATTATACTAAAATTCGTAAAATCGGAATTCCACTTAAAACATTTGGAGGTGTATCAAGTGGACCAGAGCCTCTAATTGAATTACATTTAAGTATACATAAAGTACTTATGAAAAATATTGGAACACCTGTTACAGTTACCACAATTGTCGACATTATGAACTTAATTGGTAAATGTGTTGTATCTGGAAACATTAGACGATGTTTACCAAAAGGAACACTTATTCATACTACCGAAGGACTTGTAAAAATTGAAAAAATAGAACCAGGAACAAAAGTATATACATCAACCGGCATTGAAGAAGTAAGTGAAATGGTTGAACAAGGTGAGCAAGAAGTAATTACAATCATTACCGAACTTGGAGAATTTGAATGTACCGAAAAACATAAAATTGCAGTTGTATCTGGAATTAATACATATATTTGGAAAATGGCACATGAACTTATTGATGGAGATTTACTTGTATTTCCGGAACATTTAGTTGAAGGAGTTAAAACAAATTTACCATCTTGGTCATATGAAAAAAAGAGTATTCATTCAACAACGTGTAAAGATATTATTATTCCTGATCTTGATGAAGGTATTGCTTGGCTAATTGGGTATTTACATGGAAATGGATGTGTTTTTCCTGCATTTGATAAAAATGGATTTAATGCATATGTAAGTTTTGCATGTGATCCAGAAAGACAAACTATTATAGATAAAGTAATATCTCAAGTTGAACGATTTGGTATTATACCAAATGCAAAACTAAGAACAAATGGGGCATTTATGATTAACTGTCAATCAAAACAACTTTCATGGTATTTTTCAAAGTTTAAAACAAGTAAAAAAGAAATTATAGTACCATCGTTTATTTTAGAAGGAGTTTCTTCCATTCGTGCAAGTTATCTTGCTGGTTTATTTGACGCAGATGGATCTTGTTTAACTAGACCTTTAAATTTATGTACTTCTATTTATCCAAATTTTTTAAAAAGTGTTCAATCAGTTTACGCATCACTTAATATTCCATCTAAATTAAAAAGTCACAGGCAACCTATAGGAGAATGGAAAGAACTTTATCATCTTAATTTAGTTGGTGAATTTCCACTTAATAATTTTATTAAAAATATTTCTAAATATTCACTTAAATATGTAGATAAAATTCCCAATAAAAGTCAATATGATTATGGTTATCCTTCACAAATGATAAAAGATGCAGGTATAAGGTATGGAAATCATTGGTCAATTCAACAAAAACAAATGACTATTGGAACATTAAATAGATGCGGTGTCGATATTAATTTTTATCCTATTAAATTTATTGAAATTAAACGTACAGGTAAAATATGTGAAACTTATGATATTTCTGTTCCTAGTGCAAAAGAATTTATTGCAGCAGAAGGACTTTTAGTTCACAATACGGCATTGATAAGCTTTGGTGAATCTGGTAGCACAGAATTTATGGACCTTAAAGATTACACCTTAAATCCACACCGCATGGACTATGGATGGACATCAAATAACTCAATTTTTGCCGAACTTGGAATGGACTATACTGAAATTGCCAAAAGAATAAATATTAACGGAGAGCCTGGTCTTGCCTGGTTAGAAAACATGAAAGGGTATTCAAGAATGTGCGATCCACCTGATAATAAAGACTATCGCGTTATGGGAGGTAATCCGTGTTTAGAGCAATCGTTAGAAAACATGGAACTTTGCAACCTTTCAGAAAATTTTCTAAACCGTGCAGAGTCACTGGAAGACTTCTTGCGAACACTTAAATTTAGCTACCTTTATTCTAAAACAGTTACTTTGGCACAAACTCATTGTGCTGAAACCAATCGCGTTCAGCTTCGCAACAGACGTATAGGTTGTAGTGTATCTGGAGTTGCACAGTTTCTTAGTAAATACGATCTTCATACTCTTAATAAATGGCTTGATACTGGGTATAACACTGTTAAAAAATGGGATAGTATTTATTCAGATTGGTTTTGTATTCCAAAATCTATTAAAATGACTTCAGTAAAACCATCTGGTACAGTATCTTTACTTGCTGGCGCAACACCAGGTATGCATTATCCAGAATCTCGTTTTTATATTCGTAGAATGAGACTTGCCATTACAAGCCCACTTATTTTACCTCTTAAAAATGCAGGATATCACGTCGAACCATGTGTAGGTTCTGAACTCACTACCGTAGTTGTAGAGATACCTATTGATGTTGGTGAAGGTATTCGTACTGTAAATGATGTAAGTATGTGGGAACAACTTAGTTTAGCTGCAAATATGCAACGTTGGTGGGCTGATAATCAAGTTAGTTGCACAATAACTTTTAAACCAGAGACAGAAGGTAAACATATTGCCTCTGCATTAGATTATTTTCAATATCAGCTAAAAGGTATATCATTTTTACCAAAGCTAAGTTATGGAGCATATCCACAAATGCCATATGAAGAAATATCTGAAAGTGTTTATAATGAAGTTAATTTAAAAGTATTAGATATCAATACTTATTCAGAGGAGTCGGAAGGAGAAAAATACTGTGACGGTGATAGTTGTTCCAGGAATTAAAATAAAAAATAAAAAAATAAAAAAAAATAAAAAAATAAAAAAAATACTAGTTAATTTAAATGAAAAATGTTATTTCTGTAATTTTAGTTTGTATAATAGGCATTGGTCTTATATTTTCATGGTATCAACCAAAAAAATCTAAAAAACAACAAAATAAAACATGTATTATTGGAAAAACTAAAAAACTTGAGGGTATTATTTTTGGTGGATGTGTTGATTATTGGCATATTTCTCATTTAATTTTGTGGTTTATTGTAGGAAAACTTTCACCAAATTATCATTTTATCGTGGTAATAGTTAGTGTTTTATGGGAATTATTTGAACATTTTTGTTTTAAAAATTATAAAAAATGTAAATCAATATTTTGCGGAAGATTTGAAGATATAGTTTTAAATATATTAGGATATACAGTTGGAAGTATAAATTAAAAAAATAAATAAAATAATAAGTAAGTTTAAATGTTTAGAAACTTATTTATTTTTTTACTTTTATCTTCAGTTGCAGCATTTAGGCCATTTAACCAAAAAGAATTTTGTGGACCTGTTAAATGTACTACATGTAAAATGGTAGTGGAATCTGTTGAAAATATAGTAACTGCAAATACTACACAAAATTATTTAAATAATTTATGTTATACAATTCCAAAGGAATACAAAGATATTTGTATTTACGCAATTAAAAATGAATATCCTGCAATAATTCAGTTCATACAGACTGAATATACACCTACGGAAATTTGTACAGATCTTAATTATTGCATTTAAAGACTTAAAATTAAGTAAATTAAATGTTTATTCAAAATGCAATAATGATTCAAAAAAGCATTTGCATCAATAATTTATTAGTAAAATTATTTATAGGTCTCCCAAGATGTTCTGAATGTGCTCATTATAATAAAACTTGTAAAGTATTTGGAGATATTTTTACAGCTAGAACATCAGATATATATTGTGGAATTAATGCAAAGTATTTTGAAAAAAAATAAATTTAAAATATATGTTAAATTAAATGAATAAATACTTAAAAGAACACGAATATACTATTAAAACAAGCACCATTCCTAATTCTGGATTTGGTGCATTTACAAATGTACATTTACCAAAAGGTACTGTTTTAGATTATTACCGCGGTAAAAAACTAAATCCAAAACAATATAATAACCTTACTGATAAATCTTATGTATGGAATGTGAAATCTAAGGACCGTGGCCACATTTATATAGATGGTCAAGACGAATCTAAAAGTAATTGGTTGCGATTTTTAAATGATTCAAGGGACCATCGTAATAATATTAAACCATATCAATATCGCGAAAAAATATATTATAAAACTATGAAAGATATATACCCAGGACAAGAGCTATTTGTTAACTACGGAGATAGTTATTGGTAAATTAAGTTAAAGATTAAATTAATTTAACATAAATGGAGTGTGCTAATTGTTATACGTGTATTAGTCCCCAGTGGAGAAAAATTGAAAGTACTTTATATTGTAATGCATGTGGAATATATTTTAAACGTACCGGTTTTCATAAAAATGCAGTTCAATATTATGCGTCTATTTTGATGAATTTAAAGTAAATTTCTTTTAAAGTAAAAGAATAACTTCTTTTTCACATTCAAGCCAAATATAATCATAGTATTCATACCCATTGAGTTTAGTTATACGTTCTTTGTATATATAATAATGTAAATTTTTAAATTTATTTAATTTAATTTGATCTTTTAAAAGATCTAAATTAAGCAAATTTTTTTGTTCAAACATAATTTCTAATTTATCATTTGAAAACTTTCCCCATCTAATTCCGTATACTTCAGGAAGGTATATAATGTCCATTAAATATAACTTATATTTTTTTAAATTTTAAATGTCAGTATAAGTTAACTTAATGAGAAAAAATCCTTTAAGTTTGTTGCGTAAGTATATTCCCATGGTTTTAAGAGGTTCCATTCATATGATTGTGAGTGTTTTAGAAATCCCTACTGGAACACGTTATAAAACACCTAAACGAGTTGTTTATCATTTAGATTACTACGTATTAAAAGCAACTGGTTTTCAAGATTATAATTATGTAAATGTCGTTCGTGAAATTTTTCCTATAAACAGAGACCCACTTAAAGACTCTGAAGCAAAATATGAAATAATAGGTGACATTGGAATTGGTGGAAATTCTCAATACGTAACTGATGCTACATCTATAAATTTAGATAAAATAATTAGATTATTTATTCGGAAAAACATTGATACTATTGTGATAACTGACCGTAATGGAGACAATGTTAAAATACTTTACGATGCAACTGGTTATCTTGAAGTTGGTAAAAGATTTTTAGAAAATACAAATTCATGGAGACGCCAACGGTTAGCTGCTGAACTAACTGGTAATCCAGAAACACTTCGTCAAATGGGTTATTTTGAAGAACAACCAGGTGACGATCGTAAGCTTATTGAAAAACTACGTCGTGAAAGTTATGAAGAACCACCTCAGCGGATATTTGATTTTGGTAAAAGGTCACGTTTTGGCGGTGGTGTTTTTAGCGGACCCATTTCAAGGAGAAGGTACCAAGTTGATTCTAATTTAATTAATTATTACAACAATGTCAATGAAGAAATGGAAAGAAGACAACTTCAATTTGAAGAAGAAATTCGACAAATGAATTTAAGAGAAGCACAACAAGCTGCTTTAAAAAAAAGGAAACTTAAAATAAACATTCCATTAAAACCACGAAGAATAAATTAAAATTAAAATAAAATAACGGTTAAAGTTAAAACGTTTATGAATTTAGAAATTAAAAATACTATTATTGAAGCAGTTCAAAAAGAAATAATAGACCAACCATCTGATAATATGAGAATAGTAATAAAGTATCCCAATTCCGATCTTTATACTATCCGTTATCGCATTATTGGAAACGGTGGTGGTATTTATTTTATAGTAGATGGAAAATTAAACGGAAAATGGATATCTGATTTAAGCAACGTAAGCCATGTTTCTCAAGTTAATCCAGTACTCGGGGATTATTTGTTAAATCCTGAGTATCACGAACGATTTAGATACCACAATATGCCAACGGCTCGTTTTAACGGAATTTATCTTAGATTTGAAGAACTTATTGATTTTTTAAATACAATCAATTATAACATTTCAACTGTAGAAAGTTGGAGCAATAGATTAAATGAGTTAGAAAAAGTGTATTGGCCTAAACTAGTAAAAAAAGCGATACCGATTCTTGATACAGTTTTACCAATTGGAGAAGATTGTGGTATATGTTTAAATTCCTTAAATGAATCTGAAGTATGTGGGAATATGAACTGTCAACATTTTTTTCATTGCAGGTGTATTCAAGAATGGTTGGAAAATAAAAATACATGTCCTATATGTAGACGAGACTTTGATTTATTTAAAGTTGACGATTCAAGACGTTTTGATTTTGGAAAACCAAATCGTTTAAAATTGAAACAAATTAATGCAGAAATTAATTATCTTAAAAACCTTTAAAATAAATTAATATAAAAATTAATAAATTAATAAATAAATTAATAAAATGAAACTCCAAACCTGCCTCATTTATGGAATTTTACTTCTTGGTTCCACAGCTGCACAAATATGTGAGGTTATTTATTCATCTAGCGGTTGCGTGACTTTTAGTGTAGCTGCCGGTACTGGGTGTTCATGGATGTGTAATTATTGTGCTAATGCCCTAGGAACTAATAATTATTACTTTACTGATGGTATTTGTACATATCAACCTGGTGGATGTGTAGGAAATCCTCAACTAGGTGTTAGTTATACTTGTTGTTCTGTATAAAACGGTAAATTTAAATATTTTTAAAATTAAAATAAAATAGCGATTCATATTTAAAAGAATCTATATTTTAGTTTAATGTAAAGTTAACACGTTAACACTTACCATATTTAATTTTATTAAAATCGTTTACTAAAATTGCCTGTGTACGAAGGGGTTCCTCAAAAGGCTCGTTATATTGTAATGGTATTTTAATTATATTTGCAGATCCACCTGAATAATTTAATTCATTTGTAATATTATCAGGTTGATCAAGTAAGGTATAAGGAGTAGTATATGTCTGTGATGAATAAAGATCACTTGAACATGGTATATTTGTTTCAACAAAACTTCCATTTACCATAGGGTTTACTGGAGGTAATTCTGAATAACGATATCTTGAATCTAATTCATGTACATTACGAAAAGATTTATCAAGAACTCGTTGACGTATATTTCTAGATTTGTTTATAATTTGTACAGGTGATAATTTTTGATAATTATATTTTAGATAAAATGAATTTATGACAAAAAAAGCAATCAATATTGCCAAAATTGATAATATACAATTGATATTCATTAAAGTTCTTTATTTAAACCGTTATTTTAATTTAAAGTTTAAAAATTAAAATAAAATACCACATTCTTTTGCCCATTTTCTCATTAATGTATGATAACTTTGGTAGGGAGGTGTATGATTGTCTTCTTTCCATTTTATATCATTGCACGTTGTATGTGTTAATTCGTGAATTGCCAAATCTAAAATTCTCTGGTAGTCATTTAATCGCTGCGTTCGTTGGTTTCGCATAGTTAAAAAAATACTACGACGATCTGCAATTGGATAATTTACAATTTTACCATCCATTTCAAATTTACCGTTAATTATTTTTTTAGGTTTATTTAGACCCAAAATCCCAAAATTATTTGGAGTCATTTCCTGGTAATTGAATAATTTTCCAAGTTTTAAACATTTATTATTAATAAATTTATTGGTAGTATATCCAAATTTACATTTTTTAAATAATTTCCAACAAGGAATATGCATATCAAACGTATGATACATTCCAAATGCTATATTATGATTTATCCAAAGATCTTCGTTAGTACAGAGATAATAAAGCAAACAATTTATATCTTTACGAATACTTGCTAAGGTATTAGCTACTTCCATAATTTTTTCCGGAGTGCCTGAATTCCATACTTTATAAATAATTCCATCATCAGCTTCTACTTTTACAAAACCTATATTTTCCTCTACGTCCCAGAAAGGTTTCTTCATAGTTTATATTTGTTATCAATATATTTTATATCTTTGAAAAGATTTTTTGTATTTTATAATTCTTGTATTTCATTGACCACATCCGTTACTTTGTCGACCAGTGCTGGTACATTGGAAAATTCTTGTATTTCATTGACCACATCCGTTACTTTGTCAACCAGTGCTGGTACATTGGGAAGTTCTTGTATTTCAATGACCACATCTGTTACTTCGTGAATAATATCCGAAATTATTTTTTCGGATTTTTTTAACTTTAAACAAGTATTTCCCATTTATACAAAGTACTAATATTATTTTAACAATGTATATAACATTTTGAGTTAAAAAAAATTTAAGTACTTCTGCATATATTATAATCAAATACACATTGTTTATTATACAATCCTAAACCAACATTACATTCCGTTTCCTTTAAAAACCTAGAACACGAATCATATTTTAATGGATACATTTTAACAGAGCTTAGAGGTGCCTCTACCCACATAGAATCAAACACTCCTTCTTTTGTTGTTCGGAGTTCTACACGTATAAATGGATATTTTCCTGGTTTTTGAACTGTTTTAGCAATAGGTACGTATGTACCAGTCCTGGGTTCTTTTTCCATAACAATTTTAGTTTGGTCAATTGGCATTAACGTACTTGGGTTTTTATCAAGTTTATGTACATCATAAATTTTTCCATTAAACGCTTCATTTCCCCATTTTCCTGTTTCTGGATTGTAAAGAACACGGGGTCTTTTATATATTTCTTGTTTAGGTGGTGTATTAGCATTAACTATTCCATTGTAAAATCTTACAAACTTTCTATCATAAAAATCAATAGATTCTGTAATATTTGCTAGTTTTAAAAATAAATCTGTACCATAAAAATCAATAATTTTATCTTGTGATGTATAAATTTTGGGCCAATTTTCAACAAGTAATTCAATTTTTTGTGTAAGTGTATTAAGATTTTCACCATTAAGATTGAAAAAATCTAATAAAATATTTATTGCTTGTTTAAAATATAAATTATCAAATGATTTATAATCAATTGGTACTAACTTATTTACATCAACTAAAAATTTTTTATTTAATTTATCAAATACAAGATCAGTAATATATCCTTCACGGTGATTTAATTTGTTAAGATCTATAAATTCAAGAAGCTCTATTAATTTATTTACAGAACTTTTTGTTGCAGCAGACATTAAATTTCTTTTATAACTTTGAATAAGTTCATAAATAAGTGAATAATTTATAAAATATTTTATATCTGGGCGTGGTGGAAGTGGAACCTTTCCATATTTTTCTTTCAAAAAATTTATATAACGTTGTTTATATATACTTGATTGTTCTCCAATTTTTAAAATACGTGATTTTTGAAGCATTCTTAATTTATTTTTAGCTACATCAAGCATTTTTAGTACATTGCCTAATTGTGGATCTATTTCAAGTCTATATTTCTTCATAAGAACTGATTTGAATTCAGATAAATTTTTAATATTATTTGTACTTTTTAATTTATTCCATCGATTTATATCAACGCGGTCTACGATTTGAGGACTTGGATTCCATAAAGTTATAAATTCTCCAGAATAATTTATAGCTGATAGTTTACGTTCATCTTTTTTAAGAATATTAATATTTTCTTGTTCTTGAGACATAAGTGCCTCAATTTCATTTAAAGTAAAATCATTATAATCTATAATTGCTTGAATGCTAACATTATTAAAAGTATTTTGTAATATTTGTTCAATTGAGATATTATTTGTTATATAACCTATACTTACATCAATCGTTAATGTTTTTATTATTCTTTTAGCAATTTCATCATATCGGTTTTCTTTTGATGCAGTATCAAAAATAAGTAATTCTAATTTTTTACTTTTATAATTTATAATAAAATTTGTTAATATAGAACTATTTTGTATAAGTAATTTTTGATCTTTTGCGGCATCTTGTAATATTTTTCTAATTGTTTTTAAAACATATTTTCTAGTTTTAATATTTGTAGGAAAAATATGGGCCTTTGCTTCATAATATATCTCTTTTTCAAATAAAACTAATTGGTACATATTTATGTTTCCATTTAATACACTTGTTCTAAAACTTTTATAATTTTTTAATATAAAAATAATATCGGATATTTTGGATTTATATTCTAAATAATTTCCATTTGTTATTAAATAAACATAATCTTCAAGTTTCGAAACTATACTATTTGTATTAAGTCTAAGTTCTGGTTCTGGAACAATATTTAAAATTGTAATTAGTTCACGTTTATTTTCATTTCTGATTTTTTGAGTAATTAAAGGAATTGAAGTTGATGGTGGTGGTGGACCAGGGGTGTATTTTATTTTAAATTGTTTTTTACGATTAAGTAACTCAGCTAGTACAATTCGTTTTGCTTTTAAAATTTTCTGATAATCGTTTTTAGAAATACCTTCTACAGTTGGAATTAAAGAAACATTTTTTAATGAAGTACCTTCTTTACGTAGTACAAGTTTTTGTACTTTTTGTGCAATTTGTTTTGAAGGCTCGGGTGATATAATTTGTAATTTAGGATTTGTTGACATGATACACCCAATTAAATAAGGGTCATTAAGCTTAGAAAGAATATCTGAAAGTAATTTATTAGTTTTTATTCGAATAGTTTCTTCATTTGAAAGCTGGATAGGTAATTTTTTAAAAAGTTCAATTTCTTCTTTCATTTTTTCCATAATAGATTGATCATTTACTAATTCATAAGATCCTCCTATAGACGTAATATTCATTTTATAAACATATCCAGGAAGAAGTTTAGAAACATCTTTATAAAAAGCATTTATTGCTATTTCATATTCTTCCGATGTATCAAATTCTTCTGGTTTTGGTTTATAAATATGTAATCTTTTTGCTAAATTTTCAATTTCAGTTTGTTCTTTATCAATAAATTTTTGAAAAAAATCTGGATCAATAAACATTTTAAATTTATCATAAAAATCTTCTTCTGCGTTACGATAGTCTTCTAAAGAAACAAAATCACTTTTTTCCGGGATTTTTATACCTCTGGTCTTTGCTAATTTTCTTAATTGTTCTTTTTCTAGTTCATTCATAGAGCTATATATACTTTCAAACATAAATGATTCATATGGTTCATTTTCTTCAAATTCATGAATAGATTTATATTTATTTCGAAGAAAATTTATACGTTCATTGAGATCCTGTACAACTTTTACTTCTTCAGGTGTTAAATATCTTACAAAATCAATCTTGATACTTTTATCTTCTTTATTAATTTTTAATTGATCTTTTATTTTACGTATATATGTATCTAAAATACTCATGAGTCTTGATTCATTTTCGATAAGTTCTTCGTCTATATTATCGTTAACTTCATTTAAACTTTCAAGTTCATGTTTTATTCTTGCAAGTTCTGAAAAAAAATTATCAGCTGAAATTAAAGATTTATTAAAACTTAAAACTAAATTTAATCGTTCGTCTATAAGCTGTTGTTCTAAATTTCTCGCAAAATCACCAAGTTCATCTAAACTTTCAACTGAACTTACAGATCTACGTTCGGCTTCACTGATATAACTTTCAACATCATCATCGCGAGGTTCAAACTCAGCTAAATAACTCGCCATTGTTTCTTAATAAGAAACAGTATTTTTTAATTTAAAGTATTTCTTTTAAAAAAAAATACCGTTTGTTATTAAGAAACAATTCAATGAGTATAAGTCTTGGATCTCGTGCAATTATGTTTGGAAACTCAAAATGTCCAGCGTGTTTGGCCCAATTTAAAATGATAAATGATCATTATAACAGTATGGGTAGAAAAAGAAATATATCTTATTATGATCTTGAACAATTTGCAGCTCCATATTTTCTATTAAACCCAGATGGTAGTTATGCAATGCCAGCATGGTATTTACCAACAACAAGTCGATCAAAATCAGGTAAAATTCATACTGGATTAATAAAAAATACAAAAAAATTTAACCAACTTACTCAAAGACCTACCGCGTCTCCAATAAAAACAACAAATTTAAGTCGGAATCCAGGAGGAGCAAGTAACTTTGGATTAATTAAAACACCTCCGATTGGAACACTTAAACGTTATGGAAAAAATTTTCCAGATGGCAAAGGTGTAAATATTGGACAATCATTTGACAATAAAATTACAAAAAAATGGGGTAAGGGTGTATATAAATTACGCGCAGGTACACTTGGAAGAGAATTTGGGCCGAAAAAATTTGATAAAGTATATGGCAATAATTATTATAATGGTTTAAGAATGGCAGTTCCAGGTGGAGATCTTGATACATTATTAAATAACAATAGAACTTGCAATATACAAAGAAATAGACGAAGTAAATTAAATTCACCAGGTCTTATTTATAATTCTAAAAATCCACAAATAGTTGGATTTAATAACTTTGGAACTCAAAATCTTTACGGAGATCAAAATCTTTATTACCAGATGGGACCTCCTTACGGACATCGTGGTAGTAATTATTTAGTAAAAAAAGATACAGTGAGACGATTGTATGGTGGAGCTATCCAAAGACCTCAAAAACGTCCTGGAAAAGTTGGTGGTAATTTAACTTATTTAACAAGAAATCGTAAAGTTTATAATCCAATTAATCCCAATCTCATGTTTATTTAAAAAATGTTTTTAAAATGGTATCTACAGACAGGAATATATTTATCTGATCCACCGATATCAATTAAACTATCATTATTATTTAATTTTTTAGTAAAAGGAGCAAGAGTACCATCATTACATTTATTACAATATGCATGTAGTTTAATTAAATTGTCGCATATTGGAATAAGTTTAATTATTTCACCAAATATATTTCGATTTGTATCACCATCAAGACCACATACATACATGTTTTTGTGATGAGTATCAACGGCATTTAAAACAAATTTATAAAGGTCTGTAAAAAACTGAGCTTCGTCTATAAAAATAGAATCATAAGAACTTAGCATATTTTCATTAAAGTCTAATAAATTTTCAAGTTTTAAACAATTTACTTTTGTATGATCGTGAGTAGATATACTATCATTTGAATATCTATTATCGCCAATGTAATTTATTACTAAAATTCTTTTTGATATACTTTTTTCAATATTTATACGTCTAATAAGTTCAGTACTTTTTCCACTAAACATATTTCCAATTATTAGTTCGAGTTTCCCTACAGGAGCCATGGTTTTTAATTAAACTACTTTTAACTATTAACACTTAAATCTTTAATTAATTTACCAATATCTCTTGGACCATTATCAAATATTCTAATTTGGCCGTCTGTATCATAATTTCCGTATTTATCGTATTGGCTATTACTTAATGAATCAGGATTTAACCAGGATACATATTTAGGATTTTGTAATAAATTATCATTAAGTAATTGTGAAAATGACCCACCAAGATTGTATCCTTTAAAATCACAATCACTCTCTTGTCCAAGAACACATGACGTATTATTTAAAAGATCTAGATTTGCTACATAAATATCAGAATTTACGTTAATATTTTTTGTAACGTCATGTGAATTTTCTACTTCTGAAATTGCTTTATTCCATTTGGACATCATTTTAGTAGTATCTTGATAAACAGATGCTTTAAATGTTATGGTATTATATCTAGTTGTATTTATTGCACTAAACATAACTTTGTGAAAAAAATGATTTGTATTTGATGTACAACGATAAGTTATAATTTCCATATCTGTTACAACAAAACCCTCGGATAAAGGATTATATTCTGAAAACATTTTAATACGATCTGTTGAATCTGCCATTAAAAAAGTTAATCTATTTGTAACTTCTGAATTGATAGCTTGAAGAAAACTAGACCCTGGTTCATTATTTTCTTCAAATAAAATATATCGATGTTTTGAAAGACCTTTTCTTTTTAATTCAGCTGAATCAGTGAGAACGATACTTGCAAGGTATTTTTTTATATTTTCGAAATATTCTTTGCTATTCATAATAGGCCTCATTGCAAACGAAGCTACTGCTGCATTTGGTTCGCACCATGACTGTAATGGAAGACTTGCACATTTAACATTCTTTTTAAATCGTTGAACAGTTGTTCCACAGTTATGTATTTGTTCAGCTCTGACATATGGAGCTCCCATAGAATAATTTACGTAACTTGGGTTTTCTGACCAATATCCATTAACTTTTTGATTGAACATTTACTTTAAACTTTTATTTTTATTTAAAAACAAATGTTTAATTAACTTTTAAAAAAGTTTAATTAACTTTTAATATATCTTTATTTATTTTATTAACAAGTATGTTATTTTCTATTACTATTTTACCAATCAAATGATAATAATAACCAGGTTCTATAATATAATATCTATCATTAAATATTATATAGTTAAAATTTGTTGTACTCCAAGGTACTGTAGTATAAAATAAATCACCTTCAATTAATTTATTAAGATCAATGAAACATTTATTTTTTTCTAAAAACGAGATATTTTCAAATTTATATTTTACTGTTTCTAAATTATAATAAATTTTAGATTTAAAAAAAAATTTAATTGTAAATAAAATAGTAAATAAAAGCAAAACTATAATTATAATGAATTTAAACATTTAACAAAAATCTTATTTATATGGATATAACATTATTAAATAAAATTTTAAACTATGAAAACAGTATATTTAATAAATATACCACAAAAAGAAAATTGTTAATTGAAAAAATTAATTCAATAGAAACTAATAAATTAGATAAATCACAGTTATTAATTTTTATTAATGATATAAAAGACGTAATAGATCCTATAAAGTCAAGTTGCGAAAATATAGACCATTTTCTTTTAAATGTAAATTTTAAAAATAATAAATCATTTCAAAGTAACAAAGATATTTTAAATATTATAATCATGTTTTACTTTTTTAAAGATCGTTTAGATTTAAATTTAACTTCTTCGGAAGAATCTGATGAAATTGAACTTACTGATTCACCTGATTCAGATCCAGACTCAGATTCCGATTCAGAATCTTCTAAATCTGAATCACTGACATTTTCAAAACAATAACTTACGTCAAATTTTTCAGAAAGAATATTTTCAGAAGATAGATCAAATATTTCTTTTAATTTTAAAAGATTTTTAGATTCAATTGATTTAGGAATAACTAAATTAAATCGTATAAATAAATCACCACGTTCAGTAGAAGATTTATAATAAGGCATTCCCTCTCCTTTGATAATTCTGAGAGAATCATTCAAATGTAACGCATCATGTTCAGGTTTAGAAATTCTTAAAATTCTAGAATCAAGATGTTTAATATCAAATGTTAAATTGTAATTATCATATAAATTTATATTTTTGATAATTACAAGATTATCTGCGTCTCTCTGAAAAAAAGGATGTTCGTTTTCAATTAAAGTAATCACTATATCACCAGGTTTATATCCAGGAATTTGGTCAGCTTCTCCCTCAAAACGTATTTGCTGTTCGTCTTTCATTCCTTTTTCGATAGGAATTATTAATTTTTTCTTTTCTTCAACAACTTGTTGTTTACCATCTACTTCTATAATTCTTTTTCGTTTAACATTTAATTTTTTCTTTTTTCCATTATAAAAATCTTCAAGATCGACATTGAGATCAAAACAAATATCTCTTGTTTTTAAATAAATTTCTGAGTCATCTTGTTCAGTTTCGGTTTCAGTTTCGATTTCAGTTTCAGTTAAATTAGTTTCAAAATTTCCATTACCCATAGCTCCCATAAGTGAAGATAAATCAAATCCAGCCACTCCGTCTTCATTTCCATTACCCATCATTTTAAAAACATTTTTAGTGACATGGGATATCATTTTTTCCATGTCCATGTTTTCTATAACTGATTTATCGTCCTGGGATATATTATTAGCTATTTCGTTGGCCATTTTAAAAATATCCATATTTGATTGACTAAGTGTAATATAATATTTTTATTATTTTTATATCAATTTATATTTCAGCTGGAATATAATTTTTTTCTAAATTAATTCTAGTAAAATGATCACGTCTCATTCTATTTGCAACAGAGTCGTCAATTTTCATTTTAACATGAAAATGATGATGTGTTTGAGAATCACCGTTATTAATCATAAGTTGATAGTTAGTTGCTAAGTTCCAAAAATTTACAAAAATCTCAATATCTTTAAATAAAGATAATTTTGTAGAATCAGGAAGTTCATTTATAGTATGATAATGTATTTTACTTGTTATAATAATTAAAGGTCTTCTAAAAAGATCATGATTAAAAACAAAGTCGTTAGTTTGACTTATAATATGATCTTTTAATGTACCTCTAGGTGTACACGTATAACATTTTTTACTTGATTTTGTATTTTTTTTTATAAATTTTGGATTTTCAAAGTATTGTATACTTTCATTTGAACCTTCCATCAAAAAACACGATGGTTTAAATTTAATTGATTCTATTATTCCTGCCATTTTGTATAAATATATTTAATTCTTTACATCTTTTAAAATAAATTTTAAAATTAAAATTTATTTTATCTATTTAACGAAGGGCCACCATTAGAAGAAGCTCCGTTAAATGCTTGAACTTCAGACGACCTTGATGCCATTAATGAATCAAGGGTTCTATTTTTATTTGTATTATCATTCATCTGAAGCATTCTTGTAGGATCAGATCCTGAAGGAAGTTGATTATTTTGCTGAGAAGGAGCATTGCCGTCAATTCCAAATGATCCATTCTTTTGGTCTAAAAGAGAATAATTATTAAATACAAGTTCTTCTTGGTTATCTATAAATGAATATGCAAGTCCGTCATTCGCAGCGTCAAGAAAATCTGACATTTTTTCATTTAACCACTTAAAAGCAGCGGCCCCTTTAAATAAACCTTTTCCATCGTATACACATGGTATTTCATCTACTTCATCTGGTATTACTTTAAGTGTATCTATATCTACTATATTAAATTTTTTAGATAATTCTGGTTTAGGTTTAAGTTTCTCTAAAAAATTTTTGCAAAATTTACAAGATTTAGCTAAAAATAGAACAAATTCAGGTTTTTCTGCAGTTGACATAGTTTATTTATTTTAACAAAGTTAAATTAAATAAAAATTAAACGAAAAAAAAAATAATATGTTAATTTATAAGTTAAAATGTCTTCTCCTTTTATGGATTATTTAAATGCACAAGGCGTAATTAATTTAGCTCTATTTCTTGTGCCAGTTTTAGGAAAATTAGTTAAGGACATTATTGAAAATATCATTAAACCAGTTGCTCAAAATATTTATTTTACAACCGGTGACTTAGCAGATAAACAGATAAAATTGAAAGCAATGCTTGAGTCATTAGTAAGAAATGGTATAACTATTGCTATTTTAACTTTAGTGTGGATGATAATTTATAGAATATTTAAAATGATAAATTAAAATTTAATTAAGTTATTGATAAATCACAATTATAAATTATAAAAATATATATATATAATTTATATATTTTTATAAATTATGATAAACTTACCAGTTAAAGGCCAAGGGGTTTTTGTTTTTAAAGTTAGAACAGATTTTAGTTTACAGAATGAAAATAATGATGACGGTTTAGATATTCATAATAGTAAAAATGGTATTTATGTTAGCAGAATTGCAGATAACAAAGAATATATTGATAATAAATGTAAAACATGTTGTACTTGGTTTAGTCTTGATGCTCAAAATCAATGTATTTATGCTGGTAATGGAGAAACACGTATGGAAACAGCGGTATATAAATATCAATTTGAAAAGAATAAACAATTTTTAGAAAGTTTGTGTTTAATCTCATGTAAACCTGATAAGATTATTAAAGATCCTATAACTATTTCAATTCCTTTAGCAGTTAAAAGTACATGTACGATGCATGAAATTGCTCATAATAAATATATGCCAAAATCCCATATGTCTGCAGCAAGTCAAAAACTATATGACTGTATATATAAAACTACACTAAATACACCAGATTTTAAAGATTTGCTAAAAGCAATTGATTATAGTATTATTACACCAGGATGTTGGTGTCATGAAAAAATTAAAGAAAAAGCGTCTGAGTTTGGTACTCCAAATATTAAAGAAACATATCTACGTATTACACTTGGACAAAATAATGGTGAATCTCCAGGTATTCCATATGTTATGGAAATTTGGCCAGTTGATCATTATTCTCCAATTCACAATCATGCAGGTGCTAGTGCAATTATTCACGTGTTACGTGGTAAAATAAATGTTTGTTTATATCCATATTTAGGATCAACGATTCCATTTGGGTCAGCGGATTTTAAGAAAGGAGAAATTACATGGATTAGCCCAACACTAAATCAAACACATAAATTAGAAAATAAAGGCACTAAGACATGTGTAACACTTCAATGTTACATGTATGAAGACAACGATAATAAGCATTATGATTATTTTGATTATATTGAAGATACAACCGGTCAAATTAAACATTATGAACCAGATTCAGATATGGATTTTGTAGAATTTAAGAAATTAATGCAAAAAGAATGGAGTACTTTGTCAATGTTTAAAAAATTAATTATTTAATTATTTTAAAAAAAAAATATTAATTAAAGTTATACTAAAATGTCTTCTCCGTTTTTAGATTATTTAAATGTACAGACAATCTTTTCAGTAGGAACACTGATGACTCCCATTATTAAGCCCCTTATTGAAGATCTTAAGCTTAATATCGTTTCCCCTATTACAGCCAAGATATATCCATCAGCTACTACAACAGAGGCAGATAAGCAAATTAAATGGAAAACTTTCTTAAAAAGTCTTATTAAATATCTTATTATGATAGCAGTTATGGCAGTTATATGGAAGATTGTTAAATTTGTAATTATTTCAGCTACAGGTTCAAAATAAGTTCAAAATAAAATATTAGATATATTTATAAATGGTAACTTTTTTTTCTCTTGCATTACCAGCTACTAAAAAATTTACAGATCAACTTTACACAACATTTCTTAAACCTATATCTTTAAAAATACACCCTTCTGCAAATACAACAGAAGAAGAAAAAAAAATTAAATGGAAAAGTTTTTTTTCAAATTTATTTAGACTTTTTATTATATTAGCTGTATTATTTATATTATGGAAACTTATTACAAAAATATTTCCGGGTCTTAATAAAAAAAGTAAAGGTGGGGAATAAAGAAAAAAATAAAATGTTAAGTAAAGTTATAACTTAATATGGCTAATTTTGTTGCACCAACGGGATACGTTGATCTTGATAATGATTGTGAGTATTCGATAGATAAAAAATCAACAAGGTCTCGCGAATCAGTTAATCCAAATGAAGATCTTGCATTTTATTTTAACACTTACATTATTCCTAAATATGGACTTAATAATATAAATGTTAGCAATTGTGCATCTTTTATGAAAGATCTTGAAATGAATTGGACAAAACTTACACCTGAACTTCAAAATAATGTAATGGATATAATGGTAGATGGTATACTTACGAATGGAAATCCAGATTTTAGAAATGCATTAATGTCTAAATTAAATATACCAATTGTCGGCCAAAGCAAAAGTTCATTTAGTTCTGTAAAAGATACTAATAGTAGTTCTACTGGACAAAGTATTTATACTATAATTTTAGGAATAATAGTTTTAGGACTTGTAATTTTTATAATTGAAAAAATGGTAAAAAATAAATCAGTATCATTTGCAAAATTTTCTTAAATAAAATTTACAAAATAACAATTTACTTAAAAGCAACATCGTTTAATGAATAAAAGTAAAAAACTTTTATTCATTAAAATGAGTTATTTATTACTTCCTTTTGTTGAAATTGAAGTACGCCTTGGGACCCAAACACAATCTAAATTTGATTCATGTGTCGATAAACGGTATTTTAATGAAATTCTTGAAAATCTTAACAAAGGCAAGTGGAATAATATAGTGTTAATTGACACAGTTGAATATGTAAAAGATCAATTAAAATTAATTGTTGAAAATAATAAAGAATTACTAAGATCTAAAGAAAATATATTAACCAAAACAGTTCAAATTGGTAACAGTCCATTTGATATTCGTTTTAGTATAAATCAAGAATTCAAGTTAAATTCTGGTATAAAAACTTTTTCAAAAATCAATTGTATTACGAGAAATAAAAAAAGAACCTCGTTTATTAGTGACGATTATAGATATGACCTTACGATTGTTAAAGAAACTATAAATAAAATTACTAAAGAAAAATATGAAATTGAAATTGAAATTATTGTAAACGAAAAAACACTTGAATGGGATAACAAATATATAAATGATTTTATTGAATGTAAAATTTATGATCTTATTAATATTGTCGAACCACTTGATCGTGAAAAGTTTAAAATTAATATAATTTAAATTGATATAATTTAAAATTGATATAATTTAAGGTTTAATGTCAAATGAAACTAAAGAAATGATACATAAAATTTATGTTAAAGTTAAAATACCAAAAGCATTAAGAGAACAGGTTTGGTTAAAATATATAGGAAAAAAATATCATGATAAATGCCACATTATGTGGTGTAAAAATGACATTGATGTGTTTAATTATCAGGTAGGTCATAATATACCAGAAAGTAAAGGAGGAGCAACTGTTATTGATAATTTAAGACCTATATGTTCTAGATGTAATTTAAGTATGGGGAGTCAATATACTATAGATGAATGGAATGTATTTGGAAAACCAGCTGTCAAAACACATTGTTATTGTTTAAGAAATCTTTGTGGAAAAATTTAATTTAAATTTTTAGTTTAATTATTTAATTTAATTTTTTATAGTAAAGTTAAATGGACCATAAATTATATTTAAAAGATCCAGGGATTTTTAAAAATAAAAATTTTTATTACACCAGTGGCAAACTTGTTACTGATTTGGTTACATTAAAAAGATTAAATAAATTAAAACCACCTCCTGCATGGACATCTGTTTGGTATGCAAGTAATAAAGATTGCCATATACAAGTTTATGGTACTGACACAAGTGGTAAAAAACAATATATATTATCTGAAAATTATATAAATGAATCACGATCAGAAAAATATAAAAATATGAAAAATTTTACAAGAAATTTAGAGTCTTTTAAAAGAAAAATTAAATTAAAAAATGAAATAATAAATCGTGAAAATTTGATATATTTATTATTTAATTTACTAATTGATACACATATTCGTGTTGGAAATGAAATATATGCAGAAACAAATAAAACATATGGTCTAACTACACTTAGACAAAAACATTTAAAATTTGAAGATAACATGTTTAAATTTATTTTTACCGGTAAAAGTAAAATTAAACATACTATTTTAGTTCCTTCAGAATATAATAATTTTATGGAAAAACTTCAACTGACTCATAAAAACAAACTATTATTTTGGTACAGAGATCCAGAAATGAAACATATAACTAGTGATGACCTTAATAATTTTTTAAAAGATAACATGGGAAAAGAGTATACATGCAAGGATTTTCGCACTTATAGTGCAAATGTATTATTTATAAAATATTTTTTAAAAAATTCCAAAAGAAACGGTAATGTTAAAAAAATTATTTTAAAAAGCATAGACGAAACTGCATACCAATTAGGACATACTAGAAGTATTAGTCGTAAAAGTTACATCAGTAATAATTTAATAGATTACTGCTTAGATTCATTTGAAAGCGCTGCAAGTTCCTCCCCCAAAGAATTACTATGTAAAGTTTGGACCGTTTGATCATCATCTCCGATGTTTATACTGTTTTTGGAAACCACTGCTTCCAAAATATTATTAAATAAAGTTTGATTATCGATTTGATCGTTGTCAATTTCATCTTTACCAATTTCATCGTTGTCAATATCAATATTAGCCTTTGAAACTAATGTTTCCATTAATTCTTTGTTTTCCATAATATTATTAACACATTTACTTACTTTATGTATCATATTTGGATTTGTTTTAAACATTTTATTAACTTCATTCAACATTTTCATGAAATCAACAGATTCCGTAGAATCTGTTGTAGGTTCGGTTTCTATTAATTTATTTCTTCGTTTTTCTAATTTTTTTTGAAGGCGTTTTTTTGTACGTTCAGGATCCATTGTTTATTATTTAATTTTAAAAACTTTAAATCGTTTTAACAAAATTTCCATCTATTACTACAAGATAAACAAGTTACAAAAGTAGTCATAGGTTCATCCGCTGATCTTGTCTGCATTTGATAATAAGTACAGTTCCTTTCTTTACACTTTCCACACTTGAACATAGTAGTACCTTGACCTTTGTTTTCGATTGAAAGAAGGTCCATTTTTTTTTTATTATTTAGAATAATATTTTCCCACATATCTGGATAAAGTTCCTGAGCTTTCATCGATATTATTCTATCAGGTTCCCATAATCCATATTTAATTTTATCTAAAACAAATTTACTATTTTTATTAATATTAATGTTGCTATAAACTTTCAAATAATTTTTTTTATAAAGCCATAAAAAACGTGGACAGTCCCAAGAACGCTCTATACATTTTATTCTAGCTTCTTTTATACTCACGTTGTAAATACTTTTTTCCATTATTTCTGGAAAATGTAAAATTTCCTCGTGTCGTAATGGTGATAATAATTTATATATTCTTATGTGTTCGAAAATATCTGTATCAAATAAACTTTGGTTTAATTTATTATTAATTTCTTCTTTTTCTGTTTCAAGTAAATCCCAATCATTTTTATCAAATACGCTTTGTAGTTTTTCTTTAACAAAAATTCTAAGATTATGTAATGTCATTTCTTTTTAAATTATTATACTTTTAAGTCTTTTGTGTATTATTTATTTGTAAAAATAATTTTATTTATTTGTAAAAATAATTTAATTTTTTTTTGATTTGTATATCTCTTCATTTACATCGAGAGTCATTGCTATAAATCTAGAAAGAACAAAAAATAAATCAGAAAGTCTATTTATATAAATTCTTACATTTTCAAAAACTATATCAACTTCGGTATAAATATTTATAAAAGTTGATTCTTCTAGAAAAACTAAAAATGCACGTTCACATCGGCGTGTTATTGTTCTGATAATATGAATCTGTGAAACAAGTTTATTATTACCAGGTATTACAAAATTCGTAAGTTTTGGCAATAATGAATCTAAACGATCTATTAATTTTTCTATTTGATTAATATCAAGTTCTTTAAAATTTATTCTAGATTTCCATTTATTAAAAAAATCAGAAGTATCACCAGTTATTTGTGTTTTAGAATCCCATGGAGGAGTTGCTACTATAGTCGATATATCCATAATTCTACATTGTATTTCAGATAATATATCATTTAAAGCAAACCATTCATAATATTTTCCAGAATCCACTCCTTTTTCAGTTCTATAGTTCATTGCTCCTGCCCCTGGTGCACTATAAAGTTGAATACCTCCTTTAAGTTCATCCATCCAAAGTGATTTTGCCATTCCTATACTTGCATTTAGTTCATCAAAATCACCAAGGCACGTAAAATGATAACTTGTTTTTTTAACCCTACTACCATTGTATAAACTTGTTGAACCTGTGTCTCCTGTTTTTGTATAAAGCTTCATTTTAAATTTAATATCTCTTAAAACTTTAAGACATTTGTGTTTTATTAATAGTTTTTGTAAAATTAATTCTACAAATAGGACAAGTTTTAAGTTTATGTGTACAAGACTCGCATGTATAATAATGACCACATGGAACAATAATCATACATTTTTCATTTACCATACAAATTGCACAATCACTTGCGTCTGTGTCTTCAAATACTTTTATAGAATTTAACGTTTCTGTTAAAATGTCGATATCATCAATTATTTTAATTGATTTTTTAGAAATTTTATAAAAATTTTTTGATCGAGATACAAGAACAACGTCTTCAGCATTTACTTCGTATAATCTATTTTCTACTCGTAAATCTTTTGGAAATTGACAATTTGCTTCGTTAAAATACCCAGGTGATATTATACGAATACGTAATTTTCCACCGACTTTTATACATTTTAATTTTAGTTTATTCATTTAATTTTAGTTTATATATAAATTAAAGTAAATTAAATTAAAATGAAATTGTTAGGATTTATAAATTTAGGTAATACATGTTATTTTAATTCAGTATTGCAATGTTTTATAAATGATATAGACTTTCAAAAAATAATTAAAGAAAATGAAGATCATTTAGGTTTAAATGAAATAATAAATAATATAGATTTTACAAATGAAAATGAACATATATCATTTAATTATAATTTAAGTAAATTTTTTAAAATTCTTACAGGTAAACAATTTGTTAGATTTCAACAACACGATGCTCATGAATATATTTTATTTTTTTTAGATCTTATTGTTGAAAATTATAATTTTGAAAAGATTAGTCCATTTACAAATTTATATCATGGCCAGACAAAAACAACTATAAAATGTTGTAATTGTAAAAATATAAATAATGTTTATGAAGATTTTAATACAATTAATTTAAATGTTTGTAATAATTGTAAACTTGAAGATATATTTATTAAATATTTAAAAAAAGAAGTACATTCAGATCCAGATAATTTATATTTTTGTGATATTTGTAAAAAAAATTGTATTTCAGAAAAAAAAATAAGTTTAAATAAATTACCAAAAAAACTTATTTTAGTATTAAAAAGATATTCTTCTGAATGTAAGTCTAAATTTGTAATTTATCCAAATACCTTATGTATTAGAGAAGGTTCAAGTTTAAAAAGATTTGAATTGAAATCTGTTATAAATCATTTTGGAAATTTATATGATGGACATTATACTGCTAATATAAATATTAACGATAATTGGTACTTTATTGATGATAATTCAATAACAAGTGGTAAATTTTCATGTGATATAAATGCTTATATATTATTTTATTCTGTATGAATAACAATTCCTTGGTAATAAATTCTTTTTTTATTATTAAGATGATCTACACCTAAAACAGAATTTAACTTAATATATTCAGGTATTTGTGTAATACTTTTAATATTTTTCCTATTAATTACGATAAATGTTTTAGGATCAGCACCTAAAATTGGTTTACCTTGATAAAAAACTTGTTTATTTGATTTTGCATATCCGTATTTTAATTTATCAAATGATACTTCATCTGGAAGTAGATTTATAGTTTCACCTTGATACATTACTTTAGATTTATTTTTATAATACCCTGGTCTAACTGGCTCATTATTATTACGATATATACTTCCGAATTTTTTAACTGGAACTGTATTTTGATTTCCCATTTATTAACTTAACTTAAGTTAATAAAATTAAAGTAAAATAAATGGAAAATATATTTTTAAAAAAGAATGAAATAAGTTTTGAGAATTTTAAAAATTTAAACATTTATAAATTTAATCATGGTTCTTTAGAGTCATTAAAAAAAGAATGTTATGGAAATTTTAAAGATCTTGATAATACTAAATGTAAAATAGACCTTCTTGATAAAAATGCAGAAAAATATCGTAGATCAGCGGTTAAATATCTTCATGAATATGAACTTGTTAAACTTATTTGTAAAAAACAAGTAATATCGAGGGCTTATTTTAAATTATATGAAATTATTTATTTTGACCCGATTATAACTTTACAAGATATTAGTTGTTTTTTTATATGTGAAGCCCCTGGTGGATTTATAGAATGTGTGAGTGACATAAGACGCAAAAAAAATTTAAGAACTAAATTTATAAGTATAAGTATACATGATATAGATATTAAATACGATCGTTATCTCGAAGAAGCTAATTTATTGTATGGTGATCTTACTGATATAACAGTTATCGAAAACACTATTAATACAACTCGAATTAAATTTAAAGACGGTATTGATTTAATAACTGCAGATGGGGGATTTGATGTTAAAATATTTAATGAACAAGAAGTAATATCTGCTAAATTGATACTTTGTGAAATATATACTGCTTTAATGACACAAAAAGTAGGAGGAACGTTTATTATTAAATTTTTTGATATGTTTACACATAATAGTATAATGTATTATATTATACTATCTTTCTTTTATGACTGCGTTAAAATAATAAAACCAAGAACTTCTCGAAATTGTAATTCCGAAAGGTACCTTGTTTGTTATAATTTCCATGGACAAAATGAAATTATTTTGAATAACCTCAAAGAAATAATTATTAATTTTAAATGCGAAGTTGATAATTGTATAATTATTTATCCTGATTTTGATTTTACAAAGTTATTGAATTTTGAAAAGAAAATTTCAACATTTAATAATTTGATTTTATATGAACAAGTTAAAACTATAAATGAATCAATAAAAATGGTTTATGCAAAAGATAATTATTTTCAAAATTTAATTTTACGTATTTTTATGGATAAACATAAATTTGATATCAAATTAAATAAAATTTTCTACTATAAAAATATACTTTATTCAAAAATTAAAAAATGTACTGATTTTTTAAAGTTATATAATATTAATACAAGCCAAATGGTATACAGAATTTAAAATAAAATTCCAGAATTTAAAAAACACTTGCTCTACACATTGGGCAATTATTTTCTTTTTTTAACCAACGATCAATACATTTTTTATGAAAAGAGTGGTTACACTTTAAATTACGATAATATTCAGATTCTTTAAATTCATCTAAACATATTGGACAATTTGTTCCACATAAATCATTTTCCTTTACTTTTTTATATTTACCTAATTTTTTAAAACTTTTATTATCCAAACTACTTACGCTACCTGGACTTCCAAATTGAGTAATTATATCCAATAACACGGCGGAAGAAATATCATCGTTATCTGGTATAATATACGTATGTTCTGAATCTGAATTACTTGAATATCGACTAATTGTAAAATTAGTATGTCTATTTGGATTTCTTACGTTACGAATCGTAGTATGGTATATATTTAATATACTATCAACTATAGCACGGTGCAAATTATCATCTGTTATGTTCATTAAATTTTAATAAACTTGTTAGTTTACTAAGATACAATGTTATTTTTTATATTTTATTTGTTTTTTGGTTTATATTTTATTTGTTTTTTTTATTTTTTTTTGTTTAATTTATTTATTTACGCATCGACCTCGACTTCCTCCTCTGATTCTTCAACTTCCTCTTCAGATATTTCAACAACTTCTTCGGTATCTTCATCGTCGGTTTTCTTGAATGCATATCCAGAGACACGAACTTGCTTGTGTACACGAAGTTGGGTGCATACCCAAGTTACCCCGAAGCTACGGTTCGTAACCCATAGCATCTGGGGTTTAATAAGACAAGTGGTCGAATCTCCTTTGTCAAGGTATATATGGTTCTGCTCAACCCCCTTCTGGTCCCAAAAGGTAGTAAGATACCTACCATCTGGGTGACCACGTTCAGGATTGGGTTTCATGAATAGTATTTTAAACTTGAACGTATCAGAATACTGCTCTTTCTTAGAAACCTTGATACCTGAATAATAATACTCAGAAATAACCTCACGAGAAAGATCCTTTTTGAAAAAAGTCTTGGAATTCTTGAGAGCATAGTCAATGACCATTTTATCAATTTCCTCGATGAGTGTACGGAATTCCTTGATACTTTTGGAACTTTCAATTCCCTGAAAAGAAACATCAAGGCTTTTCTTGAAGGGGTTGGTTTTGTCAGTACTCAGTCCAAATGGAGCACGCATCTTGGGAGTCTGGAGTAGGGTTTCATTGGCGGTGTCACCTACACCCAGTTCGATATTGTATCCTCCATTAGTATTTGGTTTATGTTTGCCAAAGCTGATTGTGTTGATGTCAAAGCTGGATGCTGTAATCACGGAAGGCATTTTGGATGGTGTGTTAGTTTACACTTTGTTACTTCTATATCCTACGATTCCTTAAGTAACTTTATTTTAAATATTTTATATCCTTGTCAATCACCATTATTTTACGATTTGGTTTTAAATTCGATTTTCCAAATTTAGTTAATTCGTATCCTGGTCTTTTATATAATAATTGTTCAGTTTCGGATTTTGGAGTTTTTCTGCTAACTATTTTTAATTTAACATATTTTATGTTTTTAAACGTACCGGAAGTTGTATCATTCATTTTACCAGTCGTTTTATTTTCAATTTCTATTTTTGGTGTATCTGGAAGTTCTCCTAATTTATAACGCATTGTATATAAAACTTCATCACCGTTGTCTTTTTCAACTAAGTAGTCTAGTTCGTAATGTGTTAAAAATTTAGGAGTACCACGTAATATATATTGATTTTTAGCTTTACTATACATTGATACTGTATTTGTTCTAAGAGGATTTTCACGTAAAATTTGATCTTGTCGTGAAGCTATTATAAGACCTTCGTCTATTTTTTTTGGTGGTGGTGGTGGCGGAGGAGGAGATTGTAACTTTTGAGGTGGTAAAGATTTTTTTTTAGAATTTGAAGCACCCATTTAAATTAAACAATATTTTAATTTAAGTTTAATTAAAGTTTAATTAAATTTGAAAAATAAAATTTAAAATTAAACCATATATGTAGTCTATTTGATTATAAAGTGAGTATTCATTTAATTGTTGTTTTTTTTTTAAATCTGACGAATCCATTTACTTTAAACAAGATAATTTATTTTCTAAAAACTCAAGCATAATTTTATAAAATATAGAAACATATTCCCAGTTTACATTATCAAACGAATCATTTATAGTATGATGAGTTATACCAAGTACATTTGGTATAATAGCCAATGAATCAACATTTTTTTTTAAAAATGGTATTTGATCTGTTTTACGAATTATTGAGGATACTATATTAGGATTTACAAAAATTTGTTTTGGGTATTTTTTATTTAAAAGATATAATTTATAAAAATCATCAAATTTATTTAAATTATTAACTGGAAGTATAATTTTATTATCAAAACTTCCTCCTATTAAATCAAAAATATATACCGATGAGATTAAATTTAAATTAAAATTATTTACAAAATACGTACTTCCTGATAATGTATTATTACGAGTTCTTTTTCCACCAAGATATTCTTCTCCATCTGGAAAAAATAAAATTAAATTAGCTAATGGGTTTTTTAAAAGTATTTGTTCTGTTAATTTTAAAATAATAGCTATCGACGTAGCTGCATCTATAGCAGATTCACATCCTTTAAGATATATAGAATCAGTATGAGCACCTAATAAAATATATTTACCTTTACTATTTGGATTAATACCAATTAAATTTGTAAAGAAAAAAGTTTTTGAATTAATTTTTTTTTTAAAATACTGAAATTCAACATGTAAATTCATAAGAGTCATGTAATTTGCAATTAACATTTGTACATGTTTAAGGTTATCTGAATTATTTGGTCTTTGAATTGATAATTCTTTTGTGATTTTTTTAATATCGTTCATTTAAAGTTTAAAAATATTTTTATTTTTTGTTTAAATAAAAGTCGTAATTGTGCCATAAATTTAAAAATAAAATTAAAATATTTAAATTTACTTAAAGACTTTGAGATAATTAAGTTATAATACCTACCAATCTAAAAATGTCTACCGAAGTCGAAACCGTTCTTGCAACCAAGGTTGAGTCATCCAGCGATCAACTCAAGGCTATTTTGAGCACTCTGAATGAACAATCTGGAAATATGAAAATGTTAATGAATACCGTTCGCGGTGTTCTTAAAGATGTTGAGAAGCAGTCTAAGGAGCTTGAGAAACTTCGTAATAAGAAAACTCGTGGCAAGACCGAGCGTGCCGCGAATGCTCTTCCAAGTGGTATTACCAAACCAGTAGCTATTTCCGACGAGCTTGCCAAGTTTCTTAAGGTTGCCCTTGGTACACTTGTTCCTCGTAATGAGGTAACAAAGGGGGTATCTACTTACGTCAAGGAGAATGATCTCAGTGATCCTGCAAATAAGCAGAAGTTTATTCTTGACGATCGCCCAGCTGCAAAGGTTCTCAGGGCTCTTCTTGGAAACCCAGTTGAAGATGTTACTTATTTTAATCTCCAGCGTTACCTTAAGCACCATTATGTTCAGAATCCAGACAAGGTTCCTGGAAGCCCTATCGATGCTAAGGCTGTCCCCAAGACAAAGGTCAAGGTTACTGTCCCAGAAGCAGAGACTCCTGCTCCTGTAGCAGAGTCATCTGAGCCTGGAGTTAAGAAGAAGATTATGGTTAAGAAGAAGAAAACTGAGCTTACCGAGGACGCATGAATGAAAGAACCCATTTATTCTCGCGGTGATTTATTTAATGATTATATAAAAAAAAAAAATTTTTATGAAAGTGTACTTTTAGAAGACAAAAATTTAAATAAAGCCTTAACACTTACAATGTGTTATTATAATAAAATAAAATATCGATGTGTTTATGATCAAGTATGTGAACACAATATCCAGCATATTATTTCAAAATACTTGTAATTTTTTATTAACTTTAAAAATTAATAAAAAATTACCATTATTTTAGTTTCTTTTAATTGGTAAGAACATTTAAAGTTGGGTACAATAAACCATCAATAGGTCGAAGTGCTTCTGATCTAGAATAATTACCTGTAAATGACTCCCATCTACTTACGAGTCTTGGATTTACTTTTCCATTTACTACTTCTCCATATGGTATATCTCCTTGAGTTATACAGAAATCTTTGTATTTAACTACATTTGGATATGTCTGTTCGCAATTATTAAGACGACTTCGTTGGCCAGGTGAAGTTGTTATTGTTAGATTATGTTCTGGGTTAAAGTTATCGTTGTAATTAATATCTTCGCAATTACTTACCTTTGCAACACCAGCTTTAATTTCTCCTCTAGAATAAGCACTACCATAACATAACGAATCAGCAGAGTCAGTAGGTTTAAATTTTGTTTGATCACCTGCTCCAAGAAGTCTAATAACTCTAGCACCTTCATTTGCTCCGTTATTTCCACTTGGATCGGTTAAAGATGATTCTCCATATGATTCTGGTATAGAATAATCTGTAAGATATGGTCCTGGTTTTCCAGGTGTAAATGATTCTGAATCTAAGTTTGACATTCCTACACCTGTACCTTGTGGATATACCATTGCCAAACCAATTTCTTCAGGTACTACTGGATTGGCCAATGGAGGAAAATCACCGTGCTTAGTTGTTATTTTAGGAAATAACCTAGGTTGACGTTTATTTAATGTTCGCATTGGTGTTACTAATCTTGTTGTAAATCCTGATTTTTTAAAAAACATAAAATAAAGTGTGACTATACCAATTACTACCATTAAAATAAGTATACATTTATTGGCAAAAAGATTCATTTGATTATATTATAAGAATATATTTTATTTTAACAAAATAAATATTTTTCCCAATAAAAGTATACTTTATTTAACGGTCACCTGGAATTCCTTTATATCGAGGATGTCTTGGTATACCATCATCCGTTAAAAATGTATATTTATATGTA